>Ga0187864_10001106_pt1 | contig 27173 bp, 26 predicted proteins | sample June2016WEW_11_4_FD_132985 | JGI IMG/M metagenome (GOLD analysis project Ga0187864, IMG submission 132985) | Peatland microbial communities from SPRUCE experiment site at the Marcell Experimental Forest, Minnesota, USA - June2016WEW_11_40 | ecosystem: Environmental > Terrestrial > Soil >...
ATATATCCCCAAAGGTTTTGACCCGACCGCACGTCGAGTCTATAATAGGGGCCGAGATTTCCAATCACATAGTCATTCACCCATGATCGGTCAGACGATTTCTCACTATCGCATTCTGGAGGAGCTCGGGGGCGGCGGGATGGGTGTTGTCTTCAAGGCCGAAGATACTCGCCTCCACCGGTTTGTCGCACTCAAATTCCTGCCTGAAGCCCTTGCCAAAGATCCCCAGGCGTTGGCGCGTTTCCAGCGCGAAGCGCAGTCTGCCTCAGCCCTGAACCATCCCAACATCTGCACGATTTACGACGTGGGCGAATACGAAGGCCAGGCGTTCATCGCCATGGAGTACCTGGATGGCGTGACGCTTAAGCACCAGATTCAGGGCCGGCCAATGCAGTTGGACCGACTGCTGGAGATCGCAATCGAGGTTACGGATGCCCTCGATGCGGCTCACAGCCAGGGCATCATCCATCGGGACATCAAACCGGCGAACATCTTCCTAACCAAGCACGGACACACCAAGGTGCTGGACTTCGGTTTGGCCAAGGCCTCCGCGGTGGCCAGCCCTTCGGATCAGGGTGCTTCGAACACCCTAACCGCCGTCACCATCGGCGAGCTGCATCTGACCAGCCCGGGGACGGCGCTGGGGACGGTGGCCTACATGTCGCCGGAGCAGGTGCGGGCCAAGGAGCTGGATGCACGCAGTGATTTGTTTTCCTTTGGTGTGGTGTTGTACGAAATGGTGACGGGCGTGTTGCCCTTTCGCGGGGATAGCTCAGGCGTCATCTTTGAGGCCATTCTGAACCGTGCGCCAGCGGCTCCGGTGCGTCTAAATCCCGATTGTCCCCCCGAACTCGAACGAATTATCAACAAGGCTCTGGAGAAGGACCGCGAGTTGCGGTACCAGACCGCAGCAGAATTGCGCGCCGACCTCAAGCGCCTGAAGCGTGATACGGATTCCGGTCGCACGGGGGCAATCGGGGTTCTGCCGGGCGAGGTCGAGGAAGTTCGCGAAACGCTCCCATCTCGTCGATGGCCCACCTGGGCAGCGATGTCCGGCGGGGCTCTCATCGCCATCACGGCCATTCTCGGGTACCTTCTAACGCGCCCTCTGCCCCCTCCGCGCGTGCTGCGAACCGTCCAGCTCACCAACACCAACCGGCCAAAAAGCGCTGTGGTTACTGACGGCACGCGGCTCTATTTCTTAGACAGCCAGTTAGGCCCTGCCCAAACCTCCGCGACGGGTGGCGAGACGGTACGCATACCGACCTCATTATTATTGGGGGACCTTGGCTGGCTCTACTTGTACGATATCTCACCCGACGGATCGGAACTTCTGCTGCCTACTTTCCTAAATGACTCAAGCCCCGAGGCACCCCTCTGGACGCTTTCTGTGCTGGGCGGCTCGCCTCGCCGATTAGGCAACCTCGAAGGCCACAGCGCGGCGTGGTCGCCGGACGGAAAGAGAATAGCCTACTCCAAGGGGAACGAGATATTCTTGGCGAGGAGCGATGGGAGTGAACCACGGCCGCTCTTGACCACCAGGGGGACGGCGAGCGACCTCCGCTGGTCACCCGACGGAACGATCCTGCGCTTTACTCTGAACGACCCCGAAACCAATAACCACTCCATCTGGCAAGCTTCGTCCGACGGCGGCAATCTTCATCCCCTGCTTCCGGGTTGGGACAACCCACCCAACGAATGCTGTGGCAACTGGACGCCGGACGGAAGGTATTTCGTCTTCGAGGCGGTACGCGAGGGGACGGCAAACGTCTGGGCCCTGCGTGAAAACGGTGGCCTTTTCGGGTCCACTCGCCATGAACCCGTGCAGTTGACGACGGGGCTGATGAATGTCGGCGATCCCGTCCCCAGCCGAGATGGCAAGAAGCTCTTCGTCGAAGGCTGGCAGTCCCGGGCGGAATTAGTGCGCTACGATGCGAAATCAAGGCAGTTCGCGCCTTACCTTTCGGGAATCTCGGCGATGGGACTCGACTTCTCTCGTGATGGAGAGTGGGTCGCCTACAACGATTACGGCGGTGGCGCCATTTGGCGGAGCAAGGTGGACGGGACCGAACAGCTCCAACTTACCTTCCCGCCCATGCAAACCTACCTGCCCCGATGGTCCCCGGATGGCAAGCAGATCGCCTTCTTTGGTCATCCGCCCGGCGAACCCTCCCAAATCTACATTGTCCCCGCCACCGGAGGTGTACCCGAACTAATCTATCGCAGTGGAACTAACCTGGCGGACCCAAACTGGTCGCCCGATGGCAAATCGCTGGTCTTCGGAGAGAATGTGCTTAGCAATCAGGGGTCAACGGTCTACGTGCTCGATATGAAAACGCGAAACGCCTCGAAACTGCCAGGGTCCGATGGCCTCTTTTCTCCCCGCTGGTCTCCAAACGGACGCTACCTGGCTGCCATAACTTTAGATTCTCTCAAGCTCATGCTTTTTGATTTCACGACTCAGAAATGGACTGAGCTCGTCAACGCCAAGGGTTTCATCGGCTATCCGAATTGGTCTCGAGACGGGTGCTATTTGTATTTGCACGGGATTCTCGATAAGGAAGAAGGCTACTTCCGCGTGCAAATCAGCGACCGCAAACTTGAGCGTATCCTGAGCTTGAAAGGGTTTCAGGCGGCTGTAGGACCCTTCGGAAACTGGAGTGGCGTCGCCCCGGACGAATCTCCCCTGCTTGTGCGCGACGCCAGCATCCAGGAAATCTACGCCCTCGATTGGCAAGCACCATAGCCGTCTGCTTTCGTGGGAGCAACACGGAACAGTCCACTCCCGTACTCCGATTCTTAACCCGGTCGAGCCCTCCTTGCACTCGGCAGCTCGCCTACAAAACGCAAAACACAGGCCCGCCGTGCGTGGTGAAGGCATGGGTAGGGCGTTCTACGATCATGTGGATTGCTTCCCCATTCAGATGCCGTACTTTTGATCCAACAGATCGCGATGGTGAAGAGAGTGTGATCGGCTCCACAACGTGCAACACCAGCACTTCCGTGCCCTGCGGGGGAATCTGTGCAATCACCGCCTGCAGAGCTGCGTCGGAAAACTTCGAATCATCAACCGCCAGCAAAACCTGCATGATTACCTCCCACAGAGAATAAGCACCCGCTCCGCGATCACTCGGTAGCTGAGGGCAGAGCCTCTGTACGCGGTCTCAGTCGCACAATACCTGCTCTCACTTTGTGTCATCCAGGGCTTTTCGTTTTAGCTTTCCGGTCGACGCGCAAGATATCATTGACCTCATCTCGAAGCAACAGCTGGTCGAGTTCTTAGCCTTTCGTGCCTCAGAACCGCCGAAGGGGACCTATTTTGCCACTTCCCCGCCAACTGGTCCGCCATCCACTTCTTTCTTGCCGATCACCTGCGTGGGTGGGATGTATCCTGCCTTAGCTGCTTTGTTTGCGGCCTCTATGGCTTCCTCGGAAGAGAGGAGCGGTGTCGTTTTTACGGATTTGCAAGCGCCTTCCGCCGCCACCAGCATGGAAAATGCCGCCGCCGTAGCGTCATCCGGCATTCGCAGAATCGCCACCACGTCATATTCCCCAAATGATAGCCACCCACCCACAACACTCCCGCCCAGGTTCTGAATGGCCTTTGCTACAATCTCGATCCGATCCTGGGGTTTTTTGAGCATATTCACCCACGCTTCAGAGGTGTATGCCACCTGCAAGAGATAATGAGCCATTGGACCCTCCATTTAATTGGAGTTTAGAGTTCGTGTTCCGTGATGACGCGTAATATACACCGGTCCCTTTACGCACGCAATGCACACCTAATGTGGGCTCTGCCGCGGGGAAGTCCTTGCCGGCCGCACTGTGCTCATCTCGGTGAGTGGAATGCTCCAGCAGAGCAAGCCGCCTCTGCTTACGACGGGAGGGTGCCAAGGACTGATCTGGCACTCCAGTACCATTGCCTCGAAGCGAGACTTGGGACATTTTAAGCCCATGGATGAAAAGGACTCCCCAACTCTATTCGTTCGGTTGGCCTTGCGCGCCGCGATATATGGTGCCGGTTTGGTTGCGATTTACACCGCGCTCGCCAGATTCGAGCTGTGGCTCGGCCTCGCTCCTAAATGACGGGTCTTATCACAGACCGGGCGGGGTGCCGTTCCCAAGGACCAGGTCTGGAATATTCAAAGTCAAACTGTGCGTCGTTCACACTCTGCAACCGTGGGCCCGGATTTCTTGCGTCCCGGTTCCCTCTCGCAGCAAGCGCGGACTGCAAGAGACTGTAGCGGTACCACCGCTGTTGACGAAGACCTGCATTGATGACAAGCATTACGTAACCTGCTGACTGCCCACGCATAATGGCGCGCAGTCATACGGAATCCTCCCCATAAACCCATCCCTGCCTGGCAGAAGTGTCTCCTGACGTGCTGTCCTGTCAGCAACTCTTCGTAGTATTGATCTCCAATGTTATATGAGGCTTTGCATACCTCGTGAATCGCCACCCTGAGTTCCGGCTGACTTTGTCCGCAGCCGCCTGGCGCACACGCATTGATCTGCTCGAAAAGCCCTACGAACACGAAGATGACGAACCATCGCTTGATCATCTCTACCCAGATTTCCATTTTCCCACCCTCAACCAAACACGTGTTCCGCACCCCTGTCGGCCGCAGGAGAATTACTCCCCACAAACGGCGGAGGTCCGCGTTGGAAGCCGTGAGACGGAGAAGCGCTACAGGCGCGCCACCACTAGCTCCGCGATGTGCTTGGCGGCCTCGAATTTCGGTTTGCGTCCGGTGTAGGCGCCGGCGGTAACGGTCACTCTCACCTTCCCTTTGCGAAAAACGATGTTATTCATGAAGGTAAAGGCGTCTTCCCCAATTCCCGAGACGGACGGCTCCTTTGGGAAAGAGGCCAGCACGGCTTGCTTGTTGCGCTCCCAGAGGGCGGCATCGAGCGGCGCAATCTTCACGCCGATAACGCCCTCAAGAGCACCCTTGGGTCCCTCAATCGCACACGAGTTGTCTTTGTTCGGCCCCATTTGGGCACCTGGTCCGAAAGCCTCCTCAAAATCCTTGGCGGTCAGGAGCGTGCACGGCTGGGGCAGGGCGCTGGAGGTGGAGGCCGCCGGGGCCGCCGCACTTTTGGCCGTATTAGGCGACCGAGCAGGCGTGGACTGGGAAAAGGCGAGAAAACTGCCTTCCGATACTAGAACGAATGCCAGGAACGAAAAACGCAAATAAGTCATGGGCATCCTCCCTTTCGCGTGGTTTCAAAACTTTGATGCGATACTCGAAGCGCAATGAGTGCGGTCATGCTGTAGCGTTAAATTCGATGTTGCCGCGCGGCTGCGCGAAGCGAGAAGTTCAGTGATGAAGACTGCACCACACCTCAACGCCGGGCGCCCTACCTCACTGCTTCACCAGCTCGACGCGGCGGTTCTTGGCGCGGCCGTCCTCGCTGTCGTTCGACGCCACGGGGGCGGTCGGTCCGTCGCCCTGAGCGCTGAGTCGCGCCGCTGCAATTTCGTATTTGGTGGCCAGCACCTTTACCACCGCATCCCCGCGGCGCTTCGACAAATCCATGTTGCTGGCCAGCGTTCCGACGTTGTCGGTATGGCCTACCACGTAGAGTTTCAGCTTGGGGTCGCCTTGCAGCAGCTTGGCGACCTCTTTCAGCGTCGCGTCGGACTCCGGCTTCACATCAGCCTTGCCGGTGTCGAAGTAGATCCCGTAGACGGAAGCGTGGCCGGTGCGGTTGATATCGTTGGCCAGCGACGCGGCGTTCACCGTGATGAGATCCGACTCCATGGGCTTCACTTCGATGACGTAGAGCTCGGCATTGGCCCGGGAATCCCCGCCCTGGTCGTCAATCAGCAAGCTCACATAAACGTCGCCCCCCGGCCGCGCCAGCTTCGCCGAAACGTATCGAATCCCGTGCTCGGGTCCCCAGTAATCCTGGTTATCGGGGTTGCTGGCGTACGCATTTGCAATCGAGCTCCCGCAGCCCTGCGGGCCGCAAGTAAAGAGCGTCTCAAACCCGGCCTTCTTGAGCGCGCCTTGATAGTTGCGAAAGACCTCCAGCACCGTGCGTCCCTGGGGCGCCAGGTAAACGATGCGGGTGATCTTTCCTTCCAGAGACTGGCTCTTGCTAAATTTCCCCGCTTCAACGACCTCGCCCAGCGGAAGGGTGAAATCATCGAACTCTTTGGTGAGATAGCGCGTGATCACCGAGCCGGGATATCGCGAAATCATGGGATGGTCCTTGCTTCCCTCCACGTCTTGGTCTTGTCCTGCCGCGAAGGGCGCCGATAGGCCCAGCACTAAACAGCCTACGAATAGTGTGCGAATGAAAGTTGTCATGGACTCCTCCTAGATTGAATGATTGAGCTGGAAGCAGCTAGCACTGGGAGTCGGCGCTGCGAGACTCCCTCTGGGCCGTCGCAGCGGCTTTGGGTGCCGGCGTCTCCAGGGGAAAAGGCTGCGCCCAGACTTGCACTAAAGAACAGGAGAAGGAAACACGAAGTCAGAACGGCGACAGTGCGCATGGTTTCCTCCCCCAAATGGAGATCAGCCGGAATTTCCGATTTCAACTCTACCTAGGCGGAAGATTGTGCGCCGGTCCCCATACTGAGTCAAGGCCTTTGCAATTTGAAATCGGAAATGCGCTTGATTCCCTTTTGAGTCCACCTTCCGGTCGGAGGGCCGTCTTGCATGCTGGGAGAGAGGTGACATCAAAATGCCGTTTTAGCGAATCAATCCAAAAGACCCCACTACCGTGGCAGAAGAGCGTGCTGACGTGCTGTCCTGGCAGCAACCCTTCAAGTAAGGCCTCTCTTCCCGCATGGAGAATCTCATTAAAAGTCAGAGGGTATGACCCCTTTGGACTTCAGCACACTGGCCCTGGAAGGGGATTCAAGAATTGGAATCCTGCCTGACGAGCTTGGGGCGAGTCAGCCTTGCCTACCCAGACTACGCGGGCTTTAATGAAGCAGGCGGGTTCGGTAGCAAGAAGGAGGCCCACGGGCTGGCCCGGGGAAAGGGTGGTGTCGGATTGCAGTCGCAGGCCGTAAGAGGAGAGGTCCACCGTGGTAGCGAGGTATTCAGCCTCGTCACCCTCTATCACAACAGTCACAGCCATGTGGATACGCATACGCTCCGCTGAGCGCTTAACTGGTGGTGTGTCGTCAGACATGCCATAAAGTTACATGAAGAAGGACGGAGAATCAACTGCCCTCGTTGGGGATTGATGACGTGAGGGGAACGCTTATCGACACAATACGGCGCTGGAGTTTCTCCACTGGAAACGTCCACAGTCAACCCGGATGTCGTGGGGGCGGCTTGCAGTCGGGCCTTGGCCACTATCCGCCGCCATTTGAGTACTTGTCCCGATCAACTCAAGCTTCGGTAGTGGGGCAGATTCCTGAATGGGCGTTTGCAGTAATGTGGTTGACTTGCGAGTATGCCATCCGGAGCGGACACATCGGTAAATGTTGAGCGACTACCGAGGAGTTGATCCCTCGAGCGCCGTAAATAGACCACGGCCTGCGCATTTCCATACTGCAGATTCACCAGTATTGTGGAAGCAGCAGACTCTGAAGGCGTTCACTGGTCGGTGTGAAATACCTGTTATCGATAGTGCTGACGTTTTTGAGGCCATTTGGATTGAATCCACGCTCCTGCTAATATCTACGTGTGCGACCCCCTGCATGGCCGTCCCCTGCCGAACTCACCCACAACCAACGCTGGCTGTCTCTTCTGGAAGTCGTGCTCGGCGGATTCATCGTCATCGGCCACAATATCTTCCATATTGTGCCGAACGAGGTGCCAATCCTCTTCGTGCTCTTCTGGCTTTCACTACGGGTTCGCGACGGCGGATGGGGTGTGGCAGGACTCACGCGGCCGAATTCGTGGTGGAAGATTGTGGTGATGGCCATCCTTGCGGCTGCCCTGCTGCTACTCGGCAGTCAATTCGTCATTGAACCGCTGGCCAGCCACCTTTGGCATAGGCCGGAACAGGTCTCCTCGTTGTTAAAGGTGCCCGCACACGACTGGAAGTTCACCGTGCGCAATTTGGCCATCGTTTGGGTTTTTGCGGGGTTCGGCGAGGAGGTGAGCTACCGCGGCTACCTTCTCACACGTGCTGCGGACCTGGGCAACCGGTCGAAGACCGCCTACGTCGCTGCGATGCTATACGTCGCAGTCCTGTTTGGATTGGCACACTTCTACAAAGGTCCGACAGGCATTATGGACTCTATCTACTCCGGCCTCGTGCTCGGCGGTGTCTATCTATTCTCCGGCCGTAATCTGTGGGCTGCGATCCTCGCGCACGGAATATCCGATACCGTCGTTGTCCTAGCTATATTTATGGGATGGGCGACGTAGGATGACAATTCAGTAAGGACGAAGTGTTGTTAATCGCAAACTGACCCCAGTATTCAATCTTCCCAATTAACAAGACACCTGGCGCTGGCGAAAGTCAGCGCCTGTGCCACGAAAAGGAGGTTCTGTGTTCGTTGAACTCATGCCACTTCTTGCCGGCCGCACTGTGCTCATCACAGTGGCCAAGGTGGATGACAAGACGCTTCGTGTCAACGTTATTCCCACCCAGGCCAAGGCCGACGAGAACCCGGCTCTATCTACGCCGCTCACCTTTACCGGCTCGCCCGAGGAACTCGATGCCGAACTTGGCAAGCATCTGGCCGGCTACGTCCAAACCCACCAACAAACCGCCAGCACCCTGGCCGAAGCCAAGGCCACCATGGAGGCTGCCGCCAAAGCAGCCCAGGAACAGGCAAAGCGGCAAGCTGAGGAGCGCAGGAAGTCGACTCAGAAGTTACCGGTAGCTGCTCCTGTACCCTCAACTCCGGCTGAGCCTGCGCCGGCATCGGAATCGGCCGGCACACTTGGACTCTTCCCGGCGTGCTAGTTCCCGCGATCACGTTGTCGGTGATGATCGGGCTGCGAATGCTCATTATTTAGCGGGGCCGTTCTGAACCAGTAGGCCGCCAGCCATAAGCAACACCGCCGCCGAACCAATCATCTCGTTGCCGAGAAACACGCCTATGAAGGCCAGAGTCAATACCGTTTCGACCAGAACGGCCACGCCGCAGAACAAGACGAGGATCTTGCGCAGCTTCGTTTCCGTAAAAGCAGCCAATAGCGCGACAATTGCAATGACGATCCAGTCCCATCCCACCAAAAGAAACACGGCGCGCAAAGGTCCCTGCAAACGCACATTCAAATTCGACGCATCCAGCGCAGTCGAAAGTCTTGGGTAGGCAGCGAGCGAATGCAGCGCGGCGCTAGCGAACAGCACGAGGCTGCCCATCGCAACCAGAATCCGAGCCGCCTTGTTCCGCCCGCTCATCCCAGGCTCCTTGCAGTTGTACAAGCTTAGAGTGGCCACCCGCACCTTCATTATACTCGCAACTGGAAAAGGTGTGTCTGGAACCCTCCGCTGGGGGCCACAATCCTGTCCGGAAGGGCAATTCTGAGACTCATTTTCACGGATTCTGCCACGGAATTTCACTAATTCTGACAACCTACCGAGGAGGTTTGGCACTGTGATCGAAAGCCATCCACTCTCCCGCCAGTTCGAGTTTAATGGGGTTCGACTTCCCGATATTGACGAGAAGCTCTCGCCAGAGGAAATACGCACCCTTTACTCCCATCAGTACCCGGCATTGCTACGGCATCAATCACCGGGCCGGAATCCTTGACCACTTGAAGCCGGGCACCTTCATCTCACGCAGGTATTCGGGAGATGACCTTCGCGCCCATATCGTAATCGGTTGCGTGGATACGCGGGCAGCAAGAGCAGCGATTCGCGATGCCGTCAGCGGGTGGAGTTCAGTCTCGTATCTAGTCGATGTGGGGAACAACTCTGACAACGGCCAGTTCATCCTTGGGGAGCCACTTAATGAGCGCAATCGAAGGGCAAGGCTGCGACTCCGAACTTCGGGGGAGTTATTTCCTGAGATAGTGGACCCGACTCTCGACGATGACGGAGAGCCAAGTTGCAGCGCTGTGGCTAGCCTGGAAAAGCAGGAGCCATTTATCGACTCGACTCTTGCACAGCATGCCCTAGCCTTGCTGGCAAGGCTGTTTCGTTACGGAGAGATCAACTATCACGGCGGCTTCATCAACTTGGCAACGCGGGCGGCCCCGGTGCTCAAGATCGACCCGCTGTGCTGGAAACGAACGAGAGGATTCGGCAAGCGCAGTTCGCAGATTCATCAGAACTGACGGAAGCACCGCGCGAATGAGTACCGATGGGCCAGCCGAGTGGGTAGGTCAACAGTAGGCCGTCAGAACTACAGAGTGCTGGCGGCCTTCTGCATGCGATTGCGGAGGTCATCGAGCATGGAAGTGACGGCTTGCCGGGTTTGACCGAGAATCTCGTCCGCGAGTAGATTCGCTTGTTTCCGGAAGGCTTCGGCACCTTCTTGAGCATCCGCTTTTGTGCCCGCCTGGAACTGCTGCTCACATTCGCGCAGAGCAACGGCTGTGGAATCGAGCCGATTGGAGATTCTGGCACAACCAGCCTGCACGATTTCCTCGGTTTCCGCCCTGACCCGGCTGACGGCATTCCTCACCACGTTATTGCTTTGCACCACCAGTTCCTGGATGCAGGCGTCCCGTTGCAGGGCCAAACACCCTTTCAGCTCATCTTCCACCCGCCCTGCGATGCTGCGAACAGCGGTCAGGATTGAAGACTTAGCCTCTTCCAGCAAACCCTCGGTTGCGGGCACCGGCACAACTACACCCTGGGATTGCTCGGGCGCCGCCGGTTCGGGCGTTGCGCTCGCCTCAGCCATAGCCTCGCCGGCTGTTGAAGAATGGGTTTCCAAACAAGCCGGCTGCCCCGGTGCCACTTCGGCTTCGGTCAGGTAAACTGCATTGTTCGCGCCGTCCAAGTTTCCACCTGGTATCACAGGGATCATGGCTTCCGCCGTTTCAGGGTGGGGACCCACAGAACTCGAAGTAATCGAGAGAGGCAACTTTCCCACTCGGCTGGCGATTTCCTCATGAGTCATGCCCAATCGGGCAAGCTCATGTATCCAGATGGCTTGCTCGGAGGAGGTCAGTTCTTTGTGGTGCAAGTTCTCGGTCAAGGCGATCTCGATCGCCTCAGCGTCGTCCACGTCCTTTTCAATACAGGGAAGTTCGCTCAATCCCGCGGCGCTCGCGGCCTGATAGCGGCGCTGCCCGGAGATGATCCCGTATTTCCCAGAGTCTGGCAGAAATCGCACCAGCAGCGGGTTCAGTACGCCCATTTCGCGCACGGACTCGGTAAGCCTTTGTAAATCGCCTGCATCCCTCCGTGGCTGGCCCGCATTGGGCTCGATTTCCTCAATAGGAATCATGCGGCCGATGGCGATACCGCCTCGAGAAGTGATTTCCTCCACATAGTGAGCGTCATGGCGCATCTTTGCCGCCGGTGGCAAACCAGTAGGCTTAACGGACACGTTGCATAACCTCCCGCGCGAGTTGCGCATGTCCCTGCGCTTCGGAGACTGGGGTGAGGAGTCCGGTGAGGCTCGCACACCTCCCGTTAACCGTCTTCGAAACGGGGGACGCGCTCACCTGTTTGCGATCATCTCCTGCCAGGCGCCTATGCTGGTCGCCGTAGCGCAGAGGCAGTCGCGGTTTGGGTTTCCTCTGCGGTTCTGACGGTCAGAGCAAAAACAACTCCAACTCAGGATTGAACAACCTGGGCCTGCGCTTCAGCGTTTCCTGCTGATTGTGGATTCCTCCTCGACAGCGGGTTTCTCTTCGCTGCTCATGGCCCAACCATCAGAGTCCCTGTCGAAAGCGGAATATTGCGAGTATACCATGGCCATTAGAAAGAATTAAGAAACCTTAATATAGGGTGGGGGTTCAAAGTGATTAACCCCCAAGGGAGGCGGTTAAGCCTTCGCAGGGCTTCGCTCCGGACAAGGCACCCAACTCCATGGCAATCCGACCAGCCTGCCACTCATAATCCTCCAAACAAAACCAACCCAGTACTTGCATGCTTTAACGCAAGTTGGCCGCAGCCCCCTCTCGACGGGAATAGGCAGCCGTGTACCCATTGATGCCTCGTAGTGGAGGCGAATCCGACGGCGCTGTAAGCGTGAAAAGAGCAGAGCGTCAGACCAGACAAAAAGTCGCTTCCAGCCCCACCTACTGCAATTCCTGACACACTTTTGCTCGCCGATACGCAGTCTAGCAGGAGATGCTCGCATGGCTGAAACTGAAGGCCAGTTTATGGGTATTCGTGGGTTCCTTCGGCTGGCCATTGGCGTTTTGCTCCTCGCGGTCGCGCTTGGAAGCGCAATTTATCTGCTTGCTCGCCTTCTCGACTACTTGTGAGCCGTAGTGCTGATAAGGTATTCGAAAGACCAAAGCCGCTCGCAAAGTCGCCATCACCCAACACGCTCTGGTTTTGCTGCCCGGCTGAGCTGCGCAGTCCTCGACAGTTATCTGAGACCATGCTACTCTGACCTACGGCTTAAGCATGAAATGAGATAACTACGGAGGAACCTTTGGATATTCAGGCTATCGTGAAAGAGTTGAAGCGTGAACGTGACCGGCTGAACACAGCAATCGAAGCTCTAGAAGGACCAGAATTACCCCCTACTCCCCGGAAAGCATCCGCAGTTGCCAATGTTCCTGCTCCACCAGCCAAGAAGCGTCGTCGCCTCACCCCGGAAGGCAGAAAACGCCTGTCGGATATGATGAAGAAGCGGTGGGCTGAGAAAAGAAAGAAGGCCTCCCGAGACGCCAAATAAGCTTGCCTCACCTTCACTCCTCGCTCTAGATTACGGGTCATTGCGTCGAGGCTTTGATGGGATTCCCTAAATCCGCCAGTCGTGGTCGCAACAGACAAGACGTGTTGGGTCATCATGATCGGGCCTCGTGCGCCGCACGCCTTTCCCAGACCCGACAGAACGTCCAAATTGCGAACTAAGTTGCCGAACTTATCGTGTAGCTTCGCCTCAACGAGTAACCACGGCGAAGAGCGCCGATCGGGCGCAACTGCAACGTCGACATGATAAAAACGGCTGCCTGGTATTCCCCTTCACGCGCCGGCGGGGAGCAGCAAGTAGCCGACCACCCCGTCCTTACGCACCGTTGTCACAATCAGGCTATAGGGATGGCTGTACTGCTGGGCATAAAGATCCACAGGCTCTTTCGCACTCAGATTGTTGAGCCACAGCGTCTTTCCTTCGTTAGTCAAGGAGATATAGCCCCGGAAGCGCTGGTAGCTCGCGTCCGTCTTGAGAACGGTCAGTGTTACGCCCGGTACCAGTTCCGCGGGCGAGTCTTTTTCGATCTCAAACATCACCTTCTCGCGGTGCAACTGCTGGGCGAGCGTGTGCAGATTGCCCTGATCTTCGTCAACTTGTCCCTGCAAGCTCGCAACGTCGCGTCCGGTGTTCTCTTGGGCGGCGGTCAGTTGTTCGCGAAGGCTGGCAACTTGAGCCCGAAGTTGATCGTTGAGCTGATCGAGTTGCGCCCGGTCTTGGCTTTGCATTGATTCCACATTGTTCAAGCGCGCATCCACCACATGACCCTGCTGATCCAACTCTGCCTGTAAGCGTCCGGCAGCTTGCCCCACCAGTTCCCGTGTCTGATTGCCCGTTGCGCGCAGGCTGGAGTCGACCTTACGATCGAGTTCGGCCAGTTGGTTTGCCATAGCATCCCAGTTGCCCGCCAAATCACGAAGTTTGGCCTCCGCGGCACCTATCCGTCCACCGAGGGCGTTGATGGACTGGAACAGTCCAGCCACGTCCGAAAGGCTGATGTGGTTGTTTCGCAGACTAAGATAAAAGTAGCCACTGGCCCCTACCAAAGCGAGCACGAGCATCATTAGAGCTAACCATAGTCCTCCGTTTGAGCGCCGGGACGATAGTTGCTCTCGGCTGTTAATGTCATCCGGAGGCTCCAACCTTTGCTCACCGATTAGGTCGCTGGTCCGGTTGCCCGATTTCCCGGCGCCGCGCGGGTGCGCAGCGGGGTCAGCTTGCGGAATCCCACGTGCGAATGCACTGCGCTGGTCTTTCTTGGTTTCCGGTACACCGGAACCCATCTGTTCGTTGGACCCAACCACTTGCCCATCTTTCATCGCCGGCCCTTCGCCGGCAGGAACCGGCGACCCTGAAAGGCCACTGGTTCCATGTGCTCCAGTTCTATCTAGATCACCTAAGATTCCCATCGGATTACCTCCAAGCTAAAACTTGGGTGCTTTCGCCGCACTTCTCGGATCAGTTCCATCTGTAATGGTGAAGCCCCACAGCCACTGAGCAAAGGCGTTGCCAAAGGGGAGTGCGTTCAGGCTTGCCTCTGCGAAATCAAGCGGTTAGCGCTCATCCGTTGTCGAGCTGTCAGCAGGGTATGATTACCCCTTTACATGGTACGTGAAGAATTTACAGAGCGGTTAAGGTGGTGGTGCAGTACTACTGGGCCTACTTTGTGGCCTGTTATTTCTCACGTTATGCCGGCTTCGCGATTGACGACGAAGAGGACATGAGTTTCGCTGCGGGGGGACACCCAAACCTCGATCAACGGGAATCCGCAAAATGTGGAAGCACTTCAGAAGGCTGTAGGCGACAGTGGAAATTTGGTCAGAACGATGGACGATGAAACGCGGGGTTATTTCAAATCCTTCTGCCAGCAGAGGAACGTCGTGGTGGCGTAGGCGATGTGCCGAGGATGCCCCGGTTGTGGTTGTAATTCCGCGAAATCGAAGCCGCCGCCTCAAAGATTAGGATCCAGGGCGCTCGGTATCCCGAGAGCATGGAGCGACTCACGTATCGCTGAGCGATTGGCCTTTCCCCATAGGCATTGCTAACGTCCCACGCCGCCCTAGGGGTTGGGTTGCAGCATGAGGCGCTCGCAGTTTTGCTGATAGTTAGAGTTTTTGGGGTCGAGGGTTGCGGCGGTGCGGTATTCCTGCAGGGCGCCGGCTCGGTCTCCTTTCTGCTCGAGAGCGTCGCCGAGGCTGGCGTGGAATGCGGCATTATTGGGGCTTAGGCGGAGGGCCTCGCGTTTTTCCGCAATGGCTGCATCCAAGTTGCCTTGGACAACCAACACGATGCCGAGTCCGGCATGGGCCGAGTCGTTGTTTGGGTTCAACTGCAGCGCTCCGCGGTATTCCGCGACGGCGTCGTTCCAATTGCCATTGTTTCTGAGCGCATCGCCGAGGTTGGTGTGTACCCGATCATTATTGGGGTTCAAGCGCAGCACCTCGCGGTCCTCCGCCATGGCGCCGTTCCAGTCTTGCTTGGCTCCCAGCGCCGCAGCCAGGCCGGAGTGCGAAGCTTCGCTGCTCGGGTTCAGCTGCAACGCTTGCTTGTATTCGGAAACCGCCCCGTCCAAGTCACCCTTATGCATGAGCGCGTCCGCCAGGCTGTCATGGATCAGATCGCTCTTGGGATTTTCTTCCAGCGCCTTGTGATATTCGGCGATGGCGCCGTCCCAGTCGCCTTTATTCATTAGTGCGATTCCCAGGTTGGCGCGTGCGAAGTCGCTGTCGGGATTTATTTTCAGCGCCTCACGTTCCTCGGTAATCTCGCCCGTCCAGTCCTTCTTTCCGCCCAGGGCAACTCCCAGGTAGGCGTGGGCGGCATCGCTCTTTGGGTTGATCTTCAGGACCTCGCGGTCCTCATTCTCTTCACCGTCCCAATCCCCCTTGCCTCCAAGGGCCATGCCAAGCATCAAATGCGCCTTCTCGCTGTTGGGATTCAGCTTCAAGGCCTGACGGGCGGCGGTGACATCATCATCCCATTTGTTCTGCCGACCCTCGGTAGCCGCCAGCGCCAGATAAACGTCGGCATTGGAGGGGTCCATCGAAAGGGCTTCGTGAAACTCCTTTTCCGCGTCGGGATACTGGCCCTTGATCTTGAATTGGGCCCCTTGCGCCACGTGGAACGCAACAATGTCCAGGGTAGCCTGCGTGGAGCCGGACTCGGCTGCGGGGGTTTCCCCGTTGGGAGGCTTGGCGCCGCCAGCACTGGGAAGGCTTGGAGCGGACGGAGGGCTGGGAACTGAAGGCAGGCTTGGTGCAGAAGGTGCGCTGACGGATGGTGCGCTCGGGGCGCTAGGCGCGCTAGGTGCGCTGGGTGCGCTTGGGGCACTGGGCGCTTTGGGTGCACTTGGGGGGTGGACGCTGCCTGCTTTCTTTAAGATGCTTTTAATCTTGCCGGGCTTGGGTTTGTCGCTCGTTGAAGTTGTACTGACGGTGGAAGGCGGTTTCAACTTGGCGCTCTTGAGCGCCGCGATCAATTCATCGCCGCCGCCGGCGTTTCGCACTTCTTGAAGGTACTCGTCCCTGACGGTAAAGCTGACGCCGCGATCCGTCACTATGTCCGAAACATCTGGAGTGGAAGTATCCGAGGCGAGATCGGCGACCACCTGCACTTGGTTGACCGCCGTTTTATCCCGCACCGCTTTGATAAAGGAGTCTTTCGCTCCGGCTTGCTTTAGGGAATCAAGATAATACTCGTTGGGCGTAAAGTTGAGGCCGCGCTGGGTGATGGCCGCCGCGCCCGAATCATCTCCCAGGCCGGCCTTCACCATGTGGCTGACCTCGTCCTGTGTGAAGGGTTCGTTGGCGCGCAGCGATTTCAGGAACGGATCTTTGGCGCCCTCGGACTTCAGACGCTTGATGAACTTCGCGGTGGGCTCGAAATCGATTCCGCGCTTCAAGACCATTTGCGCTCCCTGGTCGTTTCCGAGCCCGGCCTTCACCATGTCGAGAATTTCCTGTTGGGTAAAAGGCTTATCTTGCGCCCGGAAAGGCGGGGCAATGGCCAAACCCATCGCCAACACGATAAGTGTCAATATCTTCCGGAGATTCATGGCAACCTCGCGAGGATCATGAGGTTTTGCTATTCTACCGCAATATTACCCTAGCCGTAAGGGTCATTCTCCATGCGATCGATGTGCTGGGCGGCTCCGAACCTAGTGCGTCCAGATTAGCTTGCTCACTTGGGCATAGTATCTGGGATTTCCGATTTGGACCTCCTACCCGTGCCCATCGTACACTTTTCCTCCCATCGACACAACGAAACTTATCATTGCTACCGCCCGGCTGGGCAGGCTCAGATTGGTGACGATAAAACCGACTCGCGGAAACAGCTCGCCGGGATGGTGCTCGACCTTGGCGACGATCCTTCTCGGCTTCGTCCAGCGCCCCGCCTGGTACGCGAGGCTATTGTAGCGCACCAGGGGCTTGTGGCTGGGCCTTCCGGGGGGCCGGAACAGGAAGCCTTTGGCAGCCGTCTGCTATGTGACATCGCGGCATCGGACGTCGCCGCTTACCAGCAAAAGCGCCTAAAGGAAAACGCTCAAGGCAAGACCGCCAACATCGAACTTGGTGTTTTCCGTCAATTCATGAAAGCGAACGAGTGTTGGGTGCATTTGGCTGCCAAGGTCAAGGCTCTGCCGGTCCGGAAAGGCCTTGGACGCGCCCTGACCCCCGAGGAAGAAAGGCTGTTGCTTACACCAGATGCGCCACATCGGATTCTGCCTGTTACACCGCTACCGCGCGGGCCCTGAATACCACCATGTGCAAAGGCGAGATTCGGAATCTTCGGTGGAACCAAGTGGACTTGTTTCAGGGAGTGCTGACAGTTGGAAAAGGGAAGACAAGTGCTAGGACAGGCCGGGTGATTCCCTTGGACCCTGCCGCCAGGAAAGCATTGGCCGATTGGGGCAACCAATTCCCCGGCCCCAAGCCTGAGCATTACGTCTTCCCCTGGTGCGAGTCCAGGAATATTGACCCTACCAAGCCCACTAAAGGCTGGCGCACAGCATGGCGTACGGCAACACGAGCCGTGGAGTGCCCGAAGTGCGAACTAATTCAGCGGCCTGCCGACTCTTGCCAGAACGAGAAGTGTGAGGCGGACATGCACGACATGACGAGTCCTCTGGCAGGTTTGCGTTTCCACGATCTGCGGCATACTGCGATTACGAAGCTTGCTGAGTCCCAAGCCTCAGACCAGACCATCATGGCGATTTCCGGGCACGTGTCCCGGCAGATGTTGGAGCATTATTCGCACATCCGCATGGTGGCCAAGCGTGTTGCCCTGGATTCGATTGCCACACCCCTGCCTGATCCTGCCAGTATAAAAGCCCCGGTTTTTGACAAAGGTGTGCACCAAATTGGTAACCAAGAATCGACCAAGCAGAAGGTCGCAACAGGTAAGTCATTGAATTGATTGGTGGACCTGGGGAGGCTCGAACTCCCGACCCCATGGTTGCAAACCATGTGCTCTCCCAACTGAGCTACAGGCCCAACTTGCACATATTCAAGGTACTACAGCTAACTCCAATGAGTCAATTTTGGGTGCATTGGGTGCAAACTCTGCACCCAACCCAGTGCAGTCCGCGGCCGGCGAAGTAGGCAAATCAAAGCCCAGCCCCACCGCCTCGGCGATTTCTTTCCTGAACTTGTCTTCCGCCCTGAGCTGGGAATATCTGTCTGTCATGTTGCGGTCGGAATGGCCAATCCAGAAGCGGATTGAGCCGCTCCCAGGACAACGGACTGGCTTTAGATCACTTTGCAGGATTTTCCCTGACCCTTCTGCGTAGGGACGACGATTCGTTCGCCAACCCTTGTTTATGGCGGCGAAAAATCCTGCTTGGCCAAGGGATTTTTATGTGCCCTACAAAATCTATTTGTTTGCTCCCTTATATCTAATCTCGTATGGTTATCTTGCTGGCCATTATGGGTGTGACGATTCCTCTACGTTGTGCCCAGCTTGTTCAACTCCTCGAGAAAAGGGGTACCTGCAAATGAAGCGTATTGATGCCGTAATCAGACCTTCTCAGCTCGAGCAAGTGAAGGAGCGCCTCCACGCTGTGGGAATTACTGGTCTCACTATCTTTGAAGCCCGAGGGTTTGGGCGGCAGAAGGGTCACACTGAGACGTACCGTGGAGCAGAGTACTCGTTCGATTTTCTCCCCAAGTTGTTTCTCAGCCTTGTTGTCGGCGAAGAACTCTTGGAACCGGCTCTTGGAGCCATCATCGAGAGTGCTCGAACAGGCGCAATTGGTGACGGAAAGATTTTCGTGACCTCCCTTGACGAGGTAATCCGTATACGGACGGGCGAGCGAGGCCCAGCCGCAATCTGATTTCTTCTAATTTCAATTGTTTGTAAACCACGGCGCGGAGACGCCGCTGCCGTAATAAGGAGAGGAGCTTACGATGCCCTGCGGTTTTATCAGACGCCAGAGACAATGGGTGCCAAGGACAGTCATTGCCTTCATCTTCGCGCAAATTCTGAGTGGCTCGATGAGCGTCGCGCTCGCGCAGCAGGCGCAGCCTGACCCGGCCGGAATTGCGACGGGGGACAAGTCCGCAGTTTCTGATGCGGCGGGTAATCCTCTTGTCGTTCCTGAACCGACCGACAAGACGGCGCCGGATTACAAACAAAACAAGAAGGCTTTCGACGACTACCAGGCGCAGGCCAGCAAGGAACCCATCGCGCTCAGGCTTGCCGATAGTGTGGGCCATATGCGGATCGCCACGAACTTCTCGTGGACACTGCTTACCGGTTACTTGGTGCTTTTCATGCAAGTCGGCTTTGCCTTGCTCACCTGCGGGTTGGTGCGAAAAAAGAACGCAGCTCATCTCATGATGTTGAACTTCGCGGCGTACGTCTTCGCATTTCTCGCCTACTATGTCTGCGGTTATGCCTTCCAATACGGCGCGGTTGCGCTCAATGCGGCTCCCGCAAATATTGGCGGCACTCCGACCCTTAATCACTTCCTCATCGGCAGTGGCCTATGGGGCTTCTTGGGCGGCAAAGGCTTCTTTCTGAGTGGTCCTGCCTATGATTCCGGCAGCCTTTGCTTGACGCTCTTTGAAGTCGTGTTTATGGAGACGACCGGTTACATTATAGTCGGCGCGATTTGTGAGCGGATAACGTTCTGGGCATTCCTTCTCTGTGAGGCTTTCATTGGCGGTATCTTGTACCCCTCCTTCGGCTGTTGGGTTTGGGGTGGGGGGTGGCTATCGCAGGTGGGCACGACCATGCACCTCGGCCACGGCTACGTGGACTTTGCCGGTTCGACGGTCGTTCACGCCATGGGCGGTTTCTGCGCCATGGCACTTGCCGTAATCCTTGGTCCGCGGGTTGGCAAGTATGGGCCAGATGGCAAACCGCGACCCTTTCCGGCACACAACCTCGTCTATGTTGTGACGGGAACTTTAATTCTTCTCTTCGGATGGATGGGCTTTAATCCTGGTTCCACGCTTGGTGCGAGCGACCTACGCATCTCTGTGATCGCTGTGAACACCAATCTGTCAGCGGTCGCGGGTGCCGCCTCGGCAATGTTTTTGTGGTACTTCCTGTTCGGTAAGCCGGACATTACGATGGCTTGCAACGGGATGCTCGCTGGGCTCGTGGCAATCACTGCTCCTTGCGCCTTCGTGTCGCCAAACTCGGCCGTCATCATCGGCATTCTGGCTGGCCTTCTCGTAGACGCCGGTGTCCTCTTCAATGAGCGCGTAATCAAGGTCGACGACCCCTGCGGAGCCATCTCGGTTCACGGGTATTGCGGCTGGTTCGGCGCGGTCTGTGTCGGCATCTTCTCTGACGGTACCTATGGAGCCGGGTGGAACGGTGTCGGCGCTGCCACCTACCTCGGGCGGGCTGGTCAAGGGGTCACGGGCTTATTCCACGGAGATGTACGTCAGTTTGTTTGCCAGTTTGTCGGGGCGACACTCTGTGCAGTTTGGGCATTCGGGGCAACCTACGTTGTCTTCTCAGTTGTAAACAAGATCAAAGCCATGCGGGTTACGCGCGAGGTCGAACTTGAAGGACTCGACGTTCCTGAGTTTGGCCTGCCTGGTTATCCCGAGGATGTGGCGTTCGGCGTCGAGCCCTGACCGGCGCAACTTCCATACTGTGGTCGAAAGCGACACGGGGTGCAACCAAAGAGGTGGCGGAATAGGGTGTCGGAGGGGATCGAGAAGTAGGCAGCCGCTGGGTGACACTTCCTCGGCCTGCGCTGCGCGAGGGGTTCCTAGGCCCCCCTCTCAAAGGACCCACTCGCTGGAAGAATAAGTTCAAATGAAATGGCAATTTGCAAAAGACCTGCATTTTTTGCCGTAGCGCTATCTCCAGAGGAATGCGGAAGATGCGATGAAAGCTGCTGCTCAATTCAAAAAAAATCTGATTCCGGGCAGCAAAATCCCCCCAAACCGGCACTTGAAAATCAATCGCTCGCGGCGAGCCGAAGAGTAGGGTTTTTGGGCAAGCTATGCAAGTCCGCCGGCTGCGCGGTCAGCCGGGAGCCACAGAAGAACGGGTCACTTCTCAGATAGGCCGATTCGGCACAGCGGGGCGCTGGGATTAAGGGTTTCGCTTTCTTCGCTAAAAGCCTGGGCGGTTGGGAAGGGGATTTTCATTGGAAATCGGCGGAAGTGCGGTTAGTCTACACGGCGCCGTTACAGAGGATCTCTCTTAGCCGGCGGTCATTTTCCGGGAGGCCAACTTCATATGCGCAGGCTGGTTCCGGGAATCTAGCCGTCAAATGCTTGCTCTCCAGCGTAATTACCGGTAGGATATCTTCAGCATCAGGGCATCCACCGTCAGGGTAGCCAAGGCTTAGCGAGATGACTGGAACAACCGTCTCCCACTATCGCATCCTGGAGAAGCTCGGAGGCGGCGGAATGGGTGTGGTCTACAAGGCCGAAGACACCAAGCTTCATCGCTTCGTCGCGCTCAAGTTCCTGCCGGAGGAAATGTCCAAGGACCATCAAGCCTTGGAGCGCTTCCAGCGCGAGGCCCAAGCCGCTTCCGCCCTCAACCATCCCAATATCTGTACCATCTACGACGTCGACGAGCACGAAGGCCGGCCCTTCATCGCCATGGAATTGCTGGAGGGGCAGACGCTGAAGCACCGAATCGGTGCCAAGCCCTTCAAGGCTGATGAGATCCTGGAGCTGGGCATCCAGCTTGCCGACGCTCTTGACGCCGCGCACGCCAAGGGCATCATCCATCGCGACATCAAGCCGGCAAACATTTTCGTGACCAGCCGGGGAGTGGCGAAGATTCTGGATTTTGGTTTGGCAAAGCTTTCACCACAACGCTCACCGGTGGCAGAGGCAGCCGGCGCGACGGCCATGCCGACGATCGGCTCCGAAGAACAACTGACCAGCCCTGGGACCGCGATGGGAACGATAGCCTACATGTCGCCCGAACAGGCCCTGGGAAAGGACCTTGACGCGCGCACGGACCTTTTCAGTCTGGGGGTTGTGCTTTACGAGATGGCCACCGGGAGGCAAGCCTTCCCCGGCAGCACCACCGCGGCGATTTTCGACGGCATCCTGAACAAAGCACCTGCCTCGCCGGTACGCTTGAACCCTGAACTCCCGGCGAAGCTGGAAGAGATCATCAGCGAGGCTCTGGAGAAGGACCGCGACTTGCGCTACCAGAGCGCCGCCGCATTGCGCGCCGACCTGAAGCGCCTGAAGCGGGATACGGAATCCGGACGGTCCGCCGCCACAATATCTGCGGGGAGCGCGGAACTCTCACCAGCGGCGGGGACAGGCGGCCTTGCGGCTGCGGCGGTCGTCTCCAAACCCGGGCGGCCTCGATGGAAAGGATGGGCAGTCGCGGTCAGCGGCTTGGGTCTCGTTGTCATCGCGTTGCTCATCTATTTTCAATCTCGTCCCCTTCCCCCACCGAAAGTATCGGGCTACGTCCCGGTCACCCACAGCGGAAATCAGAAACACCTGGTCGGGACGGACGGGGCACGGCTTTACTTTGAAGACAACGCTTCTGCGGGTCCGGGCATCGCGCAGGTGTCCGGCTCCGGCGGAGAGGTGACGCGCGTCCCAATTCCCGCCCCGACCATGCGACTGCTCACTGTTTCCCCCGACGGGGCAAGACTGCTCGTCGCGGACGAGGTGGGCACAGTATTCAATGGACCGCTTTGGGCATTGCCTGTGCTCGGCGGGTCACCGCGCAGGCTGGGAGAGGCCGTTGGACAGGGTGCTGCCTGGTCTCCCGACGGCCAAATGCTCGTTTACGCCAACGGACACGACTTATTCCTGGCGAAGAGCGATGGCGCCGAGCCCCACAAGCTTGTCTCCGCGCCCGATCGAGTATTTGATCTCGCCTGGTCGCCGGACGGCACGGTGATTCGATTCAGCGTCGGGAGTGGTGCGACTGATCGAAGCTCGCTTTGGCAGGTTTCGATCAGCGGGACGGAGCTGCATAACCTGCTTCCCGCCTGGCACACTCCTCCCGACGAATGTTGTGGCAAGTGGACTTCCGACGGGAAATACTTCGTTTTCCAGTCGAGGCGCAATATTTGGGCCCTTGCGGAGAAGGGGAATTTACTTGGAAAAGCCAACGGCCAACCCGTGCAATTGACCTCCGGGCCGATGAGTTTCTTCTCTGCTCTGCCCAGCAAGGATGGCAAGAAGCTGTTCGTGGTGGGAGCACTGGCGCGCGGGGAGCTGGCGCGCTATGATGCGAAGTCCGCAGAGTTCGTTCCGTTCCTTTCCGGAATTTCGGCGGATGGTGTCAGCTTCTCTAAAGATGGGCAGTGGGTGGCCTATGTCAGCTACCCGGAGGGAACACTCTGGACAAGCAAATTGGACGGCAGCCGGCGGCTCCAGCTCAGCTACCCGCCGCTCTATGCCATGCATCCTAGCTGGTCGCCCGATGGCAAGCAGCTCGTTTTCTTTGCCTTTTCGCCCGGCCAGAAGGCGAGGTTGTATACGGTTTCGAGCGACGGGGGAACGCCGCGCGAAATCATACCCGAAGACCCGCGGGACGAGTGGGACCCCGGCTGGTCGCCCGACGGAACAAGAATTGTCTTCGGTGGCGCTGGAAATGATCGCAACGCCACCATTCGGATCCTTGACGTTGGGACTCATCAAATCTCGACCCTGCCTGGCTCAAACGGCCTTTTCTCACCCCGCTGGTCGCCGGATGGGCGTTATGTCGTCGCCATGCCTTTCCATTCCCGTGGCCTTATGCTTTTCGATTTCGCCGCCCAAAAGTGGGAGGAAATCGCTAAGGTATCAGCGGGTTTCCCCAATTGGTCGAAAACCGGAGAGCACGTTTACTTCTTGCATTGGGAGAACCAGACGACCGTGATGCGAGTGCGCGTTCGCGACCGGAAACTCGAGCGCGTGGCCGATCTGAAAAACTTCCGGCAAACAGGCTTCTTCAGTGTCTGGCTCGGCATGGCTCCCGACGATTCACCTCTGCTGCTTCGCGACACGGGCACCCAGGAAATCTATGCCCTCGATTGGGAAGCGCCGTGAAGAACAGAAGGCAGAAAGCAGTAGGCCGTAGGCAGGCGGAGAAAACGAGAATGGAAACGAAGGCCGCCGTCCCCGATCCCAGACCCTTCATGCCTCATCGCAACTTCAGTGACGAGGTGAATCGGAACATCGTGCAATCGGAGATTGAAGGTGGTGAGTGCCTGGACGATTTATGCGAGGGCGTGCGGTTGGAAGTGGAGACGCAGCATCGTTGGTACACCATCTTAATCCGTGATCGCGGCCAGGAACTGATATGGGGCCACCCGCAGTACTGTCCCGAGCCCGTCGCGGTGAGAATCGCGGGGTCCACGTGGGACGGCTCGATGCTGAAGCTACGGTTTATCGGGCGAGGAATGCACCTGGAATTCTGGCATCCCGTATTTCGCACCATCAAAACCTCACGGATTGTGGAGATCCGGGCTTCAGACCAGCTCGCGAGCGACGCTTGAGCGGCCCGGAAGCTGCCGGTGCGCCACATGCTTTCGGGCCCTCCTGCGCCGCATGAACTTCTCGCCGTAAGGTGCCTCGCGGCCTTTGGCTCCCCCATTTTTCGGGTCCGCCTCGGATGCGATTCCGTTCTGTATGTGCGCGGTTGCGGAATCGACTGCATACACGACAACAGGGGAGAACAGCCCTTCCGACCACCTCTGCCAGATTATGCCTGTGAAACGCCCTTCCACGGCTGAATCCCACCGGCCGCACCTTGCAGTGAGGCGCGCGAATAGATTTATCTGTGACCATTTGAGAGTGAGTTCCGAGTACGCCACTAGACCTAAGTCTCTGCCGCGGCGGACACTAACCGCTCGGGGCTGATTGAAGCTACCCCTTCTCATTCCGATGACTGGTTTCGTAATGCGCGCGCAGCAGGTCCCCGCCGAAATCGCCGCTGAGGTCGCGCCACACCGAGTGGATGTGGTTGGCATTATCCTGTGTGTCATCGAACTCGATCAAGAAAGAAGGCGTCTGTATACGGTAATAGCGCAGGTCGCCCGGTCTGATCCCGCCAGCCCAGGCGAAGTAGACGTTGCGGCCGGCCTTGTTGAGTTGGTCCATGCGCCGCGCCGCCAAGTCATCCGGCACATTGGACGCGTACAGTTCCACCAGCGCGCGCAGCGCGTCGAACTGCCTGCCGTTCATCTTCGCTGCTTGAAGCCCCGAGGGCTGCCCCTGGAGCCGCCAGCTTGATCTTAACCAGGATTTCCATTTTGGCATGCTGAGGCACAGCAGTATACACCCTACCCCTTTATGTGGGTGGTGCCATGTCCCGCTTCCGCACGCTGCGTAGCACCCCCAATGCGATGGGTAAAGCACCAACGAGGATGAAAGTCATATCCCCCACCATGCGCGCCCATTCCAGCTTGTGGAAGAGGCCACCCATCAGGAAATCCAGGCGACGCGCATGCCAGTACCCGTGGGCGATGGAGTCCCAGATTTGGAGAACGCCTCCGGGAAACAGGTCCAGGAGGATCATAAGAGCGAGACCCACGTTGGCCCCCCAAAACCCCACCCGGATAAACTTCTCTGTTCCCTTCCAGACGTCGTCGGACTGCATGGCCCGCAGACAAAAAACGAGAACCGCCAGCGCCAACATCCCGAAGACGCCAAACAGGGCGGCGTGTCCGTGGTTAGGGGTCAGTGTGGTGCCAATCTCGAAGTAGGAGACGATGGGCAAGTTGATGAGGAAGCCGAAAATCCCTGCACCGACAAAGTTCCACACTCCGACCGCCATCAGGAAATAGATGGCCCACTTCTGCGTAGCGGCGAACTCACGGCCGCAGACGGAGCACTGCTGGTTCTTCAGTTTAATGAAGTCCCAGGCGTCCAGGGTTAGGAGCGTCAAGGGCACAACTTCCATCGCGGAGAAGCACGCCGCGAAGCCCATGTTGAGCGTCCCCTGTCCGGTGAAATACCAGTGATGGCCGGTACCAATGATCCCGCCGCTCAAGTAAAGGATGGCGTCGAGATAGATCAAGCGCGTGGCGGTTTTGGAGCTGACCACGCCCATCTGGTGGAACATGATGGCCACCAGCACGGTGGCGAAGAGCTCGAAGAATCCTTCCACCCAGAGATGGATGATCCAGAAGCGCCAGTTATCAATGACCGCGAAATTTGTCTGGGGTCCGTAGAAGAGCGCGGGCAGGTAAAAAACCGGAATGGCCACCGCCGCATAGAGAAACAGTGCAGATAGCTCACGCTTGCCAGGGCTCTTCATGGCAGGTTTCAAGGCCCGAAACATCAAGAAAAGCCAGAAGACAAGACCGACTGCCAGCAGAAGCTGCCAGAACCGCCCGAGATCCAAGTACTCGGAGCCCTGATGCCCGAACCAGAACCAGAGGCTCCCCAGCTTGTCGTTGATGCCCAGGTATTCACCAAAAAGGCTGCCAGAAACGACTACGGCTAGCGCGCCAAGCAGCGCGTAAACGCCGGCCTTTTGGCCGTGGGGCTCGCTACCACCCACCCATGGCGCCAGGAAAAGGCCTCCGCCCACCCAGGCCGTGGCGATCCAGAAGATGGCGAGTTGGAGGTGCCAGGTGCGCGCCAGAGTGTAGGGCAGGAAGCGAGCGATGTCGAACCCGTAAAAGCCTCCCGGCTCCACCCGGTAGTGGGCAATTGCGCCTCCCAGGAACGATTGCGCCAGGAACAGGAGCGCCACCACTGCAAAGAACCACCCGGTGGCCCATTGGCTGGGTGTCAGTTTCAGCGGCGCGGGAGCGGAGTGCGTGGTGTGGGCAGTGTCGCCCTCACCCTTCCAGCCCAGGTAGTCGAACTTGCCGACCACAAAGAGGATCAGGCCCAGGCCTCCCAGCAGGGTGATAAGACTCATGGCACTCCAGACATAAGCCTCGACGGAGGGCCGGTTGCCCACCAGGGGATCATAAGGCCAATTGTTCGTGTAGGAATAGTCCTTGCCCGGCCGGTTCGCCGACGCCGCCCAGGCG
>Ga0187864_10001109_pt1 | contig 27164 bp, 21 predicted proteins | sample June2016WEW_11_4_FD_132985 | JGI IMG/M metagenome (GOLD analysis project Ga0187864, IMG submission 132985) | Peatland microbial communities from SPRUCE experiment site at the Marcell Experimental Forest, Minnesota, USA - June2016WEW_11_40 | ecosystem: Environmental > Terrestrial > Soil >...
CAAAGTAAGTCGGGCATTCTTATGAATGTCCATTCGACCTCCCGGAACGATGTGATTGCTCAGCACAATCAGCATCTCCGGTTCTGGTCGAATGGACAACCTGTTGAAACAACACAGCTAGTGCGCACAACAAAGCCCTCGCTTTGGGAACTTTGCGCGGATTCTAGCAGAATTGTCCCGTGCGTACGGCGCGGCGGCCGCGCCAGGCTGGCTTCAACTCTCGACCGTTGGCCTCCGACTTTCTGCTATACTCCTGCCCATGTCGGTCAATAAGGCCATCCTCGTTGGGCGGCTCGGGCGCGATCCCGAGACGCGCTACACGTCTGGCGGCCAGGCTGTGGCGAACTTTACCCTCGCAACCGATGAAACTTTCAAAGACCGTTCGGGCGAGCGCCAGAAGCGCACGGAATGGCACCGCATCGTCCTGTGGGGAAAGCTTGCGGAGATCGCACAGCAGTATCTGAAAAAGGGGATGCTCGTCTACATCGAGGGGCGCATCCAGACCCGCCAGTGGGAAGACAAGCGCGACGGCCAGAAACGCACGACCACCGAGATTGTCGCCAACGTGATGCGTATGCTCACTTCGCGCGCCGAAAGCATGGCCGCCGGCGCGGCTGCGGGTGGCGGCGCCAGCGCCGGAGCAGGCCGCTCCGCCGACGCTGACTTCGAATCTGGGCCTGCGCCGGACGAAGCAGCTCCAGCCGGTCCCGAAATCTCCGACGAAGATATCCCGTTCTAGCCAGCCCGCGTTACACCACGCCGCATGTAAGATTAGCGACCGGCCGCCCGTCCCTGTAGCTCCGCTCGTACGATCCGCGCGCCATCAGCCATCGCTTTCATCTTGCCGAAGGCCGCTTCCCGCGACAGATACTTCATGCCGCAATCCGGAGCCACGATCATCCGGTCCGCATCGACAAACGGCAGCGCGCGCCGGATGCGCGCGGCGACCACCTCGGGCGTTTCCACATGATTGGACGAGAGGTCGAGCACGCCCAAAATGATCGTCTTGCCGCGCAGCTTTTCGAGGATGGAGCAATCGAGCGACGATTGCGCCGTCTCGATCGAGATCTGATTGGCGTTCGTGTCGCCAAGCTCGGGTAGAAACGAGTATCCGGTCGGGCGCTGATGGACGATCGCAGCGTAGCCAAAGCAGAGGTGCACGGCGGTCGTCCCGCTGACGCCGTCGAGCGCGCGGTTCAGCGCCGTCACCGCGTACTGGCGAGCCTTCTCCGGGCGGGCTTGCATGTAAGGCTCGTCCACCTGGACCACGTCCGCGCCCGCGGCAAAGAGATCCTTGATCTCCTCATTCACCGCCGCCGCGTAATCGACCAGCATTTCCTCTTCGCTTTTGTAGTAGTCGTTTTGCGCCTGCTGGGCCATGGTGAATGGGCCGGGGACCGTCATCTTGATCGGCCGGTCCGTATTCTTCCGCAGGAACTCGACGTCGCGGACCTCGACCGGATGCTTGCGCCGGATCTTGCCGGCAATACGCGGCACGACGTTCGGATTGCCCGTGCGGTCGATTCCCCTCCCCGGATTGTCGATATCGATCCCTTCGAGCGCGGTCGCAAATCGGTTCGAGTAGCTCTCGCGGCGCATCTCGCCGTCCGTGATGATGTCGAGACCGGCGCGCTCCTGATCGCGGATCGCGAGCAGCGTCGCGTCATCCTGCGCCTGCTCGAGCCATTCAGGCGCGACGCGCCACAACTCCTGAAGCCGTATGCGCGGCGGGAGCCGGCTGCCAAGCTTCTGGCGATCGATCAGCCAGTCTGGTTGAGGGTACGAGCCCACGAGCGACGTTGGAAGCAGGGGCAATGTCTGTGCCATAAGATTCCTCGGGAGTTGTTTATATGCTGTTTGCGGGGATTTGCCAAGCGGGGGTTGCTATTTGCGGCTGTTGCCGTTCGCCGGATTCGCGGAGTCAGAAGCGCCGATGTCTTCGACCATGTCCTCGTCGGCCGTCGGTAACGTAGGCAGGACCTGGGACGCGATCGAACGGTTGTGGATCAAAACGTCCTTCTTCAATCTGCCGTCGCGAAATTCGAGAGCGCGTTTTGCAAATTGAGCGATATCCGGCTCGTGCGTGACGATCACAACGGTCAGGCCGTGCTCCTCGTTGAGCTTCTGAAGAATATCCATGATCTCGACGCTCGTGCGGCTGTCCAGATTTCCCGTCGGCTCATCCGCGAGCAGGAGCGACGGGCTGTTCACCAGCGCCCGCGCGATCGCCACGCGCTGCTGCTGGCCGCCCGACAACTGCGACGGAAAATGGTCCGCGCGATCGGCCAGCCCGACTCGATTGAGAGCTTCTTGCGCGCGCCGTTCGCGCTCCTCGATCGGCACGCCCGCATAGATGGTCGGCAGCTCCACGTTTTCGAGCGCTGAAGTTCGAGACAAGAGATTGAATTGCTGGAAGACGAAGCCGATCTTCCCGTTACGGATCTTGGCCAGCTCGCTCTTGGTCAACCCCGAAACATCCTTCCCGTCGAGGAAGTAGCGGCCGCGGGTCGCTTTGTCCAGACATCCGATGATATTCATCAGGGTTGATTTGCCCGACCCCGACGCGCCCATCACCGCGACGAACTCGCTCGGATAGATTTCCAGCGAGACGCCGCGCAGCGCTTGAACCTGCACTTCGCCAAGATCGTAGGTCTTGTAAATGTTCTCGAGCCGTATGGTGGGAATGTTGCCGGCCGTGCCGGGAGCCGTGGAGGTGGAGGGAGCTTGGGTTGTGGTGGAGCGCTCGTCCATGGGATTCGACCGCGTGTGCCGGCGTGTCGCGCTACGATTCAGCGGGTGGCTGGGCGTTCGGCCGCGTCTTTCTTCCGCTGCTCGTCGAGGCGCCGCATGAAGTCGTCGAACTTCACCTGCTGTTCTGGCGTCAGGATTGCCCGGATGTGAGCGCGGCCATCCTGCCGAATCTGCTCCCGCTGCGGATCGAGCGGCGCGTACAGCGCAGCCCATTTCGACCGGGTGTCATCGATAATGGCAACAAGCTGCTTCTGTTGGTCCGGCGTAAGCTGCAACTCGTGCGTGCACTGCGCGATGACTTCGTTGCGCGTTGGCCTCGTATTCACCGGCGCCGACCCGCCCCACACACGCTCGCCCCACAAGTGGCTGCCGAGGCCGCCGAGCAGCAAGCCCAGCAGAAAGACAACCAGAAACAGAACTGCCGCTTCGCGGCGCGCCTTATTGGTTCCCATGACCTGTTTCCGCCACCATCATCAGAGCCTCGTCGCCGTTTGCCGGAGTGATGACCCGATCCTGCACGAATATGTCTCGTAGAGTGGGACGTGCGGAGACCGCATCTGGTTGCGGCCGTTTCGCCCAGCCTGCATCGTAGGTCACAAGCAGCCCGAGCGCCAGAGTCGCCGAGACCGCGAATTTCCATCCGAACGATACGAACGGCTGCCAGAAACCGGCGCCTTCGGTCACGCCTTCCTGCTCGGCCGCGCGTACTCGCGCCATCACGACGCGCGCGAACCCCAGCCCCGGATCTTCCGCCGGTTGCGCCACCCGCAGCAGTCGCAAGCTCGCCTCAGCGTCCGCCAGCGCTTCGCGGCATCCCGCGCACGCCTCCAGGTGCCCCGCCACGCGCTTCCCATCCGCGCCGCTCAAGGCTCCGTTGAGATGGTCCTCCAGCAGCGCTTCGTATTTCGAACACACCGTGCTTCGTGATCCCAAGTCCGTTGCCATGGCTCCTACGCCTTCCTTTCCACCGACGGAGAAACACCAGGTTTCCTACCGGACGCCGCCATTCGTCTCCGATAGGCATCCATGATTCGGCCGCGCGCACGGAACAGTCGCACTTTCACCGTATTCACGTTGAGATTGAGAATCTCTGCCAATTCCTGCACCGAGAATCCTTCGACCTCCTTCAAGAGCAGCAGTTGGCGGTCCTGGTCCGGCAACGCGTCGAGCATTCGCTCCAGCAGTTCCCTTGCTTCCGCCCTGTCGTTGGGGCTCGCCGGCGGCCGGTCCGCCGAGACGATCCCGTCCAGCCTCGAAACCTGCTCTTCCGAAAGGTCCGCCTCGTACACTAGCGGCCGGACTTTCCTTTTCCTCAAATAGTCCCAGCACTCGTTGACCGCAATCTTGTAGAGCCAGGTCGAGAAGGCGGCGCGCTGATCGAACCGCTTGATCCCGAGGTAAGCCTTGAGAAAAACCTGCTGCGCCACGTCCTCCACATCCTGTGGGTGCCGGAGGATGCCGCCCACCAGAGCGAGCACCCGCTGCTGATGGCGCCGCACAAGCTCCTCAAATGCGGCCTGAGTCCCATTTTGGGACAGACGTACTAGTTCTCGGTCCTGCTCCTGCCTTCCCGCCCGATTCAGCGGGAGGGCGATCGCCGAGGCGCTAGCCGCCATACTCTTTGGGACGTTCGCCATTCGCGTTTGGTTACGAAAGAAAAAACCTTGTTTCCGTTACTTTGTTGTTGCGAGGTCACTGGTTCATATATACAATACCCGCCATGATAATCGGAGAACGTCTTCGCTTGCTGCGTGAAACAAAGAAACTGTCCCAGGGCGACATTGAAAAGCGCACGGGGCTGCTTCGCTGCTACATTTCGCGCGTCGAGAACGGCCACACTGTTCCGGCGATCGAGACGCTGGAGAAGCTGGCACGAGCCATGGAAGTTCCGCTCTACCAGCTTTTCTACGACGGTGAAGAGCCACCCGAGCTGCCGAACCTTCCGAAGCGGAAGAGTGCGGACGATATCGCCTGGGGGAGCACCGGGAAAGACGCGCGTTATCTGGGCCGCTTCCGCCGGCTCCTCGGCCGTATCGAGGAACCGGATCGGCGCCTCTTGTTGTACATGGCCCAGAAGATGGCGAACCGCTAACGGAGTTTGGGGGGAATTCTCTCCGGAGCGGGCCCGTTTTCTTTGCAGTGCGCATATGCTTACTTCTGGTGTGCGCATACATGGCCGTTTCGCACCACGACTCCCCTACTCCCACTCGATCGTGCTCGGCGGCTTCGAGCTGATATCGTATACGACCCGATTCACGCCGGGAACTTCGTTTACGATCCGCACCGAGATGCGCTCCAGCACGTCCATCGGCAGGCGCGACCAGTCGGCCGTCATCGCGTCCAGCGACTCGACCACGCGCACGGCAATCGTGTGCCCGTAGGTTCGACCGTCCCCCATCACGCCCACGCTTTGCACCGGCAATAGGACGGCGAACGCCTGCCATACCTTTTCGTAAAGTCCCGCGCGGCGAATCTCCTCGACCACCACTGCGTCCGCGCCCCGGAGCGTCTCGAGCTTTTCCGGCGTCACGTCTCCAAGGAGCCGCACCGCCAGTCCCGGACCGGGGAACGGGTGCTTGACCAGAATCTCCTCCGGCAGGCCCAGTTCTTTTCCGATCTGACGCACTTCGTCCTTGAATAGATCTCGCAGAGGCTCGATCAGCCCGAACGGCATGTCCACCGGCAAGCCACCGACGTTGTGGTGCGACTTGATCACCGCCGACGGCCCCTTCACCGAGACGGACTCGATTACGTCCGGGTAGAGCGTTCCCTGCACCAGGAATTTCACCGGCAGGCCCTGTGCCCCGGCCACGAGTTTTCGCTCTTCTTCAGCGAACACGGCGATGAATTCGTTGCCAATGATTTTCCGTTTTTTTTCGGGATCGGTGACGCCCTTCAGTTTCCCGAGGAATCTCTCGGATGCGTCCACACCAATGACGTTGAGGCCGAGCCGCTCGCGCAGCATCTCGAGCGTGCCGAGGAATTCGTCCCGCCGCAGAAGGCCCGTGTCCACGAAGACGTTCGTCAGCCGGTCTCCGATGGCGCGATGGACGAGCACAGCCGCCACCGTCGAATCCACTCCGCCGCTCAACCCGCAGATTGCTCGCGCACCTTCCGCTTCCTTGCGGATATTCTCGACCGTCTCGGCGATAAATCCCGCGCGGTTCCAGTTCTTTTTCGCGCCGCAGATCGCAAAGACGAAATTTTGCAGGATTTCGGCGCCCCGTTCCGTGTGGTTGACCTCGGGATGAAACTCGACGCCGTAGAATTTCTGCTCGGGGTTCTCGACGGCCGCCACGGCGTTCTCTGTATGGCCGGTCACGTGAAACCCGACCGGCAATTCGACCACATGGTCTCCGTGGCTCTCCCAAACCTTCAGCCGGCCGGGCAGTCCCTTGAAGAGCGTCGAATCTTTCTGAATCCCCAGCTCGGCGGGGCCATATTCCCGCCGCCCGGCGCGCTCCACTTTCCCGCCAAGTGTGTGCGCGAGCCACTGCATCCCGTAGCAAATCCCGAGCACGGGCACGCCTAGCCGCAACACGTCGGGGTCGCAAACGGGCGCGTCCTTGTCGTACACGGAGCTTGGGCCGCCCGAGAGAACGATCCCAACCGGCTCCTGCGCGCGAATCTCTTCGAGCGAGGCCGTGCACGGCAAGATCGCCGAGAATACCTGCTGCTCGCGAATCCGGCGGGCAATCAACTGCGTGTACTGCCCGCCGAAATCCAGCACTACGATACCGTGTCGCGTGCTCACCATGCCTCCGCGTTCTTTTTGCGCCGCCGCACCGCTATCCGCCATAGTTGTTTCGATCCGTCCCTCGGTGCCGTTCGCTTCGGGCCGCGCACCAGCACAGCCGAGCCGTCTGTGTCTTTAGCGCAGTACGATGTTCACAAGCTTCTTGGGCACGACGATGATTTTCGCCACCTGCTTGCCCGCAATCAACGGAGCGATGCGCGCATCGCCCAGCGCTCGTTCGCGCGTTTCATCCTCGCCTAGACTCTCTTCGACCAGGATTTTGCCGCGCAGGCGGCCATTGATCTGAATGATGATCTCGATCTGCTCCTCGCGCGTCAGGTCCTCGCGATACGCGGGCCACTTCTGCCCGGCGCCGCCGCCCCCGCTCCCATCGCCCGCACCTGGCACCGAAATTCCGCCGGAATTCCCCAGCTTCTGCCACAATTCTTCGGCGATGTGCGGCGCCATCGGCGAAAGCATCAGCACCAGCACGGCGAAGATGCGCTTCAGAATCATCGGCGAAACATCCTGATCGAGCGGCTCCTGTGCGCTGAGTTCGTTCACCAACTCCATGATCAGGGCGATCGACGTGTTGAAATGCCAGCGCGACTCGAAATCGTTCGTCACGCGCTTCAGGGTCTGGTGCGTCCTGCGGATCAGGATCTTCTCTTTCGCCGTCGCTTTCGCCAGATCGGTGGTCTGGCCCAAATCGACCGGCGCCGCCGGCAGCCGCCCGGCGTGCTTGTCGATCAGGCGATAGACGCGGTTCAGGAAGCGCGCGGAACCCTCGATTCCCTGCTCGCTCCATTCGAGGTCTTTTTCCGGTGGCGCGGCGAAGAGCGTGTACATGCGGCCGGTGTCGCAGCCGTACTTGTCCGCCATCTCGATCGCGCCGACGATATTGCCCTTCGACTTAGACATCTTCGCGCCGTCCTTCAGCACCATCCCCTGCGAAAAGAGCCGCTTCACGGGCTCGCGATGGTCGACCAGTCCGAGTTCGTTCATCACCTTGCAGAAAAAGCGCGAGTAGATCAGGTGCAGAATCGCGTGCTCGACGCCGCCGATATACTGGTCGATCGGGAACCAGTAAGCGGCCTTCGCCTTGTCGAACGGCGCACGGTTGTTGTGCGGGTCGGTATAGCGGTAGAAGTACCACGACGAATCGATGAACGTGTCCATCGTATCCGTCTCGCGCCGGGCCGGGCCGCCGCACTTCGGACAAGTCGCGTTCACGAATTCGGGCACACTCGCGAGCGGAGATTGTCCCTGGCCGGTCAGCGCGACGTTTTCCGGCAGTCGCACCGGCAACTGATCATCGGGCACGGGGACGATGCCGTCCTTTTCGCAGTAGAGCACCGGGATCGGCGTGCCCCAGTAGCGCTGGCGCGAGATGCCCCAGTCCTTTAGCCTGTAGGTCGTTTCGCCCGCGCCGAATTTTTTCGCGGCAGCGTCGGAGCCCATTTTCTCAATCGCCTGCTCGGACGTCAGCCCCGTGTACGGTCCAGAATCGACCAGCCGCCCGTACTCCGTGTATGCCTCGTTCATGCGATCGGCCCGCAGCGGTGTGCCGGTCGTGGGCTGCACCACGATCTTTACGGGTAAGTGATACTTTTCCGCGAACTCGTAGTCGCGCTGGTCATGCGCTGGCACCGCCATCACCGCGCCCGTGCCGTATTCCGCCAGAACGAAATTCGCGACCCAGATAGGCACGCGCTCGCCCGAGAATGGATTCAGCGCAAAGCGACCGGTGAAGAATCCTTCCTTTTCAGCGGTCGCGATGTCCGCCGCCTTCACGCTCTTCCCTTGCATCGCTTTCAGCTGCTTTTCCATCGTCGCGCGCCCGCGCACTCCGGCGAGAAGCTTTTCGACCTGCGGGTGCCTGGCCGCAATGACGATGGCCGAAGCCCCGTAGATCGTGTCAACACGCGTGGTAAAGACTTCGAGGCCGAGGCCGTCGATGCCAGACACGTCGAACCGCACGCGCGTGCCGCGCGACTTGCCGATCCAGTTCTCTTGCATCACGAGAACGCGCTCAGGCCATCCGCCTTGGAGCTGCTTCATGTCGTCGAGCAGCGCGTCGGCGTACCGCGTGATCCGCAGAAACCACTGCTCGATTTCCTTGGCCTCGACGGGCGTGGTGTCGTGCTGCCAGCAGAAGCCGTCGATCACCTGCTCGTTCGCGAGGACGGTCTGGCATTGCGGGCACCAGTTCACGCGGCTGCGCTTTCGATATGCCAGCCCGCGCTCGAGCATGCGCAGGAAGAACCACTGGTTCCAGCGGTAGTATTCCGGCTCGCACGTGGAAATCTCGCGCCGCCAGTCGTAGCTGAATCCGAACCGCTTGCAGACGGCCTTCATCTGCGCGATGTTTGCGTTCGTCCACTCGCGCGGCGGCGTGCCGCGCTTGATGGCGGCGTTTTCGGCGGGCAGCCCAAAGGCGTCCCATCCGATCGGGTGCAGGACGTTGTAGCCGCACATCCGTTTGTAGCGGGCCACGGCGTCGCCGATCGTGTAGTTGCGCATGTGGCCCATGTGCAGCGTGCCGGAGGGATACGGCAGCATCTCGAGCAGGTAGTATTTTGAGCGCGAGGCGTCATTGTCCTCGGCGCGGAAGGCGTCCTGCTCCTCCCAGGCCTTCTGCCATTTCGCCTCGATTCGCTGCGGATCGTAGTCAGCCACTCTGGTTTCCCCCGGGTGTCGCAAACTTTCAGTTCCGGCCGCTGTGTGACGATCGGGCACCCTACACCCTATGCCCCTTCTTGCCTTTGCGGCCGCCGGCCTTCGCCCTGCTCGCTTTGCTTCGCGGCCGCGGCTTCATTCCTGGTCCCGTGGCCCGCACCACGCGTCCGGTCAATCGCCACAGCGCCGCCACATTTCGCTTGTCGTCGCCCGGCTTGTCGATGGGCGTCTCGAGAATGAACGCGCACGTTGCCAGCAGCGGATGATTCAGGACTCTGCGAAAACCCTCGAGGCCGATCTTGCCTTTCCCGATATGTTCGTGCCGGTCGACGCGCGAGCCAAGCGGCGTCTTCGAATCGTTCACGTGGACGACGCCGACGCGGTCGAGCCCGACCGTCCGGTCGATATCGCGCAGCGCCGTTTCCAGGCCCTCCGCCGTGCGAATGTCCCACCCCGCGGCAAACAGGTGCGCCGTGTCGATGCAGACCCCAAGCGGCAGTTCGGGGCAGGCGTCCAGAATGGCTTTCAGCTCCTCGAAGCGCGAACCTAGCGAACTTCCCTGTCCCGCCGTGTTCTCGAGCAGGATTTGCAGTTCGCCGAGCTTCAATCCGCGGACCGCCTGCTTGATGCCTTGCGCGATCGCCGCCAAGGCCGAATCGCTGGCGCTCCCCTGCCAGCTGCCCGGATGCGCCACGAGGTAATCTGCTCCGAGCGCATTCGCCCGCACGATCTCCTGATGGAACGCCTGCACGGACTGCGTGCGAAGCACCGGGTTCGGCGAGGCGAGGTTGATCAGATAGTTGCCGTGGATTACCAGCGGCCCGAGGCCCAATTCCCTGCGCCGCTCGCGAAAACGCGCGGCTTCGGCTTCCGAGATTCGCGAACTGCCGCCTCCCCACATTCGCGGGCTCGAGGAAAAGATCTGCAAGGCGTTCGCGCCAAGGCCGTGCGCGATGTCGAGCGATCCGGAGATATCTCCTGCGATGGAGGTGTGAATCCCGATACGGAGGCTGCCGTCTTTCCAGGCTGGAATTTCGGGTGCGGGAGGCGGTTCGGGGCGGTACTCGTCGGCTGCGTCGAAAACCAGGTTGCTTCGGTGTTGTTCTTCCGCCATTCCCTCAGGGATCCAACCGCACGGCAACTCCTGTAGGATCAAATTTTATCGGAAACCCTCTGGATGCGCAAATTTGGATGCGCCTCGCGGCGATTTAGTCCGGTTTTCGGTGCCCTGCGAGCCGTGACACTAGAAATGACGTCGCGGTGAACAGAAGCAAGTTTACCGTGAGGGCGACTGCGCTCGTCCAGAAGATGTAGCTCCGCCCGACTCCGAAGTACTGGGCGCGCATCATCGGCAGCCAAGTAAGGCTTCCGGGCAGCAACAACAGAAACGGCACAATCATCCAGAACGACGATATCAAGCCAACGTAAGGTGTCTCAATGGCGGCTAATGTGCCAGCCACTTGGACCACGCCAAATATCCACCAATACTTGCGCTTCATGGCGTTGCCTCGGCGTCTTGCCGATATCGTACTCTGCTAACCGGCGCTCGGCAGAGAGAAAATAGACCAAGAGTGCCGGTTAGCAAAGCGTGGGGCCTGCGTCTCCCGCTAGTCCTTCTTCGCTGGCGGCGCGGCCGGCTTCGGAGCCGCCATGGGTTTCGGCTTCCAGAACCCCGGATCGGCCTTGACCCAATCTTCCGGCGGATAGCTCATTTCGGGACTGAACCGAACCAGAGTCGTGGTGTCGGTCGCAATCGCCGCTTCCAAAAGTTGCGCCCACTTCTTCTGTCCGCCCTCGCCGAGCGCGTCCCGGAACGCCTTTCCTGCGGCCATGGCCGCGTCCAGATCGGCGAGCGATTTTCGCGGCGTGAAGATATAGATCGTTCCGTTCGGAGCCCCATAACGCGCCTCGAAGAAGATGTCGTGCTCGTCCATGTTGATCTTCTCCGCGGTGGCTTTGAACAGTGCAACGAGGTCTTCCCAGTCCTTGTCGTGCCCTTGGCGCAACCGAATCGTTTCCACTTCGAAATAGCGCATCTCCGCGATATTCATGCCTGGACGATAGCTCCATTTCTCGTTGTACGTGGTCACGACCTGGTTCCCCTCCGAGACGTAATCGGCGTCTTTTTCCATCAGCGGCCCGGTCAACGCCTGCACCTTCGGCTGGCTGTCGTACTTGTCCGCCTTTTCCCACTCGGCGTAGGAATCATAACCAACGAGGAACCACGCCTCGCCCGGTCCGCTCATCGTGGCCACGGCCAGATAGCGGTCGGGCGATTTGGCGGCAGCGGCGGCCCTTACAAAGGCGGCTTCGTTCTTTGCATGGCCCGCGTCTTTCCCGAATTTGACCGATTCACGGACCATCAGCAGCACTTTGGGTATTGGACTGGTTTGCTCTTGCGCGTGTAGCACGGCGGCGCCGCTAATCATGCAGGACAGCGCGATTGCGGCCATCAGGATCTTCTTCATGCACGATCTCCTTTTCTTGATGTGTGATTCAAATGGGGCGTGGGCGACAGCCCGAGCATGGTGGTTGTTGTGTTGTTGGGAACGGGGCCCGCAGTGGTGCCGCCGGCAATAGGTCTGATTCCGGCGGCGGTTACTATACACTAGCCTCCATATGAAACGACTCCAAAATCCGGCTGATTCGGCTGCTAGGGTGATGTAGCTCAGGCCCGCCCTTGAGGAATGAAGGGCTTCAGACCCGAGGTTCTTCTCGACCGCGACTATTTCGGCTCCATAATCAGAGGTAAGCCGTTCTTCGTGTTACCGATAATCACGACCTTGGCGTTGCTGCTGTCCGCCAGCTTCTCCGTAGCCTCAATTCCTTTCCACTCCAGCAACTGTTCGCTGATGCCCTGCGTCACGGTTTGCTGAAAATCACGGATGCCCTGGGCTTCGATGCGTTTGCGGTCTGCTTCCTGTTTCTCTTTTTGCAGGACGAAGGCCATGCGCAGCGAGTCTTGCTCGGCTTGCTGCTTTGCTTCGATCGATGTCTTGAGCAGCTCCGGCAATTGAATGTCGCGCAGCAAAACGCTCTGGACCTCGACGCCCCTGTTGCCCAGTTGACGGACAAGTTCGTCATAAATCTTCTGTGCCACCTCTTCTCGGCCCCCGGTATAAAGAGCGCTGGCGCTATGTTCGGCGGTAATGGCGCGGATCGCCGAGCGCATGTTGGGCTCAACGACCACATCCACGTAGCTCGGTCCAATCTTTTGGTAAACGTCCGCCGCCCTTTCCGGATTCAGCCGGAAAAGCAGCGACGTGTCCAGGGTCATCACTAACCCTTCATCCGATGGCACGCTGGCCGTTTCCTTCAGCTCCTGTGTGCGGATGGACATCGTGTTGTTTGCCTTGAATGGATTGACCAGATGCGTGCCTTCCGGCAATACCTCACCGGTCACGCGCCCAAACAACGTCAGCACCCCGACGCTCCCCGCCGGCACGTAGGCCACCGAGGCATAGAGCAGAATCAGCAGCAAAACCGCTGCCGATATGATCCCCGCCCTGCGAGACAACGAGCCTCTTATCTTGCCTAGGTATCGCTGCGACAACTGATCATCCCCTTCCTGATGAAATGCAGCCATGGCGCCCTCCTCTCGTACGCGTGCGTTTTCACGTATCGCAGCTGCATTCTACACGGCAACAGGATCTCGCCAGTGCCTTTCCCGCTCGCCGGCTAACTTCCGATAGGTCGGACTACCATGGTTCGTCCGAGTCCAGAAACGAGGTCCGGGAAATGACGCCTCGCATTACGCCGCAAACTGACTCACGACCGCGCCGCCGCTGGAAACTGCACTGACCCGATGCTATGATAAATTGCTTTTGCAGACGCTCCAAAGGCGCGGTCGCCAAGTGGTAAGGCAAAGGTCTGCAAAACCTTTATCGGCGGTTCGATTCCGCCCCGCGCCTCCAATTTCCCGCCGCTGATTTCCCGGCTCCCCTACCCGTGCAGCCACGGCAATTGCCCCTTGTGCGCCAGCGCCAGCAAATCCATCGTCGACGCCACAGCGCAGTGCACGCACACGCCGCCCCAAATCGACTTGGTCTTCCACGCCAGCCCTCCGAGCACGAGTCCCGCCACCACCGACGCCGCCGCCTCGGGCCACGGCTTTGTGAAGTGGATCATCAGGTACGGCATCACGCACACCGGCACCGCCAGAACCCCCAGATACCGCGAGAGCCCTCCCACCAGAAATCCGCGAAAGAAAAATTCCAGGGCGATGAACTGCGCCGCGTACAGTCCCTCCCAGGCCAGCAGGTCGAACCACGAGCGCCCCGCCTGCGCGTACATCGGATAGAACGTGTAAAACGCGGGCGTCAGCGACACCAGCCAGATCACCGGCAGCACCGCCGCGTACAGCCCCACGTAGGTCCAGAAATGCCGACGGAATCCGCCGAACCCAAGATTGCAGTCGCGGAGCCGCTTGCCGGGCATCGCGGCCATCACGATCGCGGGCAGCGCCAGATAGCTCACGACGATGCACCCGACCCACCACGCCTTGTATCGCAGCACCCAGTACGAGTCGAATCCGCGCACGCCCGGCGGAAAGACACGCAGGAACGTGTCCTCGCTCCCCACGAACTGCACCAGCCCCAGCGCCAGGCACGCCGTCACGCAGATCGCCGCCACCGGCCAGAGATTCGCCGCCGTCGCCGCGTCGATCCCTCCCAACGCCTTCGCGATCGGATTCGCCGACTCGTTCGCTGCGCCCGAGCCGATCTGCGAAATTTGAGAGCCCGTCGCGGACGCATCGCGCCCCGCGCCCGTCCCCGGCCGCCGTTCCCGCCGCTTCCGCGAGCCCCGCGGCATGTTCCGTCGAAACGTCTCCCGGATCACTCGCAGCATCGGTTCACCGGCTCGCACGCGCCTTTCTTTGGGTATGAGTCGCGCAGAAACACGAACGCCGCGGAATTCTATTCTGGTCATTCCTCTTTGGGAAGCTGTCTCTGCAGCGCGCCTGGCGCTTTGCCTCTGTGCTTCCTCCTGCTAAACTTTCCGTTTCGCCGCTCATCGAGGAAGCTCTCAATGCTGATCGTCATGCAGTCCCATGCCACCGAAGAGCAGGTCCGGGCCGTCTGCGACCGGATCGAGTCGCTCGGCTTGCGCGCGCACCCGATTCCCGGCGCGGCGCGCACGGCCATCGGCATCACGGGCAACAAGGGCGAAGTGGACGTAGGCACACTCGAATCGATGCCCGGCGTCGTCGAATGCATTCCGGTCAGCAAGCCGTACAAACTGGTCAGCCGCGATGTGAAGCAAGAAAACACGGTGGTCCGCGTGCCGACGCCTTCCGGCGACGTGACGTTCGGCGGCAAGGCGGTCGCCATCATTGCCGGCCCATGCGCGATCGAGACGCGCGAGCAGGCTTTCACCATCGCCGAACGCGTACGCGCCGCCGGAACCCGCCTTTTCCGCGGTGGCGCTTACAAACCCCGCACGTCGCCCTACAGCTTTCAGGGACTCGGCGAAGAGGGGCTAAAGATCCTGGCGGAAGTGCGCGATAAATTCGGCATGGGCGTCATCACCGAAGCCATCGACAACGAATCGCTCGATCTCGTCGAGAAGTACGCCGACGTCATTCAGATCGGGGCGCGCAACATGCAAAATTTCTCACTCTTGAAGCGCGCCGGGCGTTCGCGCAAACCGGTCCTGCTCAAGCGGGGAATGTCGGCGACGCTCGACGAATTCCTGATGGCGGCCGAATACCTGATGTCTGAAGGCAATTACAACGTGATCCTGTGCGAGCGCGGCGTGCGCACCTTTTCAGATTTCACGCGCAACACCCTCGACCTGAGCGTGATTCCGGCGGTCCAGCGCCGCAGCCATCTGCCCATCGTCGTCGATCCGTCGCATGGCACGGGGCGGCGCAACAAAGTGCTGCCTCTTTCGCGGGCCGCCGTGGCCGTCGGCGCGGACGGAATTCTGGTGGAGGTCCACCACGATCCGGATCGCGCGCTTTCCGATGGGCCGCAGTCCATCCTGCCGGACGAATTCGACCAGTTGGTCCGGGAAGTGCGCGAAATCGCGGCGGTCCTCGGCCGCACACTGAATTGATCGCTGTGCTTATCTAACCAAAGCGATGAAACTCCGCCTCAACTATCGCCTCGTCATCCTGCTGGTTTTTCTTGCCGCGCTCGCCGCCCGTGAAGTCGCCCTCGAGCTCCGCCCGTCGTTCCTGCGCCCCGGCCTTCACCTCTTCGCGTACGTGGGCAATACGGCGGACGGCACGCTCACGGCGATCGACCTCATCAAACTCTCGCCCTTCGCGACGATCCCGGTCGGCCCCGAACCCACCGGCATTCGCGCGAATCCCGCGAGAAACGAAGTCTGGGGGCTGAGCTCCGCCGAAGGTTACGCGTGGGTGCTCGACGTCGCGGCGAATCGAATCGTCGCGCGCATTCCTGTCGGCGCCGCCCCCTACGCGCTCGATTTTTTGCCGGATGGCTCTCGTGCCTACGTGGCTGCTTCGGGCGCCAACACGGTCGTGGCCATCGACTGCGCCACGCGCCAGGTGGTCGCGCGCGGCCGGGCCGGGCGGCGTCCCTGGATCGCGCGCGTTTCGCCCGATGGCAAGCTGCTGGTCGTTTCGAACCGCGACGATTCGACTGTCTCTATCCTCGACGCCACTTCGCTCGCCCCGCTGGGCGTCGTGCCGGTCGGTCCCGATCCCGAACAGATCGCCATCCTGCCTGACGGGTCGAAAGCCTTTCTCACGTCCGGTACGTCGAACGAAATCTCCGTGGTGGATTTGAAGCGAAAGACGCTGCTTGCAAGACTCGCGCTCGGCGGCCGGCCGGATGACCTGATCCTGAAGCCCGATGGCGGCGAGCTCTACATCCCCTCCAGCGGCGCGCACGGCTTACTCATCGTCAATACGCAGACGAACGAGGTCGGTGACTTCCTTCTTCTCGGCATGTCACCCGCGGCGGCGACGCTTACGCCGGACGCGCAAACGCTGTACGTCTCCGACTCCGCCGCGGGCCGCGTCGTTCCCGTCGCGATCGGCATCCGCCAGGCCGCGCGCCCGGTGTCGGTCGGGCAGGCCCCGCGCATCTGCCGCCTCACGCCCGGCGGCGACATGCTCCTCGTGGTTGACACGCAGTCGGACGACCTCGCCGTGATCCGCGCGAACGAGCCGACGCCCAGCCTCGTTACGCTCGTGCCGACCGGATCGCGTCCACGCGACCTCGCCATCAAGATGTTTTAATTCTTCACTTTGCGCTACTGCCACCCTAGTTCACCGTCAGCGGAAGCTGCACGGTTCGAGTCACGGTCGTCGAGGAGACTGTCACCGTCGCGGTCACGGTGATCGTGTACGTGCCGATCGGGGTGCCCGGGTCCGCCGGATCGCTCGCTCCTTTGCCTCCTCCGCACGCCGCGAGGCCCGCTCCGAGCGCGAGAAGCAGAGAGCCGGCCTGGATCGCTTTAGCGACGGCAAAACGGCGTTTTTTGGTCAACATGGCCCCACTTAGCGCGCAAATTCCTGCCAAAATTGTCACCACTATGAAGGGATTTTTGGGCGTGCGATTGAGGGGCCGCGAGCCAGGAACCAGACCCGACGACGGCGCCGTGGTCGTCACGTTCACAGTGAATGCGCCCGGCGTGCCCGGGCTGACGCTCACCGTCGAAGACGACAACGCGCACGTTCCCTCCGTTGGCGCGCCCGCGCACGAGAGCGCCACGCTCCCACCGAAACCGGCCGACGAACTCACATCCAGTGCGTACGTCGCGGTTTGCCCCGGCGAGATTGGCGCGCTCGCGGCTTGTCCCGATGGGGAGCTGAAACAGAAGTCCATCGCCGTTCCGGTCAGCGCGACAGTTTGCGGGCTGCCGGGCGCATTGTCGCTGAGCGTCAGCGTGGCGTTTCGGGTTGTTTCCGTTCCGCACGTCGCCGCCGGCGCTGGGCGAAACGCAATCTGGATCGCGCACGTGCCACCGGGCGGCGTGCTGCCCGTGGTGCAAGCGTTGCTCGCGATCTCGAAATCGCTGCTGTTCGTGCCGTTGACGCCTACGGTGGTGAACGCGAGCGGGCTTCCGGTTCCGCTGGCGCTGTTCATGACAGTCACAGGCTGCGGCGGCCCCGCGGTGCCCGCGAGCAGGGTGCCGAAACCGACACTCGGCGGCACGGAAACGGAAGGCGGCGCCGTCGCACTTCCCGCGAGCGGCACAACCAACGTCTGCGTGGCTCCGCCCGACAGATCGTAGCTGACGTCGATTTCCGCATGGAACGAGCCGGCTGCCTGGGGCGCGAACACCACTGCGTAAACGCAACTGCTTGCCGCCTCCGGAACACATCCGTTGGTCGGGGGCGCAAGCCGGAATTGCGCTGCGTCCGGACCGCCTCGCGTGGGCGGGCTGTCAATGTGCAAAACCTGTTGACCGATCTGCGTGACGACGAACGTGACCTGTTGTGCGGAACTCATTGTGAGTGCCGATATCGGCGGGAAGGTCAGACTCGATGGCGAGGCGGCCAGTCCTGGCGCTGCCCCCGAAAGCTCCAACTCCTGTGGGCTCCCCGGCGCGTTGTCTATTACGCTGACGACCGCAGTCTCGAAGCCCGTCACCGTTGGCGTAAACGAAACATCGAACCCGCAAGACATGCCCGTGTTCAAGGGCTGGGCCGTGCAGGATGTCGCGTCGGTCAAAGTGAAATCGCCAGTGTTGGGCTCGTTGTTGGGCCGTTTGATGCTGACGCCCGTGATATTGAGCGGCGCTTCGCCCGTATTCGCCAGACCAACCAGTTGCGGCGAAAAACCGAAGTTCACGCGGGGCAAGCTGAAAGAAATGGCCGGCTGCGGCGTGGCGCCTTCGGCCAGCTCAGTGACGAACGCGTCGGAAGCCGCCGGCGACCACATGCAACTCGTACACGCCGGCTGAAAGCCATCGATGCTGACGCCCGAGGAAGTCATGGCCGTCGGGAAATCAGCGGAGGTCGTCGCCCCCGCGACATATGCGTGCCCCGCGCCATCCGTCGCAACCGCATTCGCCGCGGCGCCCGAAGTCACCCCCGGGGGCGAAGTCCCGCCGAGAGGCGTCGCGTAGATGAGCGACGCAGCGCCGGCGGATGTTGGATCGAGCTTCGCAACAAATGCGTCCGCGGTGCCGTTGAAGGGCTGTACGTTGTCGTGCCACGGGAAATCCCACGAGGTTGCCGCTCCGGCGATATAGACAGCGTTCGGAGCGGCCACAGCAATGCCCTGCCCGGCATCGCTGCTCGACCCGCCGAGATAGGTCGAATAGAGGAGCGACGTGGTTCCGGTCGCGCCCTGCGCGATGACGGCGAGAAAAGCGTTTGATGTTGCGCCGGTGGGCAGGTTTTTTTGATAGCCCGGCGTGGCGCCATGGACCGGAAAATCGGCGGATTGCGTCGTCCCGGTGACGTACGCGCTGGGAGGATTTGCCGAATCAAGGGCAACGCCGAGAGCCTGATCCATGCCGCTACCGCCGAGGAGCGTGGCGTAGACCAGATCGACGGCAGACTTTCCCGCTGGCGATATTTTCATCAGAAACGCGTCCGAGTCGCCGCCTCCGTAGGAGTTCTGAAACGCGTTCGTGAAGGGGAAGGCGCTTGTGGCGCTTTGCGCGGCCCCCGCGATGTAGGCGCTGCCGGTCTGGTCCACCGCAATGCCGCCGATGCTCACCTCCCCGAGCGCATTGGTCCCGAGATACGAGCAGTATTTCAACGTCGCCGCGCCTCCCGATTGCGCGGGAGGTCGAAAGACGGCGAGAAAGCCGTCGTTCTTCTGGCCATCCCACGTGGTTTGGTACGCGCCGGACGTGACGGGCAGGTCGGCGGATTTCGCGTCGAGCGACGTGAGATTCGTATCGGAGGCGATATAGACATCGCCTGAGGAATCGAGCGCGATCCCGCCAGTCCCTTTCGCTGATTCCACGCCGCTGCCGCCGAAGAGGGTCGAGAAGACGAGCGTGCTTCCCGTGGGATCGATTTCGCTGACGGCCACGTCGTTTCCGTCGCCGCTCGAGAGCGCATTCGTCGGCTGGCTCGAATCCGTCACGGGAAAGTCCGGAGACGTGGTCGTGCCGGTGATCGCAACGCTGCCCCCGGTGCTGGCGGTGATGAGGCCGCCGTTTTGCACTCCGCTGCCGCCCAGGAACGTAAGATACATGAGCGAGGCCGCGCCGCTCGCTGTGGGATCGATCTTCGCAATGAAGAATTCAGAGGTCCCTCCGTTCGGACCCAGCCGCGCACCGGCCGTTTCAGGGAACGTAGCCGTCGAAGTCGTGGTGCCCCCGACGTAGACTTTTCCGGAAGCATCCACGGCGACGCTCGCAGCGGCGTCCTCCCCCATGCCGCCGAGGAAAGTTGCGTAGGCGACGGAAAGCGACGGATCGATCACGAGCGCGGAATGCGGGTCATGCGGGCCGACGCGAAAACCCACCGAGCCATCGACCTCGAGCACGTATCCGCCATCGACCGTTTTCCGCTGCGCGCCCCCGGGGCTAATCCACTCCTGATAGATCGCGGGCCGCCTCATTCGCAGCTCGGTGCCGGCGGCTTGCAGAACCAAATCGCCGTCGCGCGCCAGGTGCACCGCGCTGGCGCCGGAGATTTCCAGGCGCAACCTCGAAGCGTCCGCAACGGGCGCGCCGGGCGCGAGGCGCAGGTCGTATTCGACGCCGTCGCCGCTGCCGTAAACTGCCAGGCCGACTCCGGGCGCGGCGTCCGCCTGCACGCGCGCAAAGTGCGGCACGCGCGTGCGCCACGCTCGCGGATCATTGCCGAGGAAGTAGTTGGTTACGCTCCGCAGCCGCTTGTTGCCCTTCCAGGATAAACGTGCACCGCCGCGGAGGCGCACCTCGACGAAAGCGTTCCGCGATCCGGATGCGCTGCGCGCAGATTTCGCAACTTGCACGCCGATCTCTTTTTGCGTCAGGAAAACCGTCAATCCCCTGCCTCGCCCGACGAATTCGACGCGCGGGTCCGCCTGTCCGACGTTGGGCTCGAACGTCATGGGGATCGAAAACCGGGATCGAGACACACTTCGGGCGGACAGGTTTTCATCCGGCTTTCTGGAGTGGAGTTTCGCGCCCGGTCGCAGCGGGTTGCGGCCGCGCATCGCGAATTTTCCAGGGAGGAGAAAACTACAGCTTCCGGCGAGCGCCAGAAGACACACACACGCGCGCTTGCCAATCATTTTGCCGTTCATTAGGCCCTCCTCTGGAAACGGGTTTCGTCTCCAGGTTGGGCGGCTCAAATACGACGAGCCGACTGCCGTTAGTAGTGGTGAATCATCCCCGACAAAGGGACGCGGGGACTATCTCGCCATCGGTTACAGAAGTCAATACGTGTTATCTCCGAGAATAGCCGGCCGTCCCACAACCGGACTGGCCGGGCATGTACAATGAGACAAGCGGAGAGCAGGAATTGCGGAACGACCCTAGGGCCGACGCGACACGGCCCTTTGGAGTCGGAGAATTAGCGCAGTTGGGATACTGGGGGGAGAGTGAATAAGCGCAAGGTTTTCTGGTACTGTGCCGTGATTGGCTTGGCAGTTGAGCCAATTCTCTATTTCGTTTGGAAAGACCTGAATTCTCCGATCTTAGAGAGGCTCGTTTTTGTATTCTGGCCGAGCTTTATGTACACGATTGATTTTTTTCCGAATAACAAACTGGAAGCATTATTGACTTGGTGTTGGATCGGCGTTCTTAACCCAATCATATACGGTGCCATCGGTTTGTTATTCGCAGCCTTGATTCGCCAAATTTCAAAACGTCGCGAGATGAGAAAAAATGAAACCAGGTGATTCGCCGAAACACAAAACGGCAGAATACGCTTAGAGGGTATGGACAGGCACCATGGCGAAGTTCGAGAGGCACATCTTCATCTGCACGAACCAGCGGCCTGAGGGGCACCCGCGCGGGTGTTGCAGCCCGTCCGGCGACGGCGAGCTTCATCGCCTGTTCAAGGTGAAACTCGCGCAGCGCGGGATCAAGGGCACGGTCCGGGCGAATAAATCCGGATGTCTCGATCAGTGCGAACTCGGTCCGACGGTGGTCGTCTATCCGGAAGCGGTGTGGTATGGGCACGTGACTCCGGCGGATGTGGACGAGATCATCGAATCCCACATCATCGGCGGCCGGCCCGTCGAGCGGCTGATCATTCCGGATTCCTTGCTGAACACCACGAAGCCAAAGGAGTGACTACTCCGCCGGCCAGGCGAAATTTTCCTCGCCGAGCGGCACTTCCAGCATTCCTTCCACTGGCAGGACATCGACGGGCAGCCCGCCGCTCCACAGCGCGATGCTGAGCAGCAGTTCGCGGCACCCGCGCAGGTCGAACAGCTCGCGCGCGAGGCTCACCTCCAGAATCTTCCCGTACGCCGCCGAAACAACGGTATCCGGATGCAACAGGCACACGCCGCCCTGTTCGACAATGGAGCCGAGCCTGCCCTCCTCGGCGCTGAGCGTGATCCGCGTCTCCCGCGAATCCCAAATCGTCAGCCGCAACTGAAACTCCGACATCTCCGCGATCACCTCGGTGACCGGATCGACGCGCAGGTAGAAATGCGCCGCTCCGAATCCATAGTAGAACTCACGCAGGACGTATTGGTGCCCGTGCATGGCACCGCTGCGAGGGTCGGTTGCGTAGAGCCCCGCGCCGAGCCATTCGAAGTAGCTGCTCTCGCGCCCGTCCACCTTCACGTCGAGATAGGTCGCAGGCGCTTCCCGGCGCCCGCGTTCCGGCGCGCGCTTGATCGGATGGGCAAGCTCGTCGGGCGGCTGCTCGCCAAGGGCGTTGTAAACCTCCGTAAGATGCTTGCGATAGAGGGCGTCGAACTCCGCGTCGTTTGCCGATCCGTGTTCCGGTCCGTACCACCAGCACCAGTCGCTTCCCTCGGCCGCAAGAAGGGCTTCATACGCCCGCTTGCCGGCGCCGTCCTGAACGAACGACGTATTCGTTGCGACGTGCTTCGAGGAACGGCCCGCGGCGCCAGCCCGTGCAGCCGCGCGCTCGTAGGCTTCGCGGGCCTCACGCAACAGTTCCCAGGCTCGCACGTCCTCGCCGTGGCCGATCCAGACGTCGAAGTTCGCGTTGATCCACGAAGCCGGGAAAATCCCTTCGAGCCGCGGCTGGTCCGGCACGGCTTTGACGGCCTCGCTGACGGTCAGCGCCTGTATTTCCGGATCCTGCTCAATGCGTCGATAGAGCCGGCGCAGGAATTCCCTGCCGTTCTCCGGGAAATACTCCCACGCGTTTTCGCCGTCCAGAATCACGCTGACGGTCGCGGTCCGTCCCAGCGGCTCGCGATCGCCGATCGCACGGATGCGCCTGTGAAAATCATCCGCCGCCGCTTCCGCGCCCATGCGGCTGTAGACGAACCCGACCAAGTCCGAGAGGTAATGGTCGCGGAAGAATCCGCTCATGGCGTTTCCTCCGCGTTCGAACCGCCAAGGAGTGTATAGCTCGGGGCCATTTTCCGGATATCCGGCGGGGTCGCGCCAGAAGCCGATGTTGCGCGTCCGCCCGAGCACTCCCTCGTCCGTTGCGAACCACTGGAATCCAAGCTCCGCCGCGATCTCGAGCGCCTGGTCGGAGACGGAGCCTTCCGACGGCCACAACCCCGCCGGCGGACTGCCGAAGACTCGTTCGTGGAACCGGCGGGCGCGCACGAGCTGTTCGCGGGCGTCTTGCGGATAGCGGAAGGGAGGCTGCGGCAGCGGCGTGTGGGGATTCGATACACGCGCGATATCCGTGTCGCAAAGCAACGGCAGAATCGGATGGTAATACGGCGTGGTGGAGACCTCGATCTGCCCGCGCGCAGCCGCCAGACGATACTCCAGCAGCACGGCGGCCAGCAGTTCGTGCTGCTTATCGAGCAGCACGGCTTTGTCCTCTTCGCTGAAATTCCTGCCTTTCGTCGAAAGCTCGCGGACGGCCGGGTCCTTCGCCAGGTACTCTTCGTCCATCCACGCGAGTTGCGACAGCACCTGCAAATCGCGCCACTCCCGAGCGTTCCAGTGCGCGACGCACGCCTCGACTCCTCCGGACCGCACCTGCGATTGCAGCTCGGCGAAGCGCGGCCACCGCTGCAACAGGTTGTCGTTCACCTGAAACGCGCGCTCGAGTGCTTCGCGTTTTTCATCCGGCGTAAGCGTCTCGGCGCGGGCAAAAGCGATATCGAACCAGGGCTCCTGGAACTGCCCGCTTGCGTATTCCTCGATCTGCTCGGCAAGCAGAGGGACGAAGTTGAACGTGGCGTGGACGCTCGGGAATTCTTCCAGGAGCTTCACCATTCCCCAGTAGTCCTTCAGCGCATGGAGGCGCGTCCACGGCAGGAGGTAACGGCCCGTGGCCGGGTCGCGGTATTGCGGCTGGTGCATGTGCCAGAGGATGACGAGGTTCACGCGGCTCAACCGAGTACGCCCTCCCGGGTTTGCTGGCTCGCGTCTTCCGCTCCTGCGCATGGAACAACGCTGATACTTTTTCCTTTCAAGTGTGTACTCTCACACGAGATGAGCGCCTTGCTTTTTCCGTGTTCGCTGCATCTCAATGCTAGAATCAACTCGCGCTCCCTATGCGCCTGCTCGACCGATACATTTGCCGCGAAGTAGTGTCTCACGCCGCCCTGGGCCTTGCCGTCTTCACATTTGTATTTTTCGTGCCGAGGCTCGTGCAACTGATGGATCTCGTCGTCCGCCATTCGGGCGGCGCAGGAACGGTGGCGCTGCTGTTTCTGTCCGTTCTCCCTCCGGTTCTCGGGTTCACGCTTCCGATGGCGGTCCTCGTCGGCGTGCTGATCGGGCTCGGGCGCATGTCCGCGGACAGCGAAATCGTCGCGCTGCACGCGTCCGGCATCGGGCTTCGCCGCCTGCTTCTTCCCATCGGCGTCGTGGCGCTGATTGCAACGTTCGCAACGCTCGCGACAACCTTCTGGCTGAGCCCTGCTTCGTGGCGCATGCTGCGCCGGCTGGAAGGCAAGCTGCTATCGTCGCAGGCACCTTTCGCGATTCAACCGCGCGTCTTCGACGAACGATTTCCCCACCTCGTATTATACGTGCAAGACGTAGAAGCCGCTGCAGTGCGGTGGCGCGGAGTCTTCATCGCTTCGTCCGGCGGCTTCGGTTACCGAGCGGCCGGTGGATCCGCTGCGGGGTCGAATGAGTCCACCGTAACGATTGCGGAAAACGCGCTGATCGTCGCCGGGCCCGCGCAAGGCCAGATCGAGCTTCAGCTCGGCAGCGGCAGCACCCACGAATACGATCCACGCGACCCGGACCGCTACAACGTCACAACATTCGGCGAGAACGATGTTCCCGTGGACATTTCCGCCGCCAGCCCGGCGCAGACCAACGCACCGCTGTCAGTGGCGGAACGGTCCGTCGGTTCGCTTCTGGCCGACCACGGCCCGAACTGGCGTGAAAGCCGCGTCGAGTTCCAGCGACGCATCGCGGTTCCGGCCGCATGCCTCATCTTCGCGCTTCTGGGCGTGCCCATCGGCGTGCGACCCCGCCGGGGCGGTCGAGCCGCTGGACTGATTCTCGCGCTCGTCCTTATTGCCGGGTACTACTTCCTCTTTGTGTACGGCATCCACATGGCCCAACTGGGGCGCATCGATCCCTGGCTGGGCGTTTGGGCCGCTGATATCGTGACGGCCCTTGCCGGGCTGTTCTTCTTTCGCCGGATCGAAAATATCCGCAAGCCGAACCCCGTGGTCGCGTGGTTCGAGTCGCTGTGGTCGAGCTGGCGAACGGCGCGGAGGCGGGAGACCGCCCCCGCGCAAGCGTCTGCATCGCCTGCGTTGAACGGCCCTCTTGCCATCGCTTCGGCTTCGGCCGCGGCGCGCATCAGCGGGGTCGCGCGAACGCGCAGCGCCATGGCTTTCCCGATGCTCGTGGATGTCTACCTGCTTAAGCAATTCTTTTACTACCTTTTCGTGTTGCTGGCCGGTTTCACACTGATCTTCGACGCATTCACGCTTTTCGATCTCCTCTCGGACATCAGCCGGAACCACATCTCCGTCCTGACCGTGCTGAACTATTTTCGCTACCTCGTCCCGCTGATGATTTATCAGCTTGCGCCGCTGGCGACGCTCGTCGCAACACTGGTCACTCTCGCGGTGCTCGCCAAGAACAATGAAGTCGTCGCCCTGAAGGCCAGCGGCATCAGCCTCTATCGCCTCGTGCTGCCGCTGCTGCTTGCTGGATGCCTTGTGGCCGGGGGAATGTTCCTGCTCGACGACACGTTCCTGCCATACGCGAACCAACGCCAGGACGCCTTGCGCAACCGCATCAAAGGCCGCCCCGCGCAGACCTATTTCCAGCCCGCGCGACAGTGGATCTTCGGCGAGAACGCCAAGATCTACAACTACGAGTTGTTCGATCCCGACCGGCAGCTTTTTGGAGGACTGAACGTGTTCGAGTTGGACCCGGCGACCTTTCAGATGCGCCGCCGGATTTTCGCCACGCGCGCCACCTGGGAGCCGAGCGAAAGCGCGTGGGTCTTGACGGGCGGATGGGTCCGCGACTTCGACGCCGACGGTCGCGTCGCGCGGTACGACCCGTTCAAAGCGACGTCGCTGCCCGAGTTGACCGAGCCGCCGGGCTATTTCCGCCGCGAGGTCCGCCAGTACTATCAGATGAACTGGCGGCAGCTTGGCCAGTACATCGCGAGCCTCCGCCAGGCCGGCTTCGACACGGCGCGGCTCTCCGTGCAGTGGCAAAAGAAGTTTGCGTTCCCGGCGATCGCGTTCGTGATCATTTTTCTCAGTGCACCGTTTGCCTTCCTGGTGGGGACGCGCGGCGCGCTCGGCGGGCTGGCTTTGGCTGTGGGAATCGGAATCACTTACTGGGCTGCGTCCGCGCTATTCGAAGCCATGGGATCCGTGGGTCAATTGCCGCCGTTGCTTGCCGGCTGGGCGCCCGATGCCATCTTCGGCTTCCTCGGACTGTATTTCTTCCTTAAAATGCCGACGTGATTGCGCGGGCGGCGCGGACCCTGAAACCGTGAAAGCGTTTCCCGTCAGAGGTTCTTGAGCGCCTCGCGGATGCTGAGAGGGCTCAAACGGCCCTTGTTGCGGCGCACGTAGCGCTCGATCTCGGCAGGGTCGGCCCACGCGTACTGGCGCAGCGCCCATCCGATTGCTTTCCGCAGGAAAAACTCCTTCGAATCGAGCGATGGCTCGATGCAGGCGTACAGCAGATCGAGATCCGTGTTCTGTTTGAATCCCAACTGGCAAATGATGGACGTGCGCCGCTGCCACATGTTCTCCGACTTGCTCCACGCGAGCATCTTCTTCCGCATGGGCCCGCGATAGTCTCGCAGGATCGGTCCAACGCGACGCGACGCAACATCGTCCACGTAGTCCCACCACGCGCCGGTCACAACGATCTCTTCGTAGAGCGGCATGACCTGTGGAGTTTGAAACGCAGCGGCCCGCTTGTGGCCGGTGAGCGCGATCGCGACGTAGCGCTCCTCGCGGTACCTGGCGTCGCGCCACAGTTGCAAGACCCGATCACGCCAAATCTCGCGCGTCGTGAACTCCATGTCGCGGAACAACTGCTTGCAGCACGCGCGCAACAAGGGAGCGGACACGCCGTGATACGGCATCGCCGACTTCATGTACGCCTGCATCGTCGGCGCTTTCTTCGGATCGGCGATTCTCCGCAGTTCCCGCCGCACGCGCAGCAGCAATAGAGAGTCCTCGGGTTCGCTTGATCCCGGTTTCGGCCTGACCGTCCCTTTCATGGCGCTCTCAAAAGCCAGGCAGAGGGTAAGAAATCGCCCTACTTTTTCGCCTTTTTCCCTTCGATGACGGCTTGCGCGGCCGCAAGCCTTGCAATCGGCACGCGGAAGGGCGACGCACTCACGTAGTTCATCCCTGCGCGATGGCAGAACTTGACGCTTTCGGCATCCCCGCCGTGCTCGCCGCAGATTCCGATCTTCAGTTTGGGCCGGGTCTTTCGCCCGCGCGCGATGGCCCACAGGATCAGCATCCCCACGCCTTCTATGTCGAGCGTCTGGAACGGGTCGTCC
>Ga0187864_10001123_pt1 | contig 27065 bp, 23 predicted proteins | sample June2016WEW_11_4_FD_132985 | JGI IMG/M metagenome (GOLD analysis project Ga0187864, IMG submission 132985) | Peatland microbial communities from SPRUCE experiment site at the Marcell Experimental Forest, Minnesota, USA - June2016WEW_11_40 | ecosystem: Environmental > Terrestrial > Soil >...
GAAAAGCAGTCGGCAGTAATCAGTCGTCAGTTGTCAGTCGTCAGTTGGCCGTAGTTGGCAGCCTCTGAAGAGGCATTATGTGATGAGGTATTAGTACTAAATAGATTATCTTGTTGAGTGCTTGCTTTTGGGCCCTTCGGCGAGCTTCTGGCAGCTCACGGCCGGGAACTGACAACTGACGACTGGCAACTGACTACTGCTTTACGGGCACCTTCGTGGCCACCGTATCGTGAGTGATCTCGAAGGTCACCTCGGTCCCCGCAGCGATAACGATGTTCTTGCCTTTCTTGGTGGAGAACTTGCTCGCCGGGGCGGTTAGGCCGCCGGCTGCCTGATCTTTGGCCTGCGCGCCACCCGCAGCCTGAGCGTTTGCGGCGATGTTGTACTTCGTGCCGTTCGGAGTTGAGATAGAGTCTGCGATAAGTAGAAAATCGCCCTTCTCTTTATCCTTGCCCTTGCCCTTGCCTTTGGTTTGCTCCGGCGGGTTCACAAACGTAATGTGGCCATCCACGGTGCTGCCGTCCGGAACGATTTCTCCCCCGGGGCCGAAGACGGGTTCCACAACCTTGCCGGTCCACATGTCTCCGCTTTCGTTGGCTTTCGAGCTGAGCTCGGTGATGAACTGCACGTGCAACTCTCTTCCGGCGATGAGCGTAATCGCATCATCCGCCGCAAAGCAGATCGCAGAGAACACGACTATTGCCGCGAATCCCACCACGAATACTGACCTACTCATGTCGTTCTCCTCACAGCTTGTCACTCCGAGCGAAGCGAAGGGCTCAGGATGACAGCGAAGGGCTCGGAATGACATCACTCTTACCAACTGCGCGGCTCCGCCCTGCCCAACTGCCGATCTGCCCACCTGCCTACTGCCCACTGCCTACTCTCTTCGCCGTCGTATCGCGGGGAATCACGAAGGTCATCTCAAGGCCTGCCGGAACGATAATGTCCTTGCCCTTTTTGAGGGCGCCATGAACGAGGCCGGCCACGGCGCCGATCCCGGCGCCGTAGAGCGCCCCGCTTCCACCGTGCGCGATGACGCCGACGGTGGCGCCCGCCGCCGCCCCGATGCCGGTTTCTACGGCCGTCCCTTTGCCGTCTTTGCCGGGCCCTTGTAACGTGCCCTCTTGATCCTTCAGATTGGCGCCCTCGGCGTCCTTCAAGCTGGCCACGATGTTGTACTTTGCGCCCTCAGGATTGGCGATCGAATCGACCACCAGCCGCATTTCGCCTCTCCCTTTTGCATGTCCCGGCCCCTTCAAGTAAGTGATGTGGCCATCCACGAAGCTGCCTTCCGGAAAGACTTCCTTGCCTTTCAGGAATATGGGCTCCACCAGCTTGGCCGACCACATGTCGCCGGCTTGGTTGGTCTTCGAGCTGAGCGTGGTGATCAGTTGCACTTGGATCTGGCTTCCGGCGGGGAGCGTAATCGTGTCGTCCGCCGCAACCGACGTGGTTGACATAACCAGAATGGCCGCGGCAGTCAGGATGAGTCTTGAGCTTCTCATAGCGCCTCCCACGAATCGCTACGTTGCGCTTGACGATTCAATTGTATCAGCTTTAGTCTTCCCTCTTACAGGCAATCCATCATCGGAGAAACAGATGCCTTCTCGACGTCGATTCTTACGGCATGCCGGCGCAGGGGTTGCTCTGACGGCCGGTGTTAGCGCGGCGCTGACGCCGAATCCACTTGCGGGGCAGGGAAGTGCCGCGCCAGGCTCTTCCGCCCCGCTACCGGCTTCGATCAAGGCGCTGAAATCCATGAAGGAACTCGCCAAGCCAATCAGCACGGAGGATAGGGGGGCACGGATTGAGCAGGCTCGGCATTTGATGGCCGAGAACCGGATTGACGCGTTGATGCTGATGAGCGGCACGTCGCTCGAGTACTTCACCAACATCCGCTGGTGGGGCGGCGAGCGGCCGTTCGCTCTGATTCTCCCGGCGAAAGGCCAGGCCTTCTTCGTTTGTCCCGCCTTCGAGCGGGATCGCGCCGAGGAGGTGATTGCTCAGAGTCCCTTCGCCGGCGTTGCTGATATCCGAGTCTGGGAGGAAGACGAAAACCCCTACGTGCTGATCGCCGAGGGAATAAGGGAAAGAGGCCTTGCCGGCGGGCGCTTGGGGATGGAGGAGACGGTCCACTACGTCTTCAGCGTCGGTGTGAGCAAGGCCGCGCCGGCGCTCAACATCCTGAGCGCAACGCCGGTGACTGCCGGGTGCCGGATGCGCAAGAGTGAGCACGAAATTGCCTTGATGCGGCTCGCCGCCCAAGTGACCATCACTGCGTACGAAGCGGCATGGCGGGCCCTCCAGCCGGGCATGACGCAGCACCAACTGGGGCGGCTGATTGACGCCGCCTACTCCCAGCTTGGCTTTCCGGGAGGAGCCAGCGTCAACGTCGGCGCGTACTCCGCGCTGCCCCACGGGTCGATTGCGCCCCAGAGCATCCATGAGGGCGAAGTCGTGATGATCGACGACGGCTGTGTCGTGGAAGGCTACACGTCTGATATCACGCGGACCTTCGTGCTCGGCAAGCCTACCGAGAAGGTGCGGCAGGTGTTTGACATTGTCCGTCGCGCCCAAAAGGCAGCACTGGATGCCGCCCGGCCCGGGATCGAAGCTCAGGAGGTGGACGCGGCGGCGCGCAAGGTGATCACCGACGCGGGCTATGGCCCGGGTTATAAGTTCTTCAAGCACCGCCTCGGCCATGGCATGGGGATGGATGGGCACGAGTGGCCATACCTGGTGCGCGGAAATACCCTCAAGCTCGAGCCGAATATGACGTTCAGCGACGAGCCGGGGATTTACATTCACGGTGAGTTCGGCGTCCGCCTGGAGGATGACATGCACGTCACAGAAAACGGCGCCGAATTGTTCACAGGGCAGAGCGCGTCGCTGGAGGAACCGTTCGCGCGAGGATAGAAGAAGTCGAAAGTCAAGAGTCGAGAGTCGAAAGTCAAAGACTCGGCAGTTGTGACTCTTGACTTTCGACTCTTGACTCTCAACTCCTCGACTTTGCTCTGACCGTCGGTTATACTGGAATGTACTGGGCCATGCCAAACATACTCAAAGAAATCGCGGATTCCGCCACGGCGCTGGCCAAGGGGTTTTCCATCACTTTCAAGACCATGCTTCGGCCCACGGTGACGGAGAACTACCCGGACGAACCGGTGCATTTTGAGGACCGTTACCGCGGCCTGCACGTTTTGCGGCGCGACGAAAACGGGCTCGAGAAGTGCGTCGCCTGCTTCCTGTGCGCCGCAGCTTGCCCGGCCAATTGCATCTACATCGAAGCTGCTGAGAACACCGGTGACCACCGCATCAGCGCGGCGGAGCGTTATGCCAAGGTCTACAACATTGACTACAACCGCTGCATCTTCTGCGGCTACTGCGTAGAAGCTTGCCCCTGCGACGCCATCACCCACGGCCACGGCTTTGAGATTGCCGCCTACGACACCAATGCCTTGGTTTACCGCAAGGAGCAACTCCTCGAGCCCGTACCCAAGAGCGCCTCGAAGAAGTAACCTCTCGCCTCCACCTCTGCCGGATCACCCGGAGGCCATGAAAACGATTCCCCTTCTTCTTCTGCGTGTAGGGGGACGGCTTGCCGTCCCCTTTTGCCGGTCCCGCGGCGGGCGGGTAGGGCAAGCCCTACCCCTACACGTTTTCAGAGCAGGAACTTGACATTAGACGCCCACAAAGCTAGATTGTTAATGAGTTGATGAGAAGTAAACTCTCTCTCCCTAACGCCGGTTCTCGGCGCGTCCTCCGAACACCGCAGGATGGTGCTTCTCCCATTTAGGAGGGTGTGAGGCATGCACAAAAGATGAAAACGAGTGTGAAGGTTCCGAACGGAGTGGAAGAACTCGTAGGCACGCACGACGGGAACCTGCGCCTGCTGGAGAGGAGCTTCAATGTTTCCGTAAACCTCGGAGAGGACGCGGTGGAAATCGAAGGCGGCGACAACGAAGTGCGCCGCGCGCAAAAGCTCCTGGAAGAATATGCGGACCTGGTGGAGAGCGGATCGCGATTTGACAGCTCGGAAGTCGAGTCCTTCCTGCGCATCGCCGGACAGGATCCGCAGGCCACCCTCAAGGGTCTTGCCGAAGCGGGCCGCCCGCGGACCTTCGGCAAGAAATCCATCACACCCAAGAGCCTCAACCAGCGCACCTACGTGGATGCCATCGAGCGCCACGACATGGTTTTTGGAATCGGCCCGTCGGGCACCGGCAAGACATACCTGGCGGTGGCCATGGCCGTGGACGCGCTGCTGAGTAGAGAGGTCAGCCGCATCATCCTGGCGCGCCCTGCGGTGGAAGCGGGCGAACGGCTGGGATTCCTCCCAGGCACCATCCAGGAAAAAGTGAACCCCTACTTGCGCCCGCTGTACGATGCCCTCTACGACGTACTGGACCCGGACAGGGTGGAGCGCCACATTGAGAAAGGCATCATTGAGATCGCACCTATTGCTTTCATGCGCGGCCGGACGTTGAATGACGCTTTCGTGATTCTTGACGAGGCCCAGAACACGACCAGCGAGCAGATGAAGATGTTCCTGACCCGCTTGGGCTTCAACTCCAAAGCGGTGGTCACCGGCGACATCACGCAGATCGACCTGCCGGACGGACGGCGTTCCGGCCTGGTTGAGGCCATCGATGTGGTCTCCAGAGTGCCCGGAATCAGCTTCGTCTATTTCACGGAGCGGGACGTGGTGCGGCACACCCTGGTGCAGCGCATCATCCGCGCCTACGAGGAATACGACCAGGCACGCGCCGGCGCGAATAACAACAAGAACCACAACAGAGCCATTGATCCTTAATCTGCAAGACAAACTCATTGTCAAGACTTCCCGATTGAGCGAATATGTGGGGGAGCTAAGGCGGGCGCTTGGACTGGGCAGGCGCGATTGTAACATTTGCCTGGTGAACGACCGCGAGATGAGACGCTTGAACGCGCTCTTCCGTGGAAAGCAGCGCGCCACGGATGTCTTGTCATTTCCGTGGGAGGCTCGGCAGCGGCGGGCCCGCTCGCGAACGAAGCGCGGCCGTACGCGGCGCAGGCAAGCGGGCGGGGGCCTCGCTGCGTGCGTAGAGATAGAGTTCAGAAACCATCTCGGCGACATCGTCATATCGGTTGAGACCGCCAAACGAAACGCGCGCCAGGAAGGACACTCAACCCTGAATGAGATCCGCTGGCTTATCCTGCACGGCCTCCTGCACCTGCTGGGCTACGACCACGAATCCGATCGGGGCGAGATGAATCGGCTGGAGCTTGCCCTCCGGACCCGGCTGGGCATTTCGGGAGAGTGATGGACCCCAACACGATCCTGATCACTATGGTGTGGCTGGCCGTTCTGGCCGCCCTGCTCGTGGCCGGCGCGGTGGCCTCTTATCTGCGGCTGCTGATGCGCCGGCTGACCGTGATGAGCGCCAGGAAGCTGTTTCGCCCTCCCGAACCGGGGCGCATCACGATCGACCGGGAGCGTGTGGGAGTCTCGATTTCGGCCCTGCACGGCGCCGCGATGCACCTGTTTGCCGTCGGCGTCACCGCGCTGCTGGTTCTGCGCAGGCCGGATCATTTCTGGGGAAACGTGGGCGCCGCGCTGGTTATTGTCTTGACTGCGGTTGCCGTTGCCGACCAACTCATCCCTTTCCTTCTGGTGGCGAGCCACGACGAGCCGGAGGTGATCCTTGAGCGTTGGATGCCGGTGGTGCGACGGCTGGTTTATCTGGCCTTGCCACTCACTTTTCTCATTCTTATTTCCACCACCATGAGCCGCCTGTTGGAATCCACGGAGCAGGAACCGGAGCCCCCCACGCCACAAGAAAACTTGCAAGAGTTCATCGAGGTCGGGCAGCAAGACGGCCTGATCGAAAAAGGGGAGGCTGAGCTCGTGCAGTCGGTGGTGGAATTCGGGGAGAAGCTGGTGCGCGAGGTGATGACGCCCCGCACGGAAATCGCCGCCATCGACGTGAACGCTTCTCTCGAAGACCTGCGTAAGCTGTTTCGCGAGAAGCGACTGACGAGGTACCCCGTCTACAGCGGTCAACTGGACCGGATCGAAGGTATCGTCAACGTCCGGGACCTCATGGAGTTGCCACCCGAAGAACAGGCGAGGATCACAATTCGCAGCCTGATCAGGCCTGTCCCCTTCGTTCCGGAAACGCGGAATATCAAGGACCTGCTCAAAGAATTGCAGAAATCCACCATTCAGATGGCGATCGTCATCGACGAGTATGGCAGTGTTACCGGCTTGGTGACGATCGAGGACATGCTGGAAGAAATTGTGGGTGAAATCAAGGACGAGTTCGAACCCCACGCACAGGATATCGTGAAGGAAACGGAGAATTCCTACCTCGTTTCAGGCCACACAGACTTGTCGCAGATTGGCGAAGAATTGCACGTTCTCCTCCAGGCGCCCGGCTATTCCACCGTGGCGGGACTGGTGCTGACGCATCTCGGCCACGTGCCGGTTCCAGGGGAGAAAGTGAAGGAAAACGGGGTGAACATCGAAGTCCTGGAGGCTAACAAGCGGACCGTCTTAAAGGTTCGCTTGACCCTTACCCCGAAAGACACTGAGGCGGCTGATGACCATGGCGGAGCCCACTAAATCCGGATTTGTGGCGGTGGTAGGAAGGCCCAACGCCGGCAAGAGCACGCTGGTCAACGCTCTGGTCGGAAGCAAGGTCTCCATCGTCACCGCCGTGCCGCAAACCACCCGCAATCGAATTCTGGGAATCGTCAATCGCCCCCCCGCACAAATCGTGCTGATGGACACGCCCGGGATTCATCGCCCCCTTTCCCGCCTCAACGAACAAATGATGGCCTTCGTTCGCCAGGCGCTCGCGGAACGGGATCTGGCGATTCTGATCGTCGACGCTTCGGAGCGCTTCGGGCATGGCGACGAGTTTGCCGTGGGCCTGTTGAAAGAATACGGACCGCGAAGCATCCTGGCGCTGAACAAAATCGATCGAATCAGGAAGCCGCAACTTCTGCCGCTCATGCAGCGCTATTCCGGGTTGTACAACTTCGAGGAAATCATGCCGGTCTCGGCTCTCAAGGGCGAAGGGCTCACGGAGCTTTTGGACGCCGTGGTGAAACTGCTGCCCGAGGGCCCGCACTATTTCCCGCCCGAAATGTACACCGATCAGCCGGAGCGATTTCTGGCCTCGGAAATCATTCGAGAGAAGATCATCCTCCACACTCGGCAGGAACTTCCCTACGCGACGGCCGTCATCATCGAGAGCTTTGAGGAAGACGAGAGGATCACGCGCATCCACGCCAGCATCGTGGTTGAAAGGGAGTCGCAGAAGCCGATCATTATCGGCTCGGGCGGCGAGATGCTGAAGCAGATTGGCAGCGAGGCGCGCCGCGAATTGGAAAGGTTGTTCCCGCCCAAAGTCTTCCTTGAACTCTACGTCAAAGTTGAAGCCAATTGGCGTGACGCCCGGCCGATGGTTGCCGCGCTCGATTACCGCAACGAAGGGTGAACTGGCGTTTAGCGTCATCTTTCTGTCATTCTGAGCGAAGCGAAGAATCTCCGTAGTCTCGCAATCGGGCAACTGCCGAGATTCTTCGCTTCGCTCAGAATGACATGACCTCGAGGAGTATTCGTATGGAATTGAGGCGACTGGGCAACAGCGATCTTCAAATTACTCCCCTCGGAGTGGGCGCATGGGCCATGGGTGGAGCAGGGTGGCGCTTCAGTTGGGGAGCGCAGGATGATCGCGACTCTATCGCCGCCATCCATCTCGCGATCGAATCCGGCATCAATTGGATCGATACCGCAGCAGTCTACGGACTGGGACACTCGGAAGAGGTCGTCGGCCGCGCCGTGCAGGGAATCCCGCGCCGCCCTTATATCTTCACCAAGTGCGAGCGCCGGTGGAACGAGCGCGGGGAACTCAGCGGCAACCTGAAGGCCGACTCCCTCCGCGCCGAGTGTGAGGCGAGCCTGCGGCGGCTCAAAGTGGACGCCATCGACCTCTACCAGATTCACTGGCCCAGTCCGGAGGAGGATATCGAAGAAGGCTGGACGACCCTCGCAAAACTTAAAGAAGAAGGCAAGGTCCGCTGCATCGCGGTATCGAACTTCAACGTGCCGCAGATGAAGCGAGCCCAAGCTATCGCACCTATAACCTCGCTTCAGCCGCCTTATTCTTTGCTGGCTCGCGCGGTTGAGAAAGAGGTCCTCCCCTACTGCGCCGAGCAGAATATCGGCGTGATTGTTTATTCCCCGATGAGGGCCGGATTCCTGAGTGGCGCGATGACGCGCGAGCGAGCCGGCGCTTTGCCGGATGACGATTGGCGCCGGCACGACCCGGATTTTCAAGAGCCGGCATTGTCCCGCAATCTTCGCCTGGTGGAATTGCTGCGCGCGATTGGCGCGCGCCACGGACGCACGCCGGGCGAAGTGGCGATTGCCTGGACGTTGCGTCACCCCGCTGTGACCGGCGCCATCGTCGGGCTTCGCCGCGCAGAACAGGTCTCCGGTGTAATTGGCGCGGCAGAATTTCGCCTGAGTTCCGAAGAAGTCGGGGAGATCGAGAACTTTCTCCGCAACATTGACCAGCCCACGTAGGGGCGGCCCTTGTGGCCGCCCGAGGGCAACCACAGGGGTGGCCCTACAGCGCCCAACTGCATCCTCCCCCAGCTTTCGGACCGCGAAGAGAGGGATTGAAATCGGCGACGGGTATGCGAAAACTCCCCAGCGCGCGTGAGATCGAGCTGGCGGCAGCCGCCGGCCGTCCCCCGCGTAGTCAAGGCGCCACGCCGCCCCGTGGCGAAGCGCTAGCCATGCTGGTTCGCCGTGGTTTTGGACCTTCGCAAGCCAAACTCGAGGTGCCTTTCGCGGACAACCTGGAGGCCGCGACTGCCGAGCGGCTCGCGAAGAAGCTTGGTCATTATGCTTTCCGCCTTTTCCTCCGTGGGGCGATACAGAAGTCGGAAGGGTTTGCGCCCGCTGAGGCTACACGATACCTCGAGGCGGCCCAAGCCGAGGCGTGTGCTGAGTCGCTGGTCGATTTGCGGCTGGCCGAGCGGTTACGGCGAGGCCGCTACCGGCTGCTCCGGGCTGCAAAAAGCTTCGGCGGAACCCTCGAGTGGTACGTGGCGCGCGAACTCGATCGCAGGCTCGGCTTCGATGTGGCATCGGGAGTAAGGCTTCACGCGCGGGGCGTGGGCGGTGACTTGGACGTGGTGGCGGCGGCGGAAGGCAAGTTGGTCTATCTGGAACTGAAATCCTCTCCTCCCAAGAACCTCTCGACTCGGGAAGTGTTCGCTTTTTTCGACCGCGTGCGCCTGCTTCGGCCCGACCTGTCGCTTTTTGTGGTGGACACGGCGTTGCGTCTTAGCGATAAGGTCTTGCCGATGCTGGTGGCGGCGTTGGAGCAACGCCGAGGTGAAACCCAGCTCGTCCCGCGCCGCATCATTCGGGAGGTTTGGGCCCTAACGCCCCGCCTTTACGCGGTAAATGGCAGGCCAGACCTCGTCGCCAACATCGGGCGCGCCATCGCCGAGGGCCTGCGGGCACTTTCGCCAGCGCTCTGATAGCTTTGAGGTTGGGCAGTGTCGTGTTATAGGCGATCGCTGTTAACGTGAGCCACGAACGTAGTCGGCTGCCGACACAACGCGGACTCCTTGAAAGCTTGCGAGAGCCAGTAAGTCCTTATCGCCTGACACGATCAGGCTTGCACCTGCGATCAGTGCGCATTCGAGTATGAAGTCATCTTTAGAATCGCGGCAAGCACCATGGAGCGTACCCGGGACAGGCACCCGGATCAAATCTCGGAAGTAAATGCCGCGACTTTCCTCAACACGCCGCACTTCCCATCCGAGCTTCCTCGAGAGCACCCGGGCTACCTCTTGCTCGATTTGATCGCAAATTGCAACACGATCCTCCGTGAGTGCCTTTTCTAATGCAGCGAGCGGCATTCCGCCAAAATGCAAAGCCGAAACCCAGACACCCGAATCGACGACAACAATCACTTGCCACCCGATCGTTTGGCAAAGCTGCCGCCGCGCTCCTCGTCGACCAAACGCTCCACGTCTGCCTCGGTGTAGCCCTTTGGATTTCGCGAGTGAGCATATTCACGGTCCGCTTGGAGACGCCGGCGGACTCGCTCCATTCGATAGGTGCGGAAGGCCTCGCGGAAGAGTTCACTGAAGTTGCGGCTCTCCTCCTTGGCCACGGCGTCGACCTGCTTGGCCAAATCCTCTGGAAAACTTATGGTGAATACTCGGGACGATCGATTTCTTGTTGCGCGCATAACTGATTATTACATTGTACGACAGTTTCGTGCAAGCCCTCGGGACGCGGCCTCCAGCGGAATGCAAGCGGATCAAAACGGATTCACTGCACGCGCCGCTGGCGTCCCTGCCAGAATTTCTCGCGCAGCACGCGCTTGAGGATTTTTCCCGTGCCACCCTTCGGGAGGCTTTCCACAATCTCCACTGTTTTGGGGGCCTTGTACGCTGCCAAGTGCTGGCGGCAATGCGCAATGATTTCCGTATCCGCAACTTGTTGGCCGGGCTTCAGGGTTACAATAGCTTTCGGCACTTCGCCCCACGATTCGTCCGGAACGGCGATGACTGCGCACTCCATGACTGCCGGATGTCCGTAAATGACTCGTTCGATTTCCGCCGAAGCGATGTTTTCGCCGCCGCTCAGGATCATGTCTTTGCCGCGGTCCACGATGAGGATGTAACCTTCCTCGTCGATGGTGGCCAAGTCGCCGGTGTGAAACCAGCCGGCGTGGATGACGTTGGCGGTGGCCTCGGGCTGCCGCCAATAGCCTTCCATGACGACATCGCCTCGGACGACTACCTCTCCAACCTCCGCTGCATCCGGTTTGACGTCGCGGCCGTCCGGCGTGACCACACGAAGTTCCGAACCTGCGAAAGCGCACCCCGCAGTGGCTTGCCGGCGTATTTGCAACTCTTCCGCATCACCCGCGCAGTGCGCCTTCCGGCGCGCCAGCGTAAGAACCGGCGACGTCTCAGTTAGGCCGTAACCGCCGATGGCGCGGCAACTTGGTATCCTCCGCTCGGTCTCACGGACGAGTGCGACACTGGTCGGCGCTCCGCCCATCATGACTTCCTTCACGCTGCTCAAGTCATACTTCGAAAAATTCGGATGATTGAGCATGGCGATGACCATGGTGGCCACAACCTGGAGACGGCTCACGCGCTCGCGCTGGATCAACTCCATCACCGTAACGGGGTCGAACTTCTTGATCATGACGTGCCGTCCGCCGGACAGCGTGATGATGTGCGGGGCGCCCCAACTGTTGACGTGGAACAGCGGCACAGTGTAGAGGTGAACTTCGCTGTCATCGCCCTTCAACGCTATGGCGGTATAGAGGGCGTGCAGGTAGAGGTTGCGGTGCGTCAGCATGACCCCTTTGGGATAAGCAGTGGTCCCGCTGGTGTAGAAGAGTTCGGCCACGGAGTTTTCATCAATGCCACGGTAATCAATTTCCCCAGGCCCTGCCTCGGCGAGAAGTTCATCGTAGAGTTTGTGATGCGCCCAGGCCGGCTTGGTGTCCCTCAAAGGGATATAGTATTCAATCGCCTTCACCTGCGACCTCAGCGATTCCACCAGAGGAATGAATTCCGGATCGAAGCACAAAATTCTCGGCCCCGCGTCGTTGAGGATATAAATGAGCTCTTCCGGGCTTAAACGGATGTTCAAGGGCAGGAGAATGGCTCCGATCTGCGGCACGCCAAAGTACGCTTCGAGCAACCGATGACAATTGAAGCTCAAGTAGGCAACACGATCGCCGTTCTGCATTCCAAGCTTCCGTAGGGCGCTCGACAGCCGGTCACATCGCTCATTGAACTGGCGATAAGTAAACCGCTGCTGATCGCAAACCACGCCCACTTTGTTGCCGAATACCTGCGCTGCATGCCGTTTCAGCCGCACCGGGGTGAGAGGGAGAATCATGGGAACCTCAGCGTGCAATCTTGTAGTGAGCCCTTCAGAAGGTGCTTACTCAACTATGATAGGCAGTGAGCGCCGGCAAAGCAACCCATACCAGAAGTGAGTCTCTTCGCGGCGCTCGCAGAAAAGCAGATCCTTCGCTTCGCTCAGGATGACAGGTCATTTCGCTCGGGATGACATGTCATTCTCAGCAAAGCGAAGAATCTGCATTCCGGTTGCGGCTTTGCCTCGCTGTGTCCTCTGCGGCGAGTCCTCTGTCTCAGTCACGGTGCTGCAGCATTGCCTACTACCCACCGCAGTTTTTCTCCACCGCGACCTATGGGTTGGAGTAGGACCCAAAATAGTACGGGTGTTGTATACTCCAAGGGCGGCCGCGGCAGGCGACTGACCACGGGCAACCGACGAAGGAGAGCAGGATGTCGATCGAGAAAAGCTACCACATGAGCATCGAGGAGTTCCGCCGGAACGGCCGGGAGGTCATCGACTGGATTGCGGATTATTATGAGCGTATCGAGTCTTTCCCGGTGCTGTCTCGAGTTCAGCCGGGTGAAATCCGCGCTTCACTTCCGAAGGAAGCGCCTATGAACGGTGAGCCGTTCGAGTCCCTGATGCACGATGTTGAAAAGCTGATCCTGCCCGGAATAACGCACTGGCAGTCGCCCAATTTCTTCGCCTTCTTTCCGTGCAACGCCTCCGCTCCCGCCATCCTGGGTGACCTGCTGTCGTCCGGCCTTGGAATTCAGGGGATGCTGTGGGCCACCAGCCCCGCCTGCACGGAACTTGAGACTCACGTGCTCGACTGGCTCATTCAGATGTTGGGCTTGCCGGGGAAGTTCCTCTCCACCTCGACGGGTGGCGGAGTGATTCAGGACAGCGCCTCCAGCGCCACGCTGTGTGCGATTCTTGCGGCGCGCGAGCGCGCGACCGGCTACACCGGAAATAAGCGAGGGTGCAAAGGTGATCTGATCGCCTATGCCTCGCCGCAGGCTCACTCCTCGATTGAGAAGGCCGTGAAGATCGCGGGCCTGGGCCAAGAGAACTTGCGCCTCATTGAGGTTGACGCTCACTGGGCGCTGCGCCCGGAGGCTCTAGCGGCGCAAATCGCTCTCGACCGGCAAGCCGGCAAGGTGCCGTGCATTGTCTGCGCCACGGTAGGAACCACCTCATCAAACGCTTTGGACCCCTTGCCGCAGATCGGACGTATCTGTGAAGACAACGGCATCTGGCTGCACGTGGACTCCGCCATGGCCGGCACCGCGGCGCTCTGCCCTGAGTTCCGGTACATTAATGCGGGTCTTGAGTTCGCGGATAGCTACTGTTTCAACCCGCACAAGTGGATGTTCACGAATTTCGATTGCGACTGCTTTTACGTGGCTCGGCGCAAGGAATTGATCGACGCCCTATCAATTCTGCCGGATTACCTCCGAAACAAGGCCACCGAATCAGGCGCCGTCATTGACTATCGGGACTGGCAGGTGCCGTTGGGCAGGCGCTTTCGCGCCTTGAAGCTCTGGTTTGTGATTCGACACTACGGAGTGGAGGGACTTCGCCACCACGTTCGTCGGCACATCGCGCTGGCCCAGCAGTTTGCCTTGTGGATGCAGCAGGACCAGCGATTTGAACTTGCCGCGCCCGCGCCCTTGAATCTGGTCTGTTTCCGCCACCGCGCCGGAGATGCCTTCAACGAGGCGCTGCTGGACGCCCTCAATCGAAGCGGCGATCTCTACTTGACGCACACGAAATTGAACGGACGCTACGTCATCCGTTTCTGCGTAGGACAGACGTATACCGAGTCTCGTCATGTGGAGCGCGCGTGGGACCGAATTAAGGAAGAAACTACCAAGCTGGAAGCGCGCGGTGGATGGTAGCGAAAGTAAATAGCAGTCGCTCATGCCCGTCTACCGATCCGCATCTGGAAACCCTGAAGGCCCTGCGCCTTTTCAGAGCAGAAGGAAGAATGCAGAAAGCAGACAGCACCTCCCCACTCTTGGGAATCAAAATCTGGATCGGGGATCGAGCTTATCTGGAAAGGGGTGTGCTTCATGGACCGTCGAAGCTTCTTCAAATCCGCCGGATTGACAGCCACGATCGCAGGCGTTGGGGCAGGGAAGGCAAACGCCTTCGTCCCCGCGCACAACTGGGACAGATATGATTTTGGAGTAGGACCTCAGATTACGGATCGTCTTGCTCAAGGCCCGTTCCCGCAATACCCGCCGGAAGCAGTGTTCCCGGGAGGCGACGTAGTGATGGCCACGACTCCCTCCAGCGAGGTTGCGCCCAACTACGGCAAGGGACTCATTACTTACATCACCGCGGACATGGGCACAGCGGAGATCAAATCCGACAACATTCCTCAAGCCATCGAAGATCTCGTGAAGCTTCCCTTGGGCGAGAAGCTTTATCTCCGCCCGACCTGGAGGGAAGTGCAGCCGCGACGCGGACGGCTCGACTTCCCTGACTACTGGAAACTTACTTTCGATCTGGCGAAGCGGCTTAACAAGCGGATTGGATTTCGGATCCAGATGCGGGCGCCCGATTATGCGGAGGAGGCTTTGCCGGATTTCGTCCTCGAAAAAGTGCCCATGGTGAAACTGATCGGTGAATGGAGAACGGGACTCGCGGGGCCGCGCAGGAAACCGGCTTATTACGAACCTCGTTATGATCACCCCTTCTTTCAAGATTGCTACCGGGAACTGAACCAGTTGCTCGCCGCGGAACTGGATGGCAGCCCGGAGATCGAATTCATGGATACCTTCATGTACGGCTTCTGGGGCGAGGGTCACACTTGGCCGTTTCATAACAACCCATTTCCAGACTATGCCGCGGCCGAGCAGACCTGGATCAAGATGTTCGAAGTCCAGTCGGAGCTTTGGCGACGGACGCCGCTGGTGACCAATACTCAACCGGATTTCAGCCGTGTGGGCAACTCCGAGCTTGTCGATCGTACCGTCCGTTCGGGGAACTGGCTCCGCACCGACACCATCTTCATCGAGAACGAGCAGATTGAGACCCTCAGCAACCGGCCGCCGTGGGTAGGAGCGGTAGTCGAGGTGGGAATGTCCGACGGCACACCCGCGTCCCTCCACGCCGCGGAAGGGATTACCTACACCGACAACGTCATCGCGCACGTGATCGACGTCGGCCCCAATTATTGGTCGCTTTGGAATTTTCACAAGATCAACGCGGAAAATATCCTGCGTTATTACCATCAATTCCCGCAGTCCATCGACCAGATCAGCAGGCGCATCGGTTATCGTCTACGGCCCTCGTTTATCTGGCAGTATGCAGAACAAGACCGCCAAGGTTTGATCGTGGGGTTCGCGAACGATGGTTGCGCCGGAGTCCCGGGCGCTCTGCGTGTCTACGTTACAGGCGATGACGGGAAGGTGATAGCCGGAGGAAGCCTCGACCCCGGCTATCCTTTGCCGGGGAAAATCCGCCAGGCGCAATTCGTGCTTCCCAAGGGCGTTGGCTGGAAAGGCTTGAAACTTAAAGCAGAAGTTGAGGTAAAGGGTGTTCGGCACTCCATTCACTGGGCTTGCCATCAAGATCTGAACGCCGACGGCTCGCTCACTTTGCGGCCCAACTTGCGAGGTTCAGGCTGAAACCTCGCTACAGACACTGGCCGGGTGGCAGCCCTCAGGGCAACCACCAAGGCTGCCCTTCGAGGCCGCCTGACTACCACACCCGGCACATCTTGGTCCGCACCATCCGCTGGCCCGCCTTGCAGCCGAATGCCTGCTGGAATTGGGGCAGGTCGGAAACAATTCCATTCACGCGGTACTTACCGGGCGAATGCGGATTGATGGTGGCACTCAACCGCAGATTTTCAGGGCGCTCATTTTCACAAGCCCACTGTGCGTAGCCGATGAAGAACCGCTGCTCGGGTGTGAATCCGTCGATAGGCTTCAGGCTCTGCCCTTTGGTCTCATTTTTCCAGGCGATGTAGGCGAGCAGGAGCCCGCCCAGGTCAGCGACGTCTTCGCCGCTGGTTAGTTTACTGTTGATGTGAATATCATCAACGACGATATATTGCGCGTACTGTTGCCGGACACAGCCGATCCGCTCGTCAAAGTGGGCGGCGTCTTGTTTCGTCCACCAATCGCGCAGGTTTCCCTTGGCATCGAACTGGCGACCCTCGTCATCGAAGCCGTGGGTCAACTCGTGGCCGATCGTGCCTCCCGTGTTGCCATAATTCGGCGCGTCGTCCATCCTGGGGTCGAAAAGCGGTGGTTGCAGAACCCCGGCGGGAAAATTGATGTCGTTCATTTGCGGATCGTAATATGCATTGACGGTGGGTGGAGTCATCCCCCATTCGCCGCGATCGACGGGTTTGCCGATTTTCGCCAATTCGCGCTTGGATTCGAAAATGGCGCTGCGGCGCACATTTCCCGCGAAGTCTCCGCGCACGATCTCGAGCGTACTGTAATCGCGCCACTTGTCGGGATAACCGATTTTGTTGACGATGCCGTGCAACTTCTCGAGCGCCTGCTGTTTGCTGGCCGGGCTCATCCACGACAACGTTTTCAGGTCGTCCTCCATGGAGGCCTCGATCTCGCGGGTCATCTTCAAGGTGCGAGCTTTGACTTCGGGACCGAAAGTCTTGGCTACGAACACCTGTCCCAAGGCCTCTCCCAAGTCGCGGTCCACCCAGCGCACGCAACGCTTCCATCGTGGTTGCATCGCGTTGACGCCCCGCAGCGTGCGGCTGAAGAAATCGAAATTCTCCCGTTGAAATTTCTGAGAAAGATAAGGAGCTTCCTCGTGCGACAGGTGCCAGCGCAGATAGGTTTTCAAATCGTCCAGGCTTTCGGTCTGGATCAGCCGGTCCAGTTCTCGATAGAATGCCGGTTCGGTGACATTGAAGGCCTGAAGTCCGGGCGTTCCCGCTGCGGCCAGGTAGCTGTCCCAATCAAAGTGCGGCGTGAGGGCTTTCAACTGTGCGCGATCCAGTTTGTGAAAGAGGTTGTAGGGATCGCGCTTTTGCACCTGAGTCAGTGATTTTTCGGCCAGCGCCGTCTCGATCGCCATCACCGTTTTGGCTTCCCCTGTGGCGGAGGCCCTGGAGTCTCCCATTAATTCGAACATCCTCTGCACGTGGCGCACGTACTGGCCGCGAATTTCCTGCGACTTGTGATCAGTCTTGGTGTAATAATCGCGGTCAGGGAGGCCAAGTCCTCCCGAGTCGGCAAAGGCGATCACCTGCGATGCGTTAGAGAAGTCCTGGTTGGAGCCAAAACCGAATAGCATGTGGTTGCCTTGGATGCCCACATGTTCTTGCCCGAGGTACTCCCCGAGGTCAGACTTCGATTTCAGCGTGTCAATCTCTTTGAGCCCGGCTCCGAGAGGAGCGGCGCCGAGCTTCTCGATGGCTGGTTCATCCATGCATGCCTGAAAATAGTCGCCGATTTTCTGCTCGGAGGCATTGCGGGTGCGGTGGGGGTCCGAAGCCTCGAGCAGAATGCCCCATAGAAACTGCTGGTTTTCGTCGGAGAGTTTCGCGTACACATTCCAGCTTGGCTGGTCGGGCGGGATGGGGTTGTTCTTCATCCAGCCGCCGCAGACATATTGGTAGAAATCGTCGCAAGGGTCGGCGGTCCGGTCCATCGAGTTAAGATCGAGGCCGGGTTCGTAGGGAATGGATCGTAGGGGATGTTTCTCGCCTTGGGCTGTCGGGCCCTTTGACGGTGAACTCTGAAGACCCTCGCCATCCGAGGCGGATTGGGGCTGAATCAGAACAAGAAACAGAATAGCGCTCCCAAGCAGCGCATAGCGCAGTGGTGTTCGAATCATGAATCCTCCACTCTATTCGGTTTTCCTGCCGCCTATCGAGCTGCCAGCATGGAGGAGGGAACGCGGCAAGAGTCGAACTAGGGCCACGATGAATTTATACCGCCAACCTGGCACCACGAACAGCTTGTTACGCTTTAAGCCCTCAACCGACGCCTCCACAACTTTCTCGACGGGAGTCCACAAGCTCGCGGCAACGGACCTTCGATCCACCCCTATGACATCGTGAAACTCCGTCAACGTATAACCAGGGCAGAGGGCCTGGACGCGGACAGGTGACCGGGCTTGCTTCAGTTCCAGAAATAGGCCCTCTGTGAAAGCGTTCATCCAGGCCTTGGTGGCGTGGTAACTGACGCTTCCCGGACGGGCGACGAATGCGGCGACCGACGACACGTTCACTACCGTGCCTTTTCCGCGCGCCGTCATCTTGCGGAGCGCTGCGTGGGTAAGCCGAAGGGTCGCCATGACGTGCAGGCGATGCATGGTGCTTACGTCTTCCAGTGGAGACTCGTAGAATCGGCCACGGCCCCCAAATCCAGCGTTGTTGAGCAGGAATTCAAGACGCTCTTCGTGTGCAATGCGGTCTTCGACGCCTTTGAGTTCGTCGTCTCGAGTGAGGTCGGCGGGGAAGGGCTGGGCGTTCACACCATGCCGGCTGGCAAGCTCAGCGGCCAATTGCGTAAGGCGATCCGCCCGCCGCGCCACCAGGATCAGGTCATAGCCTTCGGCTGCCAGTCTGCGGGCGTAGGCTGCGCCAATACCGGCGGACGCTCCGGTCACGAGCGCGAGAGGTCGAGTGGTATTCATGGGTTCCTTCCTGGCAAATCTACTGAGGACCGCAGAATCTCGTCACATCACCCCCGTCACCCCCCGACCCCTCTCCCCCGAGGGGGCGCGGGGAGAAGCAACTCGAGTTTATGCCCTCGCCCCATTGGGGGAGAGGGTGGCGCGTGGCGCCGGGTGAGGGGGTTGGTCCGTCACGATATTATGCAACCCTCAGCAAAAACAACGCACATCGCAGCGCCTACGGCTTGGCGCCTGTTCCCGGTCCTTGACCAACGCTGCCCTTTTGGCTGCCGCCCGGCTTCAGAGTGAATTGCGGATTCTTAAACGTACCTTTAAGCTCGAAGGGGAAAACCATCTTGCTTCCCTTAAGCGTTGCGCCGGTCAGCCCTCCCAGCACGCTGGTGAGAGCGTTATCACTGCTGGCGAGGCTTGCCACGCCTTGATAATCCAGGCTGCCGCCGCGCGCAAGTCCAAGAGATCCGGTGGCGTCGATTTGCACGCCGTTGCCGGCGATTTTGCCTTTGATCGTTTGAATCCGGTTGTTGGCAATCGTAAAATCCATGGCGATGGAGGAGAAAGAATAAGGATCCCCGGAGGCTGGCCCCATTTTGGCAACGCGGAATAGTTGAAGCAGGTTTGCGTCCAGTTGCAAGGTCGGCAAGCGGCCCGCACCGATGGTCATGTGACCGGCGCCGCTCATCCCGGCCAGCGGGTCGGGAGAATGGCCCGCCTCGCCGTCAAGCGCCACGTGCCCGTCGAGAACGCCAGTCATTTTCCCACGCACATCGGGAAACGCATCCAGCAACTTCGCCACATTAACTCCGCTCAGATTCGTTTGGGTGCGGTAACGTGTGTTGGGAGTCCCGAACATGAAGGCAAGGTCCCCGTTGCCTCGACCGTCGTAGCATCTGAATTCCAGGCCGTCGAGGAGAACTTGTTGGGAGAAAAGGCGGAGGTTTGACCTCAGATTCGTCACCACCATGTTCGTGACATGCAGAGTGTCCACCACGAGCGTTCCCTCCGTCACAAGAGAACCTTGGACATTCTGGGCCTGAGCGCCCTCCGCGAGCGCGTTAAGATCGAAGCGGCGCAGTTGGCTCGTCACTCCCTCCGCTTCCACGAAGGCGGGGCCTGCCTGGCCTGAAGGCAACAGGTCTGCAATACGCAGATTCCCTTTTGTGATTTTGACATTGGAAATAGTCCCCAGGGTGAACAGAGGCTTAACGCCGGACGGGTCTGGCGCGAGGTCGCCTGGGGAAGGCGGATCAGCGGAATTCCATTGCCCCCTGAGGTCGGAAAGCAGGCTTATCGAGGGCCCCTCCAGGTCGAGCGATTCGACAACCACCTGATGGCGCCAAAGGCTTGCGGCGTCGACTACCGCGTAAATCCTCCGGGCTTCGATGAAATCTCCCTGGGGAAAACCTGCAGGGTTCTTCAGTGCAAAATCATCAGCGCGGATGGAGAGGCGAGGAAAAACCGTGAGGGCGAGGTGCCCGATCGTTGTCCGCCTGCCCAGTTGCTTTTCAATCAGCGCTGCCACCTGCGGACGGTAGCGGTCCACGTTGAGGAGCCGGGGAACGACCACCACGATCACGACCAGTACGGCCGCCACGAAAATCAAAAGAGCAAGTAAAATCGTTTTGCGTTTTGACAACGAAGTCGTCCCTTTGGAGCCAGGGTCAATCAGTGATTCTACACCACGGCGGTCTAGTGTGGCGGGATCTGAGCCGCCTTGGCCCTATCCTCAGTCGGTAAGCGATTCAGCTTAGCGGTGTAATAATCAAAGAAGCTCTTGTTGGGGGGCGCGACCTGAACTGTCTCGACGAACTCTTGAGGGTTGGTCCTCTTGATGACGGTTCGAAAGAGCCATCCCGGGGGAGGCTGATCGCCGCCCTCGGGGTTAATGTGGGTTTCCGGCCCGTCGACGGTCAAGCGATAGCGCGTAATGAATCCGGTGCTGGAAAACATGCGTAGCAAAAAACCGCCCGCCTGCCGGTCCGGGGTAAGGAGGCCCAGCCAGGATTCTTTCATCGGCGCAGAAGTCTTGGGCGCCGGTAAAGTGGTTTCGCCTCGGAACAGAACGACGCGCTTGTCCAGTTGATAGCTGACCGACAAATGCAGTTCGCCTTGAGTCTTCTGGTCCGTGGTTTTCCCGCTCCAATCGCCTACCAGCCAGTCCACGGCCGTGAAGTCCGGCCGCTCGGGCAACGGGATCTGGTAAACAGTAGGCGACTTTTCCTTGGAGTCCACCGGGGCGGCTCCGACGAGGCAAGCGAGGGCAAGGATAATTGGGACCATGGGGTCCTTATGATTATACGTTATTTTCGTCCCACAAGGCGAAGGCGCGCTGTAAATGCTCGTCTCTGGCCTCCCGCAAACGCGAAGGGAACGATAAAGGTATTAACCGCATTGGGATTGTCGTGGTTGGTAGCGTTGATGGAACTGACGCGCAGGGCCCATTCCTGGCCGCGGAAGTGGAACCGCTTTTCAAGCCCCACGTCCAGGTCAAAATAGTTGGGGTAGCGAAACTCCCCCGGCGCGCTCACCAACTGCTGTTGCTCGTTCACGGCATCGAACGGATAACCCGTCCGGTACTCCATGCGGGCGCTCAGGAACAGCCTCCAGAGCGGCAGCGGCGTCTTACCCCAGGCGATCAGGCGATCAGGAGTGTCCCACAGCAGCCGGCCCGGGGCCTGCGGAACAAAATAGGGAGTCAAGAGAGAATAATCCACGGCCTGGTTGCTGCGTGCGCTCGAGCGGGTATAATCCCCGTAGATTTCGGCCTTGTTTCTAAAGACTCGGCGCACCCAGATTTCAGCGGAGCTATAACGGTCGCTGCGCATGTCCCCGAAGAGAAACACTCCTCCCAGGGGAGCGGGTTGAATATCCTGATAAGTGAACCCGTCGGATTCCACGCGGCGCAGCAGCGCGACGCCGGTGAATGTATTAGAGCCCAGCCTTTGTTCCCATTCGATACTGGTGGTATTGAAGCCCGTCTGCCGAAGCCCGCCGGACGGCAGCACGAAACGCGTCGTGGCGGGCCCCAGGATAGGTGTGGTCCCAGTCGAGTCATAAAGGGTGTCAACCCGCTCTTGATCGAGCCCCGCACTCCAAAGAGCCATATTGATGGGGCGGTAGTAGATTCCCCAACCGGCGGAGATTTTGGTCCGGTCATCAGAGAAGGGAAGGAAGCTGGCTGCCAGGCGCGGGCCCAATATCGTCTTGCCAATGATCTTGTCCCAATCCGCCCTCCCGCCAATCGAAACGACCAGCGGTCGAAGCACCTTCCACGAATCTTGGAGGAAATAGCCGAACTGCGAGTTGTCGAGGTGAAGATACGGCGCGCCGCTAAAAGTGGTTTTCAGCAGCAGAGTATTGTCGGCGCGGAGCGTCTCAATTGGATTGCGAGCCGCCCCTTGAGAAAAGGCCAACTCATCGGCGTTGAAGCCCGCTCTCACCTCATGGGTGCCGTGCCAGCGGAGTGAGGAAAGATTCAAGTTGCCGATCACCTGCACCCGGTGGTTGCGCTGGAGCAGGGTTTGAAAGTAATTGCCGGAGGCAGCGATCGGCTGCACGACGTAAGGCTCGGAGCCGAGCGGCTCGTTGTTCAGTGTGGCATTGTCCGTGGCTGCGCCGAGTTCAAACATGTTCCTGCCAAAGAAGAATTGGTCCTTGATGGAGACAAACTCGCGATGCGCATGGTCGTCCGTGGTCGTCGAAAGGGGAGTAAACAGACTGAGGCCGAGATGGGAATACACACTTTGGTTGTACAGGAAGCTGCCTTGAAGAATGTTGGTGGGGGTCAGGTTCATCTGTACCCGGGCGAGATTGTCGCCCGACCACTGCTCCTGCGTATCGCCGTTGCGCGGCAGCCCCTGAATCAGCGAAAAGGTGTGTTGAATGCTGATGCCGTCGGAGAACCAGGCGCGGCCCCTGTGCAGGGGGCCCGAGAAGTTGAAGCGTGGGTACCAATTTCCAAGGTGCACGCCTTGCTGGAGATTGACCGCAGGGAAGAAATCCGTGGTTCCGAATCTCCAGCGGTCGTCGCCCACGTAGGTGCCGAATTCCATCACCGCACCGGCGGCGTGCGCGTACTGAGCTCCGTAACGGCCGTCGTCCACTTTTACCTCGCGCACGCTGTCGATATCCAGGCTGCTGGTCAGTTGACCTGAGACAGGATCGCCAATCTCGAAACCGTCCAACAGATATTCGGCGTCCCCCGAGCGCCCCCCCGCCACGTGGAGCCCGCCGGAGTTGTCCTCCGTGACGCCCGCGATCATGGGCAAATAGGCTGCGAGGTCGTGGGTGCTGTACGTGGGAAGATCGAGGATGTCCTGGGCATCGAAAATCTCCTTGTGCTCGGGCTCCAAGGGATCGATCTGCTTGGCTGACGAGCGAACTTCCACGCTGGAGTGCATCTCGAATTCGTGGCTGAGCGTGAAGGAGACATCGTTGCTTTCCTCCTGCAAGGGCACCGCCTGCTCAGTTAGGCGGAAATAATCAGGCTTGCTGAGGCTGACGAGGTACTCGCCGGGCGCCGCTAAGGACACTTCGAAATGCCCCGTGTCGTTCGAATAAGCATATTGGGTGATCCCGCTTTTGGACTTTATTGTAACTTGGACACCATTCACCGGCACCCCGTTCTCATCCACCACCGCGCCACGCAGTTGCACGGCCGCTGTCGCTCGGGCTGCTGCAAACAGCGACATCAGGATGGCCAAACACGCCATCGACAGCCCATCACCGGGAGTGAGAAGCTTGCGGGCTTTTGCGGCCAATGGTCCTCGCTGTGGTGCTCACTAAGCATTTTATTCGACGCCCGGGCCGGAGTGTAGGGAATAAACGGGGCCTGTGAAACCAGTGTCAATAATCAGTCCTGTGGCCAGTTGTTCCGAACGCGTGTCCAGTAGTTGCCGCTGGGCAGTTGTGCACACTCCCCCAAAAAGAGAATAATATTCCCCATGGGGAAACTCTGCGGAATCGCGCTTTGGTTCGTGCTTGCCTCCGCGCCGCTCTACGCGCAGGGCAACTACGAGATTCAAGTTTACGGCGCGGACACCGTGCCTCCTCGCCGCACGATGGTGGAACTACACAGCAATTTCACGTTCGAGGGTTTCAAAACGCCCAGCGACGGCGTTCTTCCCGACGAACATCAATTGCACGAAACGGTCGAGATCACCCAAGGCTGGAATGATTGGTTTGAGACAGGATTCTATATCTTCACGAGCGCCGGACCGCGGCAGGGATATAAATGGGTTGGCGACCACATTCGTCCGCGCATACGCGTTCCTGATAAGTGGAAGTGGCCGGTAGGCGTCAGTCTCTCCACCGAGTTTGGCTACCAGCGCCCTATCTTCTCAAGTGACACGTGGACCTGGGAGATTCGGCCTATCGTCGATAAACAGTGGCACTCCTGGTATCTCTCCTTTAACCCGGCCCTGGAGCGCTCGTTTCATGGGCCCAGCGTGCACGAAGGGGTCGGCTTCTCGCCGGATTTCAAGGTTGCCTACTCCGTCACTCGCAAGCTCAGCGCGGGGCTTGAATACTACGGATCGTTAGGGTCCATAACCGGGTTTGACGCCTTGTATCTTCAACAACACCAAATCGTGCCGACCCTCGATTATGATTTCGGGCCCAACTGGGAGTTCAACCTGGGTGTGTGCGAGGGGGTTACTCGCAGCACCGATCACCTGCTGGTTAAGATGATCATCGGGCGGCGATTCCGATTTATCACGCCGCGTCTGCCTCATTTTCTGAAGTCCGGTCAAACGGAAATGGACTGATCTCGCCCATGACGAGACACGTTAGGTTCGCAACGGTGCTTCTCTTGTGCTTGCTGCCGGGCTTGCTGGCCTTTCGAAAAGAACCGCCCGCGCCGTCCGGCCCACCGCTTCCCTTGGGTCTTCCGCCCATAACGTGGCCTGAAGATAATCCCTATTCATCGGCGCGTGCTGAGCTTGGAAGGATACTGTTTTTTGATGGCCGTCTCTCCTCAAACGGCATCGTTTCATGCGCCTTCTGCCACGAACCGCAACACGCCTTTTCGGCAAGCACCGCATTCTCAAAAGGCGTGAATGGAAAGCAGGGCACCCGCCACGCTCAGACGCTTATAAACCGTGCCTGGGGCCGGTCAGAATTCTGGGATGGCCGTTCCCCCACCCTGGAGGCGCAGGTCATCGTTCCGGTGACGAATCCCGACGAGATGGGCATGACGGCTGAGCGGGTAGTTCAAATGCTCCAGGGAATTAAAGGCTATGCCCCGCTTTTCGCTTCCGCCTTCGGAGACAGTACCATCAACTTCGACCGCGTCTCCAAGGCGATCGCCACCTTCGAGCGCACCATCGTCTCCGGAAATTCCGCCTATGATCGCTTCCTCGCGGGCGACAAGTCCGCTCTGAGCAAATCTCAGAAGGATGGCCTGGACTTCTTCAATCGCAAAGGTGAATGCGCCGAATGCCACGCCGGCCCGGACCTTACGACGGAAAAGTTCGCCAACCTCGGAATCGGAATGGACATGCTTCATCCCGACCCTGGGCGCGAAGCGGTCACCAGGAAGCGTGGAGATTTCGGAAAATTCAAAATACCCACCCTGCGCGATCTTTCCTACCGCGCTCCCTATATGCACGACGGCCGCTTCAAGACTCTCGGAGAGGTGTTGGATCTCTATGCCAAAGGAGGTGAGCCTAATCCTCACCTCGATACCCGGCTCACGCCGTTCTACTTGGATGAGGAGACGAAACAGGACCTGCTGGCGTTTCTGGATTCACTAACCGGAGAAAAGTGGCAGAAGATCACCCCGCCAACCGGGTTCCCACAATAAAGAGGCGCCTGTCATCCTGAGAGTTTGTGGCTTTTTCCTCGGGGTGGCGCAGACGTGCCGTCCTTTGGCATGTCTGCGCCTCCTGGGATCGAGACGGGCGCCTACATCCCGACAAAAAAGCGTCGGGACGTAAGCGCCACCCTGCGAGCCCTTTCACCTCGCGCGCCCGCCTGGAGAGCTCATTCGAGGTTTGCGTGGAACTTGAACATCTGTTCTGAAGTCTGACCGAGTTTCTCCATCAGCATCATCACCATCACATCCAGGGTCACAAGCAGACTCTGCTCGAAGAGGGTCCCCATTGGCTGAATCGAGGTCTCAGGATTCTGCCGTCCGCTCTTGGGCGTGGGCGCTGGAATCACCACCGGACGTTCCGCGAGCTTGGCGAGCGATGACTCGGGGAAGATGGTGAGGACTCCGACTTTCGCTCCCCTCTCGATCGCGCTCTGCGCCATGGCCACGGTTCCCCGAGTCTCGCCCGAACCGGAGGCGACCAGCAAAACGTCGCCGCGCCCGATACCGCGTGTCGTCACGTCGCCGACCACTTGCCAAGTTGAAGCTTGACACTCACGGCGCTCAATACTGCTCCCAATGCAAAACATCGGAAAGGCGCCGCTTCGGCTGTTCCGGCGTTTCTGCCGGGTAGCCGATCGGAATCAAGCTGACCAACCTGCAGCTTGAGGGTGCACTGACCAGGCGGCAGATGGCAGAAGCATAAGACTTCTTATCCCCCGCCACCCAGCACGAGCCTAATCCGTGCGCGCGGGCCGCGAGCAGGATATTCTGCGTCGCAGCACTGCCGTCTTCGAGGTAATACTTCGTGTCGTTGCACAGCACCACCACACACGCCCGGGCCTGCGCAATGAACTTCCCGTAGTCCGCAAGATCTGCAAGCTTGCGGAGCAGCGCGGGCTCCGTCACGACCACGAATTCCCAAGGCTGTATGTTGTTGGCAGTGGCTGCCAGCCGCCCGCAATCAATGATGTCCTCGAGTATGTTCTTTGGTACGGGTTCGTTTCTGTAGGCGCGTACCGACCGCCGCGTCTTCAACACCTCAATCGCGTCCATCGCTGTTCGTCCTCCCGGAATTAGGGACGGCTCTCGTGGCCGTCCTGGGCAGCGCCATTTTAGCAGGAGGAAGAACGCCGTGCAGGAGAATCGTTCCCGGGTTGCCTTCCACTGGTGGTGCGGGCGTCTCGCCCGCTGTCGCGCTTCCGGCGCCGAGAGGGCGTGAGTTACTCGTACCTCAGAGCTACGATGGGATCGACCCTGGTCGCCCGGCGCGCGGGGATATAGACCGCCAGGCAGGCGATCCCGGCGAGGAGCAAGGAAACAAGGGCAAAAGTCAGTGGGTCGGTGGTGGGAGTGTTGAAGAGAAAGCTGGTTAGTCCTCGTGACAAAGCGAGCGCTCCGGCAAACCCCACCCCGATTCCGAGGAGAATTGTGCGCAGTCCCTGCGCCATCATCATTCTCATGACGTCTTGACGTTGTGCACCCATGGCCAGCCGCACGCCAATTTCATGAGTCCGCCGGGTGACCGAATACGAGGTCACGCCATAGACTCCGCTGGCCGCGATTAGTAATGCCAGCACTGCAAAGGTGCCGAGCAGCAGGAGTCGCTCCTGGCGGGTGGACAGGGATTCACCGACGCGCTGCTCCATGGTTTTCACATTCGCCAAGGGCAGGCTTCTATCGACTGCGAGAACTGCATTGCGCAGCGCCGGGGCGTAACTC
>Ga0187864_10001124_pt1 | contig 27050 bp, 30 predicted proteins | sample June2016WEW_11_4_FD_132985 | JGI IMG/M metagenome (GOLD analysis project Ga0187864, IMG submission 132985) | Peatland microbial communities from SPRUCE experiment site at the Marcell Experimental Forest, Minnesota, USA - June2016WEW_11_40 | ecosystem: Environmental > Terrestrial > Soil >...
ATTTTCAAGAGCTTGCGGACGTTTCTAATCGCCAGTGTGTCGATTAGATTGCGCAAGGAAAAGGAATAGATCCCCTCTGCTCCCGATTGCGGCTTTTGTTGTTGGCAGCGGTCTACTGGTCCGATGGGGTCACAGGAGGACGACGAGGCGCGGGGGACGGACCGGGGCCACCCCAGGTTGCCGGGGCCGTTGGTCTTTGTCGATGATGTTTTCTCGTTGCGCATCTACCTCGACGCTAGCACACGACAGCGGCATACGAAACTGTACCGAAGTACAGAAATTCAGGCGGAAATCCTGGTCTGCCCGGGAGCGATTGAGAGTGCGCAGAGATGCGGCGGAAGGGTGGCTACCCGCCGACCGGACACTCAGGACGAGCCACGATGACCAGAAAGTGTGAAGAATCCGGCGAGCACCAGCGCCCACGCCGCTCCGAGCGAGATGCCGCTCACGACGTCAGTCGGATAATGAACGCCAAGGTATACGCGTGAGGCGCCCACCATGATCAGCACCGCCGAGACGGCCACGAAGATTGCGGCTCTTGCGCCCGAGTGCTGTACATATCCGCCTGCGATGATCGCGATCGTCAAGTAAAGCGCGGAGGTCGAAACCGAATGCCCGCTCGGATATGAGAAGCCCGACACTACGATCATCTGCTGAGCCTCCGCTGGACGACTTCTTTCGATGATGTCTTTCGTCACGATCGTCAATATGCCTGCTCCCACCGAAGCCGCAAGCAACTGGAGGGCGCCCATCCGGTCGCGCAACACAAGTAACACCAGGAGAGTGAAGGCGGAGAACAGCACCACCAAAGTGATCGATCCCAGCGCTGTCACGTCCACGGCCGTGACCGTGAGCCAGGGGGTCCGCTTTTTTGCCACAGCAAGCAGGATCGCGCTGTCCATGGCACCGGTATCTCCTTCGATCAACTCCCTTGTAATACGGACGAACATGCCGAACGCGAGTGCGGCGCCGCCCAGCCAGAGCGAGAGGCGCCCGGCACGGGCCGAGAACAAAGTGCGACTCATGAATTCAATCTCAACAACAACTCGCGACTCATCAAGCCACTTACGATCGGCGACTGCGAGGGTTTCACAACTCTTGCCTTCATCGCGCCGCCGGCGGCTCCTGGTCGGTGGGAATTCCGACCATGTGGCGATAGAACGCAACGGCCCGGTTAACCGAGGAAGACTCATTCCCCGCGATCAACCCGTTGGCGTTCTTTCCTGTGCGCACGATGCTGTAGTAGCGCCAGACGCCATCCGACTCGCGATCCAGAAAGTAGATCGACTGCATCTCACTCGGGTGAAGCATGGGCATGAAGAGATAGCGCATCGTGCTGACGTTCTCGACATCGAAGACGAGCCGGTCCGCCGAAGCCTCCGCAATGTGCATTCGGTAGATAGCTTTGCCAGAAAGGTTATCGGACTGTTCGAAGTAGAGGTCCTTGCCTTCCTTCATCTCAGCTGGTGTGAAGTCTTCGCGGCGTTGACCACGCTGCAAGTCGGTCAGAGCGTAGGCGTCCACAATTAATGTTCGCCACTGCTTGTGAGTGGTCGACCAGTAGCGAATGCCCGCGAGCTCTGAAATTGCTCCGATGCGGTGAAGCAAGCCCTCCGCTTCCGAGGTATGGCGAAATCGCGCGACTGTGGTTACCAACGTCGTAAAGCCCACCGCAGCCCAACCGGTGCACGCGGGCGGTCTCCAGTCGCGGCCGAAATCAGACTTGCTCCATGACTTCACGATGGCCGAATCATCCAGACCAGGATAGGGCGGAATGGGTTGCTTTCCGCATGGCGGCTGCGGTCCCGACTGCGCCGCCTGCTGCGCAGGGGGAGAAAGCTGGAAGCGATCTGCTTCCTGGGCTGGACAGACCGCGGGCAAGATCAAGAGGAGCGCCGAAAAAGTCAGCGCGTCCCGGAACCGGGACAGGCAAGTCTTAGTTCGCATCATGAGAAGGATCGTCCGCATCGGCGGCCACCACCGGCGGAGTTGCCTTCCTTAGTTGTTCAAGCTCGGTCTGAACTTTGGCCCACTTTTTTGGTTTGCGCTTGGTCGCGTAAGGCGCATCCGGATGCCCGTAGAATTCCAAAAGATCGGCCCGAAGCTCCGGCGAAGCGCCACCAAAGTTCTGCTTGGCGAGGGCGTCCAGCAACTCCGCGTGCGCCTCATCGTCGAGCCAATATTTTCCGGGACCCGTTACTTCACCGGTGTCAAAATTGTCGTTCGGCAAGTCCGGCTGGCCCGCGCCTACCTGGCCCAGCAGCTTCCGGTAGCGATCCAGAGATGCGTTGAAGCTGGCTTCGAACATGCGTTCCGTCTCCGGCGTAGGCGTCTTGAGCTGCAGCACTTTTAGCGGACCAATCTTCGGGAGAATCCTGACAAAGAAGGCGATAAAACTTTCCCAAAAAGTGGGCGGCTGATAATTCTTTCCCCAGTTCTTTTGATAACTCGCGCGCGACAGATTGTAGAGAAACTTGTTTTTGGTCATGCCGGGCTGGTCTTTCATGATGTCGTTTTTCTTCAGGCTCCAGGCGATGCGCGTCGCCTTGGGAAGAAGCTGGCTGACGTCGTGACGGTAGGAACCGAGCACCTTGTCTTCGTCAGAGAGAACGCTCTTGAGATCCAAGCCGTACGTTTCCTGAAAGGCCTGCTCCAGGAGAGGAACTGAAACCCCAAAGCCGATAAAGTCGTGGTAACTATCCGGAGCGTAACGCCCCTGGGCTACTTCCAGAACGTCGAATCCAAATTCCGTCTTTACGTGCGCCAGCGGGTTTTCTTCATACGTCACGGAGTCTCCGTACTTCTTCTTCAACTTCGGATACAGGATGGGGACCGCGCGATTCACGCCGATAAGGTGACCGTCGTTGTCCGCGGCGTAGTGAGAGAGCGCCCCGAGCGCAAAGGCGTAGCCGTCGATGTCCTTGGAATCGCGCAGCAAAGCCAGGACAAAGTCCCCACTCCGCACATAGTGCGTCAAGTCGCTGAAGAAATGGCTGCCGTGCGGGTAATAACCCATGTCCTGAATAATGGCGCCGCCATAGGCATACCCGTGCGCTTCCTTGAGTTGTTCCTTCGTGGCGTCGGGAAAACGCTTCAAAAGCAACGGGCGTATGCTGGCGTCCCATGCGCTGTCGATGATGGCTTCATGCGCAAGGACGGCGTAGGCCGAGCTCTGAGCCGGCCAGCCAAAAGACAAGAGAAGCGCCAGCAGCAGCGCGCAAACTCTTGCGAACCACGTTCTGGCTCTGCCGCTTCGCATTCCATGCATCGCTGCCGACCCCTTTGGGCTCTTAGGTGTGAGCGAGCTATTCCGACTCTAAAAGAGTACGCCACTCGCCGTAGATCAAGCTGTGCTAAATGGAACTGTATTGCTTCTGCCCGCATGACATCATCCGCGTATGTCCAATAACAAAGCCAAGAAACAAACCTACCAAGCAATACTCGCCAGCGTGAAGAAAGAAATGGCAGAGCCCCGCGTCGCCGAATCGGCCCAAATAGAAGCCGAGAGACAGCGCACGGCAGCGGTCAAAGAGGCCGCCAAGCCATGATGCTCATGTTCATTCTCACGATCGTTGTTATCGTAGCGCTTGTGGGGAGCCTTCCAGTTTGGCCACACAGTAAGAAGTGGGGCTATTACCCCATCGGCGGCATAAGCGCGATCATACTGATTATTGTTCTGATCACGATCTTTGCCGGCCACTTGCGCGCGCACTAATCCCTTGATCCGCGGGGAAACCGGATGGGGAGCGAGGGGGGATCGGCCACACGCCCGTCCATCGCGTCTGCGGGTACACCATCCTTGCTTGTGTCTTCTTCCTTAGTATCGTCGTACTATCACCCGTCAAGACCCTTGTTGAGCAACTTACTCCAGTATTTCGGCCTGAGTCCGTCGCCATACTCGCATTCGGCGTGTCTTGGCTTACCAAAGGTGAGACGATCCTTAAGGGCCAGGAGGCCTAAAACCACCATCCGTCACGCGAACGAAAGGGTCGGCCATCCGCCCCCACCCGCCACAAATCGGACTGCATCAAAGCGGGACGGATGGGGGATCAGCAATGCATAAACCTCCACATCAGGACCATGGTGGGCTGAAAGTCATTCTTGTCTTTGTGGCCATGATGGGAGCAGTCGCCTTTGCAAGCTGGTGGCTTCGGATGCCGTCCGACTCAAACCTCCGCCAGAGATTCTTTCGGAACGAATCCGATTTCGCTAACCTGATCGAAATGTCCAATCAGGATTCCCACGTTATTCTTATTCGGTCAAATTCTACCTCCCTGGATACCGATGTGTCTTGGCCTCGACAGGACATCGGTTTCTCCGAGCATAGGTGGAACGAATATCGCCGCTTGTTCCATAGCCTCAAGATAGAAAGCTTGACGCGCCGAGCCGATTTACCTTCCTGCATTTTCATCACCGTCTTTGCATCGGGGGGCGTTTTGGGAAGTTCCGACAAAGGCTACGCCTATTCGGAAAAACCGCTAGCGCCAGTCGTGCCATCTCTTGATGTAATGCCACAGGATCTCTACAACAGAAACAAAGGGCATGCGCTTGTCTTTGAACCGCTGGCCCCCAACTGGTATATGTTCCGGGAGGAATACTAGCCTGTGGTTTGCCAAGATCCCATCCTGTCGCTGGATTGCGGTCCCCGCCGGGCGGCGTAACGCGCGCTTGGGTTACCTTCGATGCGGGCGAACCTCCTCTGACACGACATATAGCGAGGTGCGGGAAGTTCGTGGGGCGTGATATATTCGCGCACGTTGCAAGGGGGGAATAAAGCCAATGAGAAATAAGTGTCTCGCCGCAGGACTATGTCTCGCCGTCGTCTTCGCCACGATAGTGGGCGCGGTGTTCGCGCGACCGAACATCGTCCGGGCGCAGAATCCCGAGCAAAACGCGGTGGGGCGGAACTGCGACCGGGCGTGCCTGTACGGAGTACTCGACAAGTATCTGCACGCGCTCGCGGCGAAAGCTCCCGGGGAGGCGCCGTGGGCGAAGGTGGTGAAGAACACGGAGAACAACGTGGAGCTGCGAGTGGGCGACGGGCTGTGGGGCACGATCACCGGAGTCGGCAATTACAATCTGCGTTTCGCCGATCCGGAGAGCGGGCAGGTGGGGTTTTTCGGCCTCGTCACGGAGACGCGCACCACCTCGACCTACGCTTTGCGCCTGAAAGTGGAAGACGGCAAAATCTCCGAAGTCGAGACGGTGCTGCGCCGCCCCGAAGCCGGTGGGCCGTTCCCGAATCCGCCGAAGCTAGTGGATAAGCCGGTGCTGAACGAAATGGTGCCGTCGGAGCATCGCGTGCCGCGCGCGCGGCTGGTCGCGCTGGTGGACGGCTACTTCAACACGCTGCAATTGAACGACGGCACGCTCTTCACGGAGTTTACCGACGACTGCAATCGGATCGAAAACGGACTGCAAACCACGCACAATCCCGACCTGATGAAGACCATTCCGGTGGCGAACCTGGGATGCGCCGATCAGTTCAAGATGGGCAACTACCGGTACGACACGCTGCTGCGCGCGCGGCGCTATCCGCTGGTGGACGAGGAGCGACAACTGGTGCTGGCGGGCGCGTTCATCGACCACTCCGGGGCGCTGGGAACGTTCAAGCTGACGGACGGCACGGTGATCGATTCGCCGATGCGAACGCCGAGCACGCTGTGCCTGATGGAGCTGTTCCGAATCCAGGACGGCAAGATCCGGCAGATCGAAGCGGTGTTCATCGGCGTGCCGTACGGGATGCCGTCGCCTTGGGTGCCAGAGGAGTGAACCACGTGAGACGAAAAAGGAACCGATACGTGTTGTGCGCGGCGGCCGCGCTGGCCGCGGCGGTCTGCGCGCCGCTGGGCTATTACGCGCGGAGCGCGTTCGCGCAAGGAACGCCCGCAGCGTACGGGCAGATCGACCTGAAGCGCCTGCTCGCTGCGGACAAGCATCCCGAGGAGTGGCTGACCACGGGGCGCGATTTCGGCAAAGGGCATTACTCGCCGCTGACGCAGATCAATCGAGAGACGGTGGCGCGCCTGGGATTCGCGTGGGATTACGACACGCACACGACGCGGGGGCTCGAGGCGACGCCGATCGTGGCGGACGGCGTGATGTACGCGTCCGGATCGACGGGGACGGCGTACGCAGTGGACGCGAAAACGGGCAAGGAAATCTGGAGCTTCGACCCGAAAAGCGACCTGGCGGTGAACCGGCGCGCGTGCTGCGACGAGGTGAGCCGCGGCGTAGCGGTGTGGAAAGGGAAAGTTTACGTGGCGTCGTTCGACGGGCGGCTTTTCGCGCTGGACGCGAAGACGGGCGCGGTGCAGTGGCACGTCGACACGGTCGTGGATCACAAGCGCGGCTACACGATTACGGGCGCGCCGGAAGTGGCGAGCAAGGTCGTGGTGATCGGGAACGCCGGAGGCGAGTACGACGCGCGCGGTTACGTCAGCGCATACGATCTGGACACCGGCAAGCTGGCGTGGCGATTCTTTACCGTGCCGCCGGCGCCGGGGCAGCCATTCGAAAACCCGGAACTCGAGATGGCCGCAAAAACGTGGGACCCGAAGAGTAACTGGGCCATGGGCGGCGGCGGAACCGTGTGGGACTCGATGACGTACGACCCGGAATTCCATCTTTTGTATTTCGGGACGGGCAACGGGACGTTTTTCGATCAGTCGAAGCGGAGCCCGGCGGGAGGCGACAATCTTTTCATTGCGTCGATTCTGGCGATCAATCCCGACACGGGACGCCTGGTGTGGCATTACCAGGAAGTGCCCGGCGAGCAGTGGGACTTCGACGTCGTGCAGCCGATCATCCTGACGGAGCTGAAAATCGGCGGAAGAACGCGCAAGGTGCTGATGCAGGCGTCAAAGGACGGATTCTTCTACATCCTCGACCGAAAAACGGGCGAGGTGCTTTCGGCCGACAAATTCGTGCGGGTGACGTGGGCCGATCACGTGGATTTGAAAACGGGCCGGCCGGTGGAAGCGGCAAACGCGCGAGATTTCAGGAATTCGACGAACGGCAAGGAATTCATCTCACCTTCGCCGATGGGCGGGCACAACTGGAACCCGATGTCGTACGACCCGCAGAACGGGCTCGTCTACATCCCGGCGATCGAGAACGGGCAGGAATCGGTTTTCTCCGGCAAGGCGTTTCTGAGGGCGTGGGACCCGATTCGCGGCAAGACCGTGTGGGAAGTGCAGATGTCCGACTGGTGGGACCGGCCGGGCGTGCTGGCGACGGCGGGAGGACTGGTTTTTCAGGGCACGGGGACAGGCCACTTCCGCGCGTACGACGCGGACACGGGAAAGCTGCTGAAGGACATCGACATCGGCACGAGCGTGGTGGCGGCGCCGATGTCGTATGAAATCGACGGCGTGCAATACGTCGCACTGATGGCCGCGTGGGGCGGCGGCGGATGGAGCTTCTCGCACCCGAAGAGCGCGTTTTACGAGCGAGGAAACGAAGGGCGGATCATCGCGTTCAAGCTGGATGGCGGCGAGACGCCGAAGCCGCCGCTGCTGCCGAAGACGGGGCCAATTCCGGAGCCGCCGCCGCTGACGGCGTCCGCGGACGTGGTGCAGCATGGCGCGACGCTCTTCGGCGCGAGCTGCGCGTCATGCCATCCGAATCAGCCGGGAGGACTGGCGCTGGATTTGCGGCGGATGAGCGCCGAATCGCACGAGGCGTTTCACGAGATCGTCCTCGACGGCGTGCTGACAAACGCGGGGATGCCGCCGTGGGAAGGCGTGCTGAAGCCGGAAGAAGTGGACGCGATTCACGCGTACCTGATTTCGATCTCGTGGGACGCGTACAAGAAACAACAGGCAGTGCAAGCGAAGTAGGCTAGCGGCGGGCGAAAGCGTCTAAGCCGGGATGAACGAGCCGAACGGCGGCGTCAATGGGTCCACTGATTCCGACTGGAGTTTGTTGCAAGCCTGACTTCAAGTACCCACTCGTCGCTTTCGAGTTCATAGGCCTTGCAAGAGCCGCACTTGACCAGGGCCGTAACAAAGTCGGCGGCCTGTCCCAGCTGCACGTCGGCCGGGCCAGCCGTGGAGAGCTGGCTCGTCACGGGGTGTAGCAGCCCGTGCTCATTGTCAAAAGCTATTAGGACATACATTAACTGAAGCTAGCAAGCATTCGCACGTCTGTCCAATTTGTCCTTTGGATGGGGGCCATTGCTTTCCCAAGGCTCGGTGCGTGGAGTCCAAGTGCCTCAAACGAAGGGCCTTGCGCTCGCCGCAGTCTCTTCGCTGGGTCAGCAGGGACGAGATGATCTTCAATGGCAGTCCAGTGTACGCGACGTGGTTCCGTCTTTCGCTCGCCAAGAAACGATTGACGACAGAGATGCACATTGTGGCACTGTATAGGGGATATGTAACAGATCCTCCATGTAGCGCCTGAAGGCGCAGGGATTTCACATGCTGATTCGCTTGGGATACGACATTGTTTTCGACGCTCCTCTTCCAGTACCGATCGTAGCGTTGCTGAAAGTACACCCTTCCCGGGTGAATGATCTGCGTAAGCCAGATATACTGAACCTCGCACCTGCAACAAACGTCGACTGCTACTTCGACAGTTTCGGAAATAACTGTTGCCGCTTTCTCGCTCCGGCGGGCCAAATCCGCTTAAGCAACTCGACTCTGATTTACGACACGGGGAATCCAGATCCGGTTGCGCCGTGGGCGCGCGAGATACCGGTGCAGGATTTGCCAAGCGACGTACTTCGGTACCTGCTTAGCAGCCGGTACTGCGAAGTCGACCGTATGTCGAACATTGCGGCGGAGCTTTTTGGCAGGATCTCGCCTGGATGGAACCGGGTGCAGGCTGTGTGCGAGTGGGTTCACGGGAAAGTGACGTTCGGATACCAGTACGCGAGCGCGGTGAAAACGGCGATTGATGTCTTTGCAGATCGCTGCGGCGTTTGCCGGGATTTTCAGCACCTGGCGATAACGATGTGCCGGGCGTTGAATATACCGGCGCGCTACGCGACAGGATATCTGGGCGACATCGGAGTCCCGCCGTCGCCTGTGCCCATGGATTTCAGCGCGTGGTTCGAAGCATATCTGGAAGGCCGGTGGTGGACGTTCGATGCACGTCACAATCAGCCCCGCATCGGTCGTGTGTTGATGGCGGTGGGGCAGGACGCGTCCGATGTAGCCCTCACGACATCTTTCGGTACCGCGAATTTGCGGCAGTTCAGCGTGATTACCGATGAAGTGCCGGAACACGAAGCGGCGCACGCCTGAGCGCAAAAACTCATACTGAGCCAAACGCGCACGAAGAAGGCTCTTGGTACGGATACACCATGGTTGTGGTCGTCATTGGGCAGCCAGCCCGCGAAATGCTAGCGTGAAGCCTTTGTTTTCCGTCTCTTCGGCGATCGTCCAGCCTTGTTTTCCGCCCAGCGCTGTATTGCGCCTTCCCTAGAATGAAGCTGGATCTGTTTTTCAACGCCGCTCGCGTCTCCGTATTTGTGCAGCGGAGCGACTGAGGCTTTTCGAAAATTAAGCGGATCTCTGAGGTTCTGCAATTCGCGGTAATAATAGAGCGCGGTGGGCCGAGACGCTTTGAACCTAAGCTTCTTTAAAAACTCGATTTCTTCCCCGGTAGCATTGCCGCTCAGGGAAGAGTCCCGAAGGAATTCTTTGAGTCCAGACTCTTCCTCAAACGGTCCGTCAGGCTCCTTTTCCACAAACTCGAGTTTTTTGAGGAAGCCGGGAGTTAGTCTCCGATTCAACACGATCTCTATCCCAAAGTTGTTTAGATCGATATCCCAGGAATCAATCAGCGGGTCGAGGAAGGATGTGCAACTTTCAACGGAAAGGTTGAAGACATCCGTATCGAGGAATTCAAGAACACTGACCCGTATTTCCTGGTAGCTTCGACCATTCAGTTGAGCGACCCGCTTCAGCCAGCTTTCACTTTCCAGTTCTTCTTTCGCGACTCTCTTGACGACGTCCAGAAGCTTCTGCGTGACGAGGCGCTCCAATTCGCCAAAAGGCTGCCTTTCAAAAATGGAGCGTATCTCCTTTTCTTTCTCCGGAGCACACTTGCGCAGGATCAGTTCCCGTACTTCCTTGAATAGGGGCGCAGGCGAGTCAGACAGCCTTTTCTTCAATTCTTCCATGCGCTCATGTCCGGCCAGCTCTGAAAGCTTGCCTGCTGGGAGCTTCAAGAATTTTCCTATCTTGACGTAAATGTCCGTGCGGTCGGGTGCGGGGGGCAATTTCTTTCGAGTCAACAGTTGGGAAATGTAGGAGTCCGTGACACCGGCGGCGGTTGCAAGGTCCTTTTGCTCAAGCTTCAATTCTTCCAGTCGCTGTTTGATCAACAGGCAGACATCCACAAAATGCCTCCCGGAATTAACTATTAGCAATACACTGCAGAGAATAGTCTCAGAATTGAGTTGACAGAGCAAGTTACTTAACCCAGTATGGTTAACGACCTGAGGGCTTCTTCAGACTGACCTAACAGTTGGAAGTTATCTGAACCGCCCCTTGGCCATGCAAAACCAAGGAGACCCACATGTTTGCACGCCGAGTCTATATGCACCTGAAGCCGAACCATGTTGCTCAGTTTACGGAGAAGATTGAGAAGGAAGTCATCCCGAACCTTCGAAAACAGAAGGGGTTCCAAGACGAAATCACGTTCGTTGCACCATCTGGAACGGAAGCGTTCGCGATCAGTCTGTGGGACCGAGCGGAAAGCGCGGAGGCTTACAACCGCGCAAGTTACCCCGAAGTGACGAAGATTCTCGCGACAGTGGTTGAAGGACCACCCCAGGTGGAAACCTTTAACGTCGCTAACTCCACCTTCCACAAGATCGCTGCTGCTGTAGCCGTCTAAGGTTTTCTAGGCGGGGCGGGAAGGTTTCCGCCCCGCCCATCTCTCCGAGAGATTGAGAGCGCAGGAAATACTCCTCGCGACAGCAAGGAACCGTCTTCATTTGGAATATTCGGGAAAAGGAGAAAAGTCATGCTGTTACTCTGTTGGATCGTGGGTGGTTTAGCCGCCGGCTGGCTGACGGGGAAGATTATGTCGAGCGAAGGGCGCGATCAAGTAATGGACATGGTGATGGGCATCGCGGGTGCGGTTGCAGGAGGCTTCCTCTTCAACACCACACATCTCCTGGTCCAAGGCAAGATGATTTACACGAGTCTCGCTGCGATTTTTGGCGCTGTCGTCCTGACCGTTCTTTCTCGACATGTCGGCGGAAGACGGGAATACGGTGCAACGGACTAAGCCGGAGGCAGGCATCCACGCAATCGGTTGAATCCACACTAGAAAAATGGCGCGCCCGGAGGGGTTCGAACCCCCGACCTTGTGCTCCGGAGGCACACGCTCTATCCATCTGAGCTACGGGCGCGTATTTGCCTTCCCGACATTGCTACCGAAGAAGTTGCGAGTGCAGTTGCATCCTCAGTTTACCTCGCTCGCCGCACGCTGGCAAAACAATCCGCCTCGCCATGCGGCGGCGTCCATGCGGCGGGCCGCTCTCATCCGGGTACAGCTTATGCCGCGAGCGGCGCCTCGTCCGGATGGTATAATTCCGCGCGTTTATTCCCATGACCGATTCTCTCCCCCGTTGGATCGAAATCACTGGGACACGCGGCCTGCGCGTCGCGATCATCCTGATCCTTGCTTTCGTCCTGACGCGCATCTTGAAGGCGCTCACGACGCGCCTGGTGCAGATCTCGAAGGGACACACGCGCGTCGCGCAGCTTCGCGAGCAACAGACGCGCACGATGGCCAGCCTGCTCTACAGCGTCGGCACCACGGTCATTTTCGCGGTGGCCGTTCTATTCGCGTTGCCCGAGTTCGGGTTCAACGTCACGCCCGTCGCGGCGACGGCCGCGGTCGCGAGCATTGCCTTTGGATTCGGCGCCCAGACCCTCGTCAAGGACTTGATTAACGGTTTCTTCATCGTTTTCGAAGACCAATACGTCGTCGGAGACTTGATCCAGCTCAACGGCGAGACGGGGCGCGTGGAATATCTCACGCTCCGCCGCACCGTCCTGCGGAACGCGAACGGCGCCATCGTCACCATACCCAACTCGCTCGTCGGCCAGGTGGCCAATCTGAATCGCGATTGGTCGCAGACGTTCCTCGACGTGACCGTTCCCTCCGACGAAATGGTCGGCCGCGCACTCGCCACACTCGAAAAAGTCGCCGGGGACTTCCGCAACGATGCCGATTGGTCCACCGCTCTGATGGACGGCCCGCGCGTCCTCGGCGTAGAATCTCTCTCTCTGGACGGCACGGTGCTGCGCCTCCAGGTTCGGACGGCTCTCAATCGTAAAGACGATGTGGCGCGCGAGTTGCGCCGGCGGATCAAGCTGGCTTTCGAGGAGTCGCGCATCGCCCTCAGCCAGACGCACTCCGTCGAACTGCGCGGCTCCGCTCCGCCGCCCCGACCATGATCGCTGGAAACAGTTTTCAAATTGATGTCGATCCGACCTTTCACAAGGAGGAACTGATGGGAGAAGTGACGCACGAACAGGTGAATCTGATGCTGCGGTTGTACGAAATGCGGCGCGAACCTCGCATGCGCGAGGCTCGCGATTGGTACTTTATGACTTTTCGGCCCGCATCTCTTGAGGACATCTCAAAGAAGTGGCCGATGGGCAGTTCGGGAAGCGCCTACATGCGCATGGTCATCAGTTATTGGGAGATGGTCGCTAGCATCGTGAACCGTGGCCTGATCGACGAGGATTTCTTCTTTGAAAACACGGGCGAACAATGGATGGTCTGGGAACGGATCAGGCCCTTCGTCGCGAGCATGCGCGAACGAAGCAAGAATCCGCATCAGTATGCGAACCTTGAAAAGCACGCCCAGCGGCTCGAAGCCTGGCGCGAGAAGCGCGCGCCCGGCACGACCGACGCGATGCGCCAGATGATGGCGGGAATGCAGGCAGCTCCAGTCAAATTGAAACCGAAGCGCAAGAAGAAGTAGCACGGGCTTCCCGGGTCGGTAGCGTGTATCGGACGAGAAGGCAACCTTGACCGAAGCGAACACTCACTTGGGACTCTGCGCGGCTTGCAGGGGTCCGCTGCAGCTCCGCTTTCCGTCGGTGGTCGATCCGAACACGCGAGAGCGATTTCCGATTCTCGCGTGTTCGGAATGCGGCCTCGGTCAAATTTCGCCGCAGCCCGCCGATCTTTCCCCTTACTACGCGGAAACCTACTACGGAGGACGCCACGGCTTTACCGCGAACCACTGCCTGCGCCGCCGCACGCGATGGGTCGATTCGCTCTTCGGCGCGGGCGAGAATCGCAAGCTGCTCGACATCGGTTGCGGCGACGGCTCGTTTCTTTTGGCGGCCCAGCAACAGGGATGGCGCGGCGTGGGAACCGAGATGAATCCGGAGCCCGCTCGCGAAACCGGCTTGGACGTCTTTCCGGATGTCGCCTCCGCGGCTGCATTGGGCCCGTTTGATTGCATTACGCTTTGGCACAGCCTGGAGCACGTGCGCGATCCATCCGCCATACTGCGAGACTGCAAGAAAATCCTGAAGCCCGGCGGCGTCCTGCTCATTGCGGTTCCAGACGCCGGCGGTTTGGAGGCCCGTACCTTCGGCGCTCGATGGTTCCATCTGGATGTCCCGCGGCATCTTTTCCACTTCACGCGGAAATCGCTGGCCAGCGTCTTGCGCGCCGCGGGCTTCGCGGGCCTGCGAAGCTGGCATCAGGAGTTTGAATACGATCTTCTGGGCTGGTCGCAGAGCGCACTCAACGCGATGGGATTTCCCCCCAACCTCTTCTTTCATGCCCTGACGGGCCGCAAATTGAACGTGGGGAAAGCGGAGGTCGTGGTGAACTGGGTCTTGGGCGCCGCGTTTTCCGCGCTGGCGTTGCCGCTCGTTCCCTTGGCGGCGCTGCTTGGCCGGGGCGGAACGCTGATCGTCGCCGCGAAGCCTGAATAGACCGGCAATCAATTGCTGAAAACTGGAGGCGCGGGTGGGAATCGAACCGCTCAGCCCACCGGAGATACCCAAGCTATTCGTCCAGTCTCCAGAACTCTTTGCCTTTTCTGCGCTCGCTCCATACAATGGGGTCGTTTTCATACATGATGTCACCGAATCAAGCCCAATCTTCTCGCGGACTCTACCGCTTCGCGGTCGCAACCTCGTGGTGCACGGTCCTGCTTCTCATGGCCGGCGCGCTGGTAACCAACAATAACGCCGGCGACTCGGTCCCCGATTGGCCGCTCGCCTACGGACGCGCGATCCCCCCCTTCGTTGACGGCATCCGCTTCGAGTACGCTCACCGCGTCATCGCGGGCCTCGTCGCGGTTCTCACGTTGATTCTGGCTGTCTGGGTCGTGCGCGCGGAGCGCAGGCCCGTGGCGCGCCACCTCAGCTGGTCGGCGTTCGCCCTGGTCATCGCGCAGGCAGCCCTCGGGGGCTTCCGCGTCCTCGCGGGCTATCCGGACCTCTCGGCGACTGCGCATGCTACCGTGGCGCAAATCTTCTTCGTCATGCTGGTCGGCCTCTCGATCTACCTGAGTCCCTGGTGGCAGAGCGACCAGCCGCAGCTCGACGATTCCGGCGCGCCTCCCGCGAGATATCTGACCGTGTGGACGACCGCCGCGATCCTGGTCCAGATCGTCCTGGGTGCGGCGTTCCGCCACGGGGCCTTGGGCATCGTGCCGCATCTGGTTGGCGCCGGAGTGGTCACCACCCTCGTGGTCTGGACCGGCCGCGCCGTCAAGAATCGTTTCCGGCAGGATCGCGATCTTCGCCGCGGCGTGGCGCTGCTCCACTCGTTTTTCGGCATCCAGTTGCTGCTCGGTGGCGCAGCCTGGTGGGAGATGAGGCAAGTGTGGGACGCAGTCCAGTCGGCCCCCTTGTATGTCCTTCTGACGGTCGCGCATGTTCTCGGCGGCGCCCTGACACTAGCCTCCTCCGTTCTGTTGACCATGTATTGCTTCCGCCTGATTCGTCCGGCGGCTGCCCTCGCCGCCGGTTCACCGGTCGGTTCTTCATCCAAGGGTTCGCCTCAACAGGCAGGAGTGTAGAGAGAACACATGAGTGAGCTCCGCGCCGACTATCGTGGCGCAGGCCTGCGCACGCTGAGAATCATCACGCGCGAGAGGTACCCTTCGCTTACGAATGCCGCGGACTGGCGCAGGCACTCACAATGAAAGCAGGAGAGTTCGAGTATAGATTCCGCGAACCACTAGGTGCGCCCGCAGAGCGCGGCGGCGTGCCGCCCGTCTATCGACGGACTGTTGAAAACGGCATGGTCATCGAGCGCGATGTTGCTGTTGCGATGCGTGATGGAATCAAGATTTACATCGACGTGTTTCGTCCCGCCGACGAGAAGCCGGCACCGCCGTTGATTGCCTGGGGGCCTTACGGCAAACACGGACACACGAACTACCACGAGGTTTTCCCGAACTGTGGCGTCAAGCCGGAGATGCAATCTCGATTCGCGGCCTTTGAGGCGCCCGATCCAGGATACTGGGTTCCACAAGGTTATTCCGTCATCAACGTGGACATCCGCGGCACCTGGTATTCGCAGGGCGACGCCACGTATCTCTCGCCGGAAGAGGCGGAAGATTACTACGATCTGATCGAGTGGGCCGGCACGCAACCCTGGAGCAACGGCAAGGTCGGTTTGTCCGGAGTTTCTTATCTGACCAGTTCTCAATGGCGGGTCGCATCTCTCAACCCACCGCATCTGGCGGCGATTAATCCATACGAAGGCTGGACCGACACGTATCGCGAAGTTGTGCGTCACGGTGGCATCCCGGAGACCTACTTCTGGCCCTACCTTCCAGGTCGTTGGGGCAGAAGCACCACGCGTGTGGAGGACCTCCTTACCGAAGTAAAGGAACATCCCTTTTTCGACGCATTCTGGGCTTCGAAGGCCGCCGACTTTTCGACAATCAAGGTCCCTGCGTACGTGGTTGCGAGTTGGACAGACCAGGGTTTGCACACGCGGGGGACACTCGAGGGTTTCAAGAAGATCGCTTCCACGCAGAAGTGGCTCGAAGTACACGGACGAAAAAAGTGGGCCTACTTCTACGAACCCGAAAATGTGCGCCGGCAGCGGGAGTTCTTTGACTGCTTTTTGAAGGGCGTTCCCACATCGGTCGCGGAATGGCCGAAGGTGCGACTCGAGGCGCGGGAGAGATTCTATGTGGGATCGATGAAGTCTGAGAGCGAGTGGCCCATCTCTCGCACGCAATATACGAAGCTTTATCTCGACGCCAAAACGGGGTCCCTTAAGCGCCAATCGGTTTCGGAGGAGCAATCCTTCTCATACGACGCCCAGTCCGAGGGGCCGGGTCCTCATTGCGCGCAATTCGATTTGGCGCTCGAAAAGCCGACGGAGTTGATCGGCCACATGAAGCTAAAGCTGTGGATGACGCCCGAAGGGGCGGACGACATGGATATCTTCGTCGCGATTCAGAAGCTCGACTCAGCCGGGAACCTCGTGCCGTTTGCTTTCTGGACCCACTTCGACGACGGACCCGTCGCATTGGGTTGGCTCCGAGCTTCCCATCGCGAACTCGATGAGACAAAATCGACGGCATACCAGCCGATTCTTGCCCATCGCCGGGAGCTCAAGATCGAAAACGGCGCGATTGTGCCGCTCGAGATCGAAATCTGGCCCTCCGGCACCCGTTTTGAGGCTGGCGAACAATTGAGGCTTGTCGTCCAGGGCGTCGACATATATCGATACCCCAAACCGACGATGGCGGATCGTCACGAAGACACCGTAAACCGGGGGCGCCACGTGATCTACGCCGGTGGAAAGTATGATTCGCATCTTCTGGTCCCGGTCATTCCAGAGGAAACACGATAGCGGGATCCTGGCGTAGCGTTCGTTCAGTGGGTCCGCGACGTGATCAGGCCAGAAGTGCGGCGGTCAGGTCACTGAGTGGCCGGGTATTCTACGGCAGACCCAAACTTCCAAACGCCCTTGGGTAGGTAACGATTCCCCAAGGCAATTTGAACCCTTCAATCGTCTGTATAAATTTATACGAATTGGCGTCGATCACTACCACGTTGTTGGATCGCCCACAGGCCAGCAAAATCTTCGAATCATCCGGCGTGAACGTAAAATGCCAGCACCGCTGTCCCGTTGGCGTCTCCGCGATTAGTTGCAGGGAATCTGCCGCAAATACCTGCATCTTTCTCGCGGTGGACGCCGAGACGAAAATTCTCTTGCCCTCCCGATCGAACGCCAGCCCATTGGGCATCGCTGCTGTCGGCGCCGCTTTCGTCACGTTAAAGCTCGGATCCATCTTGACCAGCGTCCCGGAGAGTTCCATCGTCACGGCGTAACCCGATCCGTCCGGCGATACCTTCACTCCCCGCGGCCTCTGTCCGTAAGGCTTCAAATCGATCGTGCGGACCAGCGTGCCCGCATGCGCATCGTAAATGCCGATCGTATTCTGTGCCTCGTTCGCTACCAGCAGGTATTTCCCGTCGCTCGAAAACTCCAATCCTTCCGTTTCTGTGCCGGCCTCAAAATCCAGCCCTTTCGTCCAGTCCGGCACATGGCACTGCACCACATGAGAACGCGGCTCATTCACGTTGTTATCGTCGCCGCCGGCCGTCGGAGGTTCGCCGGTTGACCGCGCCTCGTAAGATGTGAAGAGTTCGTCCCCTCCGGGGTTCAGCTTCACGAACTCCGGATTGTCGCCCACCTGAAATCGCTTCACCAAACGCATTCCGCGTGTGTCAAACACGCTCGCATCGGCCGTGTCTTTGTCCGCCACAACGACATACTTTCCGTCATGAGAGATGTCGATCCCGCGCGGCGCCACGTTGTCCGGATGAACCCTCCGAATCACCCTCATCGTGCCAAGATCGATAACACTGATCCCGCCGTCCTGTTCGCTCACATAGGCTACATTTGTGGGGACCCGCAGGTATCGCACATATCCCACGGCCGCCGCGGCCACCAGCAGCGCTGCAGCCACCCATCCCACCATCTTGTCAGCACTCATTGCTCATACTCTCCGATCGGTTTCCACAGAACACCTCACCCCAGAATCCTTGCAACGGCCATGATTGTGCCAATCACCCCTCGCTTGAGTGCCATATGCGCTACTCCTGAGTTCCCCTTCACTCCATCCGGTGATCTGGCAAGTACGATGGGCTCTTACCTCCTATCCCACATCAATCGCAGTGATCGAGATCACACCATACCGCGCTGTTTGGCGGTGGATTTGAAATTGTCACGACAAACTATAAGTCGCATCGAGAACTGTCTCCCTAGCCCCGGTTATCGGAGCCAATCGCCCTGAGCGCTGCCTTGCGCACGCCGCGCAATGCAGGCAGATGAATCGCAGAAGGCCATCATCAAGCCACAACACAATGTTCGTCCTGTTGCGTTCGGCAGGTTAGCTACGATTACTCGCCTTGGGTGCGCTTACGCCAGGAGCAGCTTGAGGCCAACCTACGACGCGCATCGGAGCACAATCCGGTCTCACTCATGGAGACGAAGGGTACACGAGAAAGACGAGAGGATTAACTAATGGATTTTCACCAGGATATCTTGGAGGCGCGGGTGGGAATCGAACCCACGAATGAAGGTTTTGCAGACCTCTCCCTTCCCACTTGGGTACCGCGCCTCGGAAGCACAGTATAGCGAAAGTGCCGCCCGGTTTCAGCACGCGGTAGCGTCCGAAGACCCATCGATCGTCTTCTCCTCGGCCGTACTTCGCGCTAAAGTGAATGTCGATGATTCCTTTGGTTTGGCTCGCAGCCAGCATCCTCGCAATTCTGGTGGTCGCGGTCGTGGTGTGGTCGGCGGGCCGCCGCTCCGAAGCGCATCTTTCCGCCGTCCGCCAGGAAATGCAGAATTCGCTCGCGGCGCAGAGCCAGGCGGTGACCACCCAGATCAACGGCCAGATCAACCACATGATGCAATCCGTCACGCAGCAGCTCGGCCAGGTGCGCCAGGAGCTCCTGACGGGCGTCACATCAACCAGCCAGATCGCAAGCGACGCTCAGCGCGAAGTGACCCGGCGCCTGGAATCGTCTACGGACGTCCTGCTCCAGATGAGCCAGCAGATCGGAGAGGTGCAGCAGACGAGCCAGGACTTGTCGAAGGCAGCGCAAACGCTGCAATCGGTTCTGGGCGGCGCCAAGACGCGCGGCACGCTCGGCGAAGCCATGCTCGACCGCTTGCTCGCGGACGCTCTCCCGCAGGCTGCCTACTCGATGCAATACCAGTTCGCTTCGACGGGCGCCATCGTTGATGCGGTCGTGCGCAATGGCGACCGCCTTCTGTCGATCGATTCTAAATTCCCGCTCGACGCCTATCGCAGGCTGGTCGATGCCGGAGACGACGCGCGCCGCGACTTTTCCTTGGCCGTCCGGAAGCACGCCGATTCGATCGCCGAGAAATACATCCTCCCCCACGAGCATACGTTCGACTACGCGCTGATGTTTGTCCCTTCCGAGGGCGTTTACTACGAACTCCTGATGACAGAGGACCCGAAGTACGGCAAGCTCGACGAGTATTGCCGCCAAAAGCGCGTATTCCCCGTTTCGCCGAACACGTTTTACGCCTGCCTCAGCGCGGTCGCGGTCAGCTTGCAGAGCCAGAAGATCGAGGAAAATGCACGGCACCTGCTCGCCGGCCTGGCAGGACTGAAGAGGCAGATCGAGTCGTTCGGCGATGTGTACGAGAAACTCGGCACCCATCTCCGCCACGCACAGCAGAGCTACGATGAGGCCGATACGCGGATTGACCGCGCGCGCAATTCCCTCGAGCAGATGTCGCAGGGCGCGCTTCCCGATTCACCGCAGGCGGTCCTCTTGCCGCCGTCCGGCGAATAGCTCAGAGCGCCGCGCGGGCGGCGCCGAGTAGCGTGCGAAAATCTCCCGCAATCGTTGTAGAGATCATGTCGTCGAGCGCGCTTGCAGCCTGTTGAAAATCGCGCGGATGATGCGCCAGGCGGTTGGCGAGCCCTTTGATGTTGTGCTGCAAGTCTTTCGGCGCAAGATGCTCGGCGGCCTGCAAGTATCGTCGCGCGGCGTCGATATCCGGCGGGGACACGAGCCGTGCGTGGAACGAGAAATCTCCGGACGTCACGGCCTGGACCTTGATTCCCGCGACGTTCTGCGCGCCGCCGACGGTCACCACCTCTTGCGCCTCTCCCCGCTCGAATCGCAACACACCGGGCGTTTCGTTTTCGACGATGAGCCGCAGCGCTTGCTCCGCACCCCGCACGCGCACCACGAGCTGGCCCTTCTGCTCCGGCTGCAGCGGCGGATTCGGCGCTTCGAATTCGAGCGCCACGAGCGCCGTCGTTGCAGTGGATTGCAGCCCCGGCGCCGTGACGGAAATCGTCGCCGGTCCCGGCGTCGCTTTCGGCCCCGGTAGCACGACCAGACACTCAGGCGACGCCGCGAGCACGAGTGCAAGCTGGCCGTCGATTTTCACCAGAGCCCCACTCGCTTCGCCGCTCAGGCCCGCACCGCAGATTGCAAATCGGTCGTGCAGCGCCACCGCCGGCGCCACCGTCAGCGCGGACGCCCCTCCCGCCGGCTGCGCCGGGTCCAGCAGCGCCGCAAACGAAGCCCCCGAAGCCCTCGCGATGAAGTAGCCGTCAGCCGCAGAGGCCGGCGCCACAAACGACGCGTGCCCCGTCCGATCGGTCGTCACTCGCTTGTCCCCGATTTCGACAGTCACGCCGGACGCAAGCCGTCCGTCCACGCCGAGCACCGCGAGCGTCGCGGGCTGGCCCGCCACCACTCGCGGAGGAAGCACGATCGTAACGCTCCACGTCGTCAGCGGAGTCGACGGTGCCTGCGCGTGAGTAGCAGGCATACGTATCAGCGCCGCGCAAAGAAACATACAAAACAAAGGCGTGCGTAACGGACGAGAGCTCTGGCCTTTCATTCCCATGAAATCCCCGCGATACACGTATGAATGGCCGACAGCATAGCTAGTCGTCCAGGCGCACGACGAACGTCGTCGCCTGCCCGTCGGCGTGCAGCTCGCTCGAAAGCTGCTGCGCCGCTTCCTGGCTCGGCAGCCGCCCGACGCGCACGCGGTAGAAGACGCCGTTCGGCGAATCGTAGACCGCGATACTCACCGCAGAGTAGCGCGTCGCAAGCTGCGCGCGCAGCCTCTCCGCGTTGTCCTGGTTCGCAAATGCGCCCACCTGCACGCCAAAGAATCCCACTTGCGGATTCGGTCCCGCGATCACCTCGAGCCGCACCCGCGCGGTTCCGGGCCCGACCATGCCGACCGCCTGTGCGGCGGAAAGCGAAAGATCGATCACGCGGTTGGCCACAAACGGGCCGCGGTCGTTGATGCGGACTTCGGTCTGCCGTCCATTGTCGAGGTCCGTCACCCGCACGACCGCGCCAAAGGGCAGTGTGCGGTGGGCCGCCGTGAACGCGTGCATGTCGTAGATTTCTCCGTTGGACGTGCGGTGCCCGTCGAACGGAATCCCGTACCACGACGCTACTCCCTCCTCGGTGTATTCGCCCGGCACGGCAGGCTGTCTTTCGATTGACGGGGGCGCCCCCGAAGGAGGCGAGGGCTGCGGCAGGGGAGCCTGCGTGGGAGGCTGAGGCGCATACCTCCGATGAGCGCAACCCGCTGTGGCGGCCAGCGAAATCGCCGACACAAAAGCTAGGCGCCACGGCAACGCCATTCCGCGGCGGGCGGATAACTTCACGCGGTATCCCGGTTCACTTGTTTGGACTCAAGTTCGGTATTATAGGAACGCGCTCACATTCTCGCAAGGAAACCCATTAGACTCTCCCATTGGGATCTTTGGGATCGAATCGATGACATTCGGTGAAAAGGTCAGGGGGTTTTTCGGTAGCGGCAGCGGGGGGCCGCGCCCGAAGCTCTGCCCATCGTGCGGCTCGCTCGTGGGCGCCACCGCCACGCGCTGCCACCAGTGCGGCGCAAGCGTGAACTTCTCGCTTGCCGCGGCCAGCCGCTCGCTCGCCCGCCTGATGCCAACAACCTCACCCGCCACCTACGCGGTCCTGACCCTGAGCTGCGCCCTCTATTTCGTCAGCCTGCTGTGGACGGTGCACATCAGTGGCTTTTCAGCTTTCGGCGGAGGGTTGTCGGGCCTGTTTAACTTCGGCGCGATCAATGGCGATGTCCTGCAACGCCTGGGCGCTTCATTGCCGCTGCCCGTGGACCGCGCCGAGCCGTGGCGCCTCGTCATGGCGGTTTTCCTCCACGCCAGCATCCTCCACATCCTCTTTAACATGTGGGTCCTGATGGACATCGGCCCGCAGATCGAGGAGCTCTACGGCTCGGCCCGATTCCTCTTCATCTACGTCGTGACGGGCATTGGAGGCTATTTGCTGAGCAGCCTGTTCTGGCATTTCAGCGTCGGCGGCTCGGGAGCGCTTCTCGGTTTGATCGGCGTTCTCCTGGCCGTTACCACAGGCCGGCGGAGCGTGGGAATGCAGATGCTCCGCAACCAGATCATCCGCTGGCTGGTTTACATCGTTGTGTGGGGGCTATTGTTCCCCGGAATCGATAACTGGGCGCACGCTGGCGGATTCGTCACCGGCTTTGCCCTCGGCAAAATCATGACCGACCGTACACCTTCGACGCCCGAAGAGCGCAAGCGCGCCTACGCGTTGGGGTGGGGGACGGCACTCGTCGTCGTTACGAGCCTGGTGATGGCTGCTTTCAGCGTTCTGCGCAAATACTAGAGCGAAATAAACGAGCGCGCTATTTCGCAGCCGGTCCGTGCGAAACCCCTTCCGCATGGAGCTGCCGCGACACCACGATGCTGTAGTGAATCCCCGAAATCATCACGAACGCGGCAACGCAATAGCCGCAGATTTCCCGCACGACCCATAGCGTTGGGTTCTCCCAAACAGCCAGCAAGAGTACCAGCGTGACCAGCGAAATCTCGAAGAACGTGGTCGCTTTCCCCCAAATGCTCGGCGGAAACGACCGGTAGCCCACCGTCAGCAGGATAACCGCGCAGGCGACCAGGATCAGCATGTCGCGGCCGAGCACCATGATCGCCAGCCACCATCCGATCTTCCCCTTGAGCGCCAGCACGAAATACGACGAGGAAAGAAGCAGCTTATCCGCGATCGGATCGAGGTACGCTCCGAGGGCCGTCTTCTGATTCAGCGTGCGCGCCAACAGACCATCCAGCCCGTCGCTTACGCCCGCCGCCACCAGAATCCCGAGGGCCAAACCGTAGCGGTCGTATTCGATCGCCATGACGAAGAACGGAAGAAACGCCAAGCGCAAGAACGTGAGCTGATTGGGAACGGTCAAGATGCGGTTGCGCATAAAATAATCCGGGCTTCATATGCGAACCCGGCAAATTATCGCGGCGACGGATCAGGCGAACTGCGCGAGATAATCCGCCAGCGAGCGGCCCACTTTTCTCTCGAACATTTCGGCAAGGGAAGGAACCGAACCGCGAGCCTCGTCGAGCGCAATCCGCTCGATCCGCACCATCGGGAAGAAGAGCGTCGGCAATCCGATGCGGTCGCCTTCCGGATGCAGCACCTGGCTGATGAAATCATCGAACGAGCCGAGGTCGATTCCCCGCAGCGTGACTCCTGCGTTCGAAATGTCCAGCAACTCGCCCCAGAGTCTTTCCTTCGGGCTGTGCAGGCTCACAACGACAATCGAGTGTGGCTCCATCACCTCTCCCAGGGGACCCCACGCCAGTATCCTTGGCCGTATGGTATCGCAGACAGTCGCCGGGCGCGCTCCAGCGATGCGCAAGGGTTATCGCATCGCGTCCGGGCGCATCAGACGGAGATCGTTTGCAGATCGGGCACCAATTGCAGCTTGGGCTCCGTCAGCTTCTGCACGTCTTCCGGCGTGACGCCCGCCGCGACCTCGCGCAGCAACAGACCCTTCGGCGTCACCTCGATCACCGCCAATTCCGTCACGATCAGGTCGACGACCCCGAGGCCCGTCAGCGGCAGCGTGCACTTCTTCACGATCTTCGCTCCGCCATCCTTCGTCGCGTGCTCCATGGCGATGATCACGCGCTTCGTGCCCGCCACCAGGTCCATCGCGCCGCCCATGCCTTTCAGCATCTTCCCCGGGACGGCCCAGTTCGCCAGATCGCCCTTTTCGCCCACTTGCAGCGCGCCGAGCACGCTCACGTCGATGTGCCCGCCGCGAATCATCGCAAACGAGTCGGCGCTCGAAAAGTAAGAACATCCGGGAATTTCCGTCACCGGTTCCTTGCCCGCGTTGATCAGGTCCGCGTCCTCTTCGCCTTCATAAGGATACGGCCCGACGCCGAGCATCCCGTTCTCCGAATGCAAAATCACCTCGACTCCCGGCGGCAGATAATTTGGAATCAGCGTCGGGATTCCCACGCCCAGGTTGACGTAATATCCGTCGCGAAACTCCTGCGCCACGCGCCGCGCGATAATCTCCCGCTTGTCCATTTGAGGTGGCATCACGCCCCCCTCTTCCGCTTCGGTCCCGGCTCGATCGGCTTCAGATACTTCGTGCCCTGGAAGATCGCGTCCACGAAAACTCCGGGCGTGTGAATGCCGTCCGGATCCAATTTGCCCAGTTCGACCATCTCCTCGACTTCGGCGATCACGTAATCCGCGGCCGTTGCCACGACGGGATTGAAATTCCGCGCCGTCTTCCGGTACACGAGATTGCCCCAGCGGTCGCCTTTCCACGCCTTCACGAACGCGAAGTCTCCGCGCAGGGCCGGAACCAGAATGTGCGGCCGGCCGTTGAATTCGCGCACTTCCTTGCCTTCAGCGACCATGGTTCCATAGCCTGTCGGCGTGAAGAACGCCGGGATGCCCGCGCCGGCGGCCCGCATCCGCTCGGCGAGCGTTCCTTGCGGATTCAACTCCATCTCAATCTCGTTGTTCAGCGCGAGCTTCTCGAAGAACTTGTTGCTGCCGACGTAGCTCGCGATCAGTTTCTTCACCTGCCGGTTCTCGATCAGCACGCCGATGCCGAAGCCGTCCGTGCCGGGATTGTTCGAAGCGACCGTCAGATTCTTTGTTCCTTGCCTCAGCAGCGCGTTGATCAGGTTCTCCGGAACCCCGCAGGTCCCGAATGCCCCCATCAGAATCGTCGCGCCGTCCTTCACGCGCCCGATCACAGCCTCAGCGTTGGCCACACGCTTATCCATCATCTCTCCTCAAATCATGATTGCAACGGAAGGAGTTTCAGTTTACTACAACTCCGAAAACATTTTGCAGGCCGCTCGCCCCGCAAGTTTCATTCATGATATCCACCGCGACGGCTGATCCCCTCGCGCGCCGCCTGTTTCAGGACGCGAATCCTGCCCGCGACGGCGGCGGCGGCCGCGTCACCATCCACAGCCTTCTCGATTTCTGCCACTAGTGCCGAACCGACCACCGCAGCATCGGCAATGCCGCCTAGCACAGCCACGTGGGTCGGCTGCGAAATCCCGAAGCCAACCGCGAGCGGCAGCTTCGTGAACTGCCGCACGCGCCGCGCGAGCTCCGGCAAGTCTTCGGGCAAGGCACTGCGCTCGCCCGTCACGCCAGTGCGCGAAATCAGATACAGAAAGCCGCTCGAAAACTCTGCGATCTTTGCGAGGCGTGCGTCAGTCGAAGTCGGCGCTGCCAGAAAAATTGTGTCCAGCCCGCGCCCCCGTATTGCCGCGCGATACTCGCCCGCTTCCTCCGGCGTCAAATCCGTCGCCAGCACACCGTCTGCGCCCGCCGCCGCGGCTGCATCGGCGAACTTCTCGAGTCCCATCTGCAGAATCGGGTTGAAGTAGCTGAAGAGCATCAGCGGCACATCGCTGCGCGCCCGAATCCGCTTCACCAGCTCGATCACGCCGGCCAGCGTCGTTCCGCTGCGCAGCGCCCGTTCGCTCGCGCGCTGGATCGTCGGCCCGTCGGCCACGGGATCGCTGAACGGCACGCCGAGCTCGATCACGTCCGCGCCCGCTTCCGCGGCAGCCAGGACGATCTTTTCCGTCGCTTCCAGCGAAGGATCGCCCGCCGTGATGTAGGCGACTAGGCCCATTTCGCCCGCCGCGGCCAGCTTCGCGAATCGCCGGCCGATTCGGCCCGTCTGTTTTGTCGGGGATGACTTCGGAATGGCCGCTTCAGACATGGCGCGCCTCACACATAACGCGATAGCGTTTCCATGTCTTTATCGCCGCGGCCTGAAACGTTCAGGATGACGATCTCGTCCTTCTTCATTTTCGGCGCGCGCGTGATCAGCTCGGCCACTGCGTGCGCCGACTCCAGAGCGGGAATGATTCCTTCGAGCCGCGCCAGCGTCCGCGCCGCGGCGATCGCCGCTTCATCGCTGACGGCCGTGTATTCCGCGCGGCCTTGTTCCGCAAGCCACGCGTGTTCCGGACCGACCGCCGGGTAATCGAGCCCCGCCGAAATCGAATGTGTGGTCGCGATCTGGCCGTCGGCGGTCTGTAGCACGTAGGTGTACGTGCCTTGCAAGACGCCGGGCCGCGCCCCCGTGAATCCGCGCGCCGCGGCAAGTCTCGCCGCGTGCTCGCCGAGCGTTTTCCCTCGCCCGCCCGCTTCCACGCCCACCATCTTCACTCGCTCGTCGCCGAGAAACGCGTGAAACAGCCCGATCGCATTCGATCCGCCGCCCACGCATGCGAACAGGTGATCCGGCAGCCGCTTTTCCGCGCGGAGAATCTGCTCCCTCGCTTCTTCGCCGATGATCTTCTGAAAATCCCGCACGATCTGCGGATACGGATGCGCGCCGAGCACGGAACCGAGTAGGTAGTACGTTGTCCGCACGTTCGTCACCCAGTCGCGCATGGCTTCGTTGATCGCGTCCTTCAGCGTGCGGCTCCCCGCGTCGACGCCGATCACTTCCGCGCCCAGCAGCCGCATCCGGAACACGTTCAGCCGCTGCCGCTCCATGTCCTCGGTGCCCATGTAGACGGTGCACGCGAGCCCCAGCCGCGCCGCCACCGTCGCCGTCGCCACTCCATGCTGCCCGGCACCCGTCTCCGCAATTACGCGCTTCTTGCCCATCCGCACGGCCAGCAACCCCTGTCCGAGGCAATTGTTGATTTTGTGCGCGCCGGTGTGGAGAAGGTCTTCGCGCTTCAGATAAATTCGCGCGCC
>Ga0187864_10001131_pt1 | contig 26990 bp, 21 predicted proteins | sample June2016WEW_11_4_FD_132985 | JGI IMG/M metagenome (GOLD analysis project Ga0187864, IMG submission 132985) | Peatland microbial communities from SPRUCE experiment site at the Marcell Experimental Forest, Minnesota, USA - June2016WEW_11_40 | ecosystem: Environmental > Terrestrial > Soil >...
CAGCGCCCCCTCCAGCGGCAAAGCCGTTGGAGCCTTCCCCCTCATAAAGGATTTTACTATTGGGGCTCAGCGCCCCCTCCAGCGGCAAAGCCGTTGGAGCCTTCCCCCTCATAAAGGATTTTATCCGCTGCATTCACTCCACCCTCATTCGGCCCAACCGTTCCTTCAGCTCTTCTATGGTAAAGGCAAGTCCTTCAGCGAATCCCTGAAGGGTGCAGTGGGTCGCGTAATCCATCCCCTCGTCGAACTCGTCGATCATCTTGCGCGTTCTCTCCAGCTTTTCCTCCAGCGCCTGCTGCAGCTCCTCCAGCAGCTCCATGTCCCTCTCCTCTTCGGTTTTCTCATGAATATCTTATTAAGGATACACAACTCATCCCGTGTATGCAATAAAGGCACACACACGCTCGCTGCGGAAAAATCGCCTGGAGGAGTTATTGTCCCTTCCCATCCCCCGGTTGCGGGCGAAGGGGAATGGCCGGCTTTTAGAAGTCCAGCTTTCGGAACTCCGATTCGAATTTGTCGCTGAATTTCCTGATCACCCTGTTTTCGAGCTGCCTCACCCGCTCCCTGGAGATCTTGAATTGCTCGCCTATTCCCTGGAGCGTCAGCGGTTCCTCTATCATGATGCGATGTTCGAAGATGAAGAGCTCTTTGTCGGTGAGCATCTTCTTGAATTCCATGATCTTTTGTGAAATGATCTCCCTTCTCTCCTTTGCGGCCACCACTTCTTCGATGTCGTCATCCGCCTTGATCATGTCCATAAAAGTTTCTTCCCCTTCTTCGTAAATGGGGTGATCAAGGGAGATGTCGGTGTAGGAGAGGCGTTTTTCCATATCCTCGACTTCTGAAACCTTCACTTCGAGGCTGTCCGCAATAACCTGGGGCGCAGGGAATATGCCTGCTGCCTCGAGTCTCTTTTTTTCCTTTTTCAACCGATAGAAGAGCCTCCTCTGGCTCTGCGTCGTCCCCACCTTCACTATGCTCCACGAATCCATGATATATTTCAGGATGTACGCCCGAATCCAGAAGGAGGAGTAAGTCGAGAACCTCGTGCCCTTGTACGGGTTATATTTCTTGACGGCATGCACCAACCCCACGTTTCCTTCCTGGATGAGATCGAGGATACTCAAATAGGTATTGTAGTATTCGAGCGCGATCTTGACGACGAGTCTCAGATTGGCGGTGACCAGTTTCTGCGAGGCCTCGTTGTCTTTGTACCGATGCGCCCTCTCGGCAATTTTCAGCTCTTCTTCTCTCGAAAGGACGGCATGCTTTGATATTTCAGACAGATACTTCTTCAGGGGATCAAACGGCATGAGTGTGGTTTTTTTTTGTTCCCTCGCTTGTTCCTTCTTTTCATGCAAAAACGGGTCATGCAGCACATTATGCCTCCCATGATGAATTGCCCTGCTTCCTGCATCCCTCCCGCGCGTGTAAGGGTCGTCCCGTCGGCTGAACTCACGCAGGTCCCATACCCGCCTCACGCAAAGATTGTGATTCGATGAATATTGTCCTACGTAATCGATCGATTACAAGAATTGTGCCATCGGCGAAAAGCCGCACACTATATCAATTTCTGTAATGATATTGCCTGATTCACAAAGACACGCGTGCGGGAGCGTCCGCATCTCGTGTCTCGTGGGATGAGACAATTGTCTTATGATGAGACAATTGTCTCATTGATCGAGACATCGATGTGTGGCGCTTTACTCTTAATACCCCTTGATCAGCCGGGGCATGAAAGCGAAACAGGTCGCGGAACACGTGGCAGGTGTGATGATAATTGCGAACCTCGATTATTTACGCATAGAGCCTTTATGAGGGGGGACGACCCGCAAAGCGGGTGCCCCGATGCGGCTTGCGCCGCTGGAGGGGGCGCTGAGCCGGCGGCATAGACGCATTTCTGAGCGGGGAGGCTCGATGAGCTTTGCTCATCGAGGGGGCGCTGAGCCCTAATAACTGAGCCCCAATAACTGCCCGCTATGGTCACGCCATGCCCGCCCGCAGGTTTTTCGTCAGGTTCCTGGAGATCTTGCTCTGTAACTGCCTGATACTCTCTCTTGAAGTGTGGAACCGCTCACCGATTTCCCTCAACGTGATCGGCTCCTCCGCCATAATGCGATGTTTCAGAATGAAACGCTCCTTCTCGTTAAGGAGCTTCTTAAACTCCATCAGCTTGTTCTGAAGCATCTCCTTCTTCTCCTTTTCCGCCACGGTCTCTTCTATGTCCTCACCGGTGCCTATCGTATCCATAACATCTTCGCCGCCTCCATAGAGCGGGTCTTCGAGCGATACATCTCCGTTATAGAGTCGTTTTTCCATGTCCTCTATGTCGTCAGGACTTACGTCCAGGTTTTCGGCAAGTATCCGGGTTGAGGGGTCTATGCCCGCTTTTTCAAGCTTCTCCTTTTCTTTGTTCAGACCGTAGAAGAGCTTCCTCTGGCTGTCCTTCGTGCCTATCTTCACGATACTCCAAGAATCCATGAGATACTTAAGGATATACGCGCGAATCCAAAAGGAAGCGTAGGTGGAGAAGCGCGTCCCCCTCTCGGGGTCGAACTTTTGTACCGCCCGCAGGAGACCTACATTCCCTTCCTGTATGAGATCGAGGATATTGAGGTGATAGCTGTAATAATCGAGCGCTATCTTGACCACGAGCCTGAGGTTGGCCACCACGAGCGCCTGCTCCGCCTCCTTGTCGTGCATCCGTATCCGCTTTGCGACCTCTCTCTCCTCTTCCTTCGAAAGCACGGAGTGCTTTGAGATCTCATACAAATACATCCTGAAGGGATCGGGAACCTGTGTATTTTCTGCGGTAGTGTGCTCCATAGAGCCGAGATTCATTGTGCAAGCCTCCTTTTGCCGGTGATTCGACGGTGAATTTGACCTGATCAGGAGGTACTAACAAGAAGTGTGCCAGGGTGGGCCGGGACGACTTGTCTATCATTTTCTCACTATTTATAGCACGTTATGAGTGGCGGACGGAGGATCTCCATACCTTTCGGGTGCGATTTATGTCTTGTAAACTGGACTGCGTCCAGAAAACTGGACCACACTTCACCAGGGCTTCCGGGAAGGCTACGAACCGATAGAGAGGTTGTGCTCTTTGAGAAGCACGTAGAGCCGTGAGCGTGACAGCCCGGAAATGCGGCATGCTTCTTTTATCTTGCCTTTTGTCTGGAACATAAGGTCCTGGAGGTAGCGGCCCTCCGCTGCGTGCCGGCATTCGGCGAGCGATCCCAGGGGAACGACTCCCTCTGCCGTTGGGATCGCTTCTTTTTTTACCGAAGAGCGGGCCAATTTCACCCGCAAGTCCAGGGGCAGATGTTTGGGAAAGAGCGTAGGCTCGTGGTACGCATCGCTAATGGCGCGCTCCATCGCGTTCACCAGTTCCCGCACATTGCCGGGCCACTCATAGGCCATGAGGGCATCGAAGAATTCGGGAGAAAACCCCTTCGTCCCTATTTGATAGCGCTCACAAACCCTCGCCATGTGGTACATGGCCAGCTCTTTAATATCCCCTTTTCTTGCAGAGAGAGGCGGCAGCTCGATAGCGTCCGTTCGCACGCGGAAGAGGAGGTCCGACCGAAACATCCCGTCCTGCACCATCTTCTCCAGGTTCCTGTTGGTCGCCGCTATAAGCCGGAAGTTGCTCTCGATCTCCCGTTTCGCTCCTACAGGACGGAAGCGGTGCTCCTGCAGCACGCGCAGGAATGCCTTCTGTACGGCAAGGGGAAGCTCACCTATCTCATCCAGAAACAGCGTACCGGCGTGGGCCTGCCTGACGAGACCGACCTGTGCCCTGTCCGCCCCGGTAAATGCACCCTTTTCATGTCCGAAGAGCACACTCTCTACCAGTGTTGCAGGAAGGGCCGTGCAGTCGACAACGACGAAGTTATTTTCCGCGCGCATGCTGTTCTCATGAATGGCCCTCGCGAAAACCTCCTTTCCCGTGCCCGTCTCGCCGGTGAGGAGGACATTTACCTCGCTCTGGGCCGCCTGGGCGAGAAGGTCGAGACACACCTTCATGGTGGGACTCCTCCCTATAACGCCGTTCAGCTTCAGCGCGGTGGGAGGCTTCCGCGCGTTTTTCTCCTCTCTGTACTGCAAGGCCCGCACAAAGGGCAACAACATCTCCTTGGTCGAGGACGATTTTTGGATATAATCCCAGGCGCCGTTCTTGATCGCGAGCTCTGCCCCGTCGGCGTCGCCACTGCCGGTGATGATGATTACTTCGGGGTGCAACGGCAGCTCGCGGATTCTCGGCAAGAGGTGAAGCCCGCTGCCGTCCGGCATCTTTATATCCAGGAAAATCACGTCGAAGTTCTCCGACGACGCCTTCTCGAAGCCTGTTTTCAGCGTCGTTGCAGAAGAGGCCGAATGCCCCATATCCTCGACCATAAAGGAGAGCATCTCGCAAATCAGCTCATCATCGTCAATAATTAAGACCCGTGCCATGAGTGCGCTTCACCTCCGGCCATCAGCGGGGTACCCAGCTCCATATTGCCTTGCTGGGTCGCACCGGCGCCCACCCTTGAGCCCGCGCCGACGCTTCCGGTCCCTGCGTTGACCCGCATGAAATTACTCCTCACGCGGACCCTTGACCCTTACTTTCGCGCTTTGCGCTCCTACATTGTAACCGATTTTTATATGAGTTAAAAGGGACCCTGGGCTTTTCCCGCGTTTCTCTGTTGACAGGGGACGCGCAGCCGGCTACAATTAATGCAATGATTCGAAACAAACAGAAAACCCCCTCTCCGGCGGAAGCGGACGCCAGGATGTTCGAATTGCAGGCGGATATCTGCCGGACCCTCGCGAATCCGAAAATGCTTCAGATCATCGCCCTTTTGAAACAGGGAGAGCTTTCGGTGGGCAGCATGGTCAAGGCTATGGGCATCGCAAAGGCGAACCTTTCCCAGCACCTCTCCAGCATGCGGCAAAAAGGCATACTGGTCCCCCGGCGCGAAGGAACCACGGTGTATTATCGACTGGCCTCGCCCAAGATCACCGAGGCGTGCGCCTTCATGCGGGAGGTCCTGATGGACCTGCTCGAAGGTCAGGAGACTCTGTCAAAAAGCATGCGGGAAGCGGGCGGGAAGTCTTAGCGCGTTTGAGCCCCGCCAACACGCTTCAACCTACGCCCGGCTCCTCCCGGCCAAATAGTCGATCATCGGCCCGGTCACAAGGGGTACCACGTCTCCGATCATATGTGGCATCAGCCGGTCCATCACCCCCGGCATCAACTCGGGCATCTGCTCCTCCATGTAATCAGGCATCGGTATCATCTGCCGCACCCTGCCGAGCATCACGGGCATCAATTTCGGCATCATCAAGGGGAGGAGCCGGGGAAAGAGCAATGGGAACATAGGCTTCATAAGGCCGAGGGCCCCCGGGACCTTTCCCATGAGCCGCATCATGCGACCCATGCCGAAGGGCATGGCATCGATGACCTCGGGCCACATGGTACCCATCAGGCGGGCGAAGCCCTGGGGCGTCATAAGGCCGATCATACCCTCAAACACCGCCCATTGCCTCTGGACCTCCGGGTTCGGGTCCGGAAAACTGTAGCCGAGGGCAGATGCACAGAAGCGGGCAAGGTCCTCGATTTGGACAGGGACCTGCTTCTTCCCGGCGCTCACCCGAAGCTGGAACTCGCAACAGGGGCAGAGGGCAAGCACCTTCTGCGCCCCGACTTCCAGCGCCTCGTCGAGTCTCGTCCTGCCAATTTCGGCCGCCACCGGCGGGTCCTTGATAAGGGTGAGCACGCTGCCGCAGCAGTGGGCCTCTTCGCGATTATAACGCATCTCCACGAAGTTGACGTTCGGGATGGCTTCGATCAACTGTCTGGGCGGCTCATATATCCCTGATGCGCGGCCCATATGGCAGGAGTCGTGCCAGGTCACGGTGACCGGTCCGCTCACGCTGTTCTGCGGGAATGCGAACTCCCCCCGCCCGATTTTTTCCGCCACCACCTCGCTGTAGTGCTTCGTCGCAATAGCGAAGTCAATACCCAATTTTTTTGCCCAGACGGGGTAGACCTGACGCCACATCATGTTGCACGCCGGGCACGAGGTAATGACCGTGTCGATGCCCGCCTCCTGCATGATGCGGATATTCTGCCTGACCACCTCAGCGAAGACGTCCCATTTGCCCGCCACGAGCATGGGCGTACCGCAGCAATTCTCTTTGTTTCCTATGAAGGTGAAATCGACGCCCGCGGCATCGAGGAGCCTGACGCTCGCCATGGCGATGTCGTGTTCCACATAGCTTGCCGTGCAGCCTGCAAAGTAGGCTGTCGTTGCCTTTCGCCCTTCCCAGTGCTTTTCCTTCAGGTCGTCCGGAAACCAGTCTGACCGGTTCTTCCGGTAGCCCGCCCAGATATTTCCCTCTTTCTCGAGGGCCGCCCCCATCATTTCGAAGGGCGGAAAGGTCATCTCCTTCTTTTCCTGGACAAGGAGACCCCGGAGCTTCATCCATGAAGACTCGATGGGAAGGGACGCGGAGCAACGCGTATCGCACAATTCGCATGTCGTACAGACGAGGAGCGTATCGACCATCGACTGGTCCATATGCTCCCGGCCCTCCATATATTCCCTGAGCCAGTACCATTTGCCGCGCGGGCTCTGACTCTCCCAGCCCCTGCCGTAGAACTGGTCGCAGTGGTCGACACAGTAGCCGCATTGCGAGCACCCGTAGGCGTACCAGGCCACGTCGGCCGGGATCCCGCGGACCGGCCGGACCGGACGCTCACCGATCTCCGTCGCTACCGCGTTGCCGAGGGGACGTATGAGACGCTCGAAGCTCCTTGCAAAGGCGATAGCCCTTGCAACAGCCGTCCGCTCCGTGACCTTGCCGGGGTTCATGATCCCATAGGGATCGGTCTCCGCCTTGAATGCCTTGAGCCTCCTTGCGCGGTCCGGCCCGAGCACCGCTGCTGCCTCCGACGCGAGATACATACCTGTGGAGTAGGCCCTGCCGCCATGGTTTTTTGCGATCCTGATAATGGTCAGCACGAGGCCGAAGACGAAAATGAAGGTGAATTTCCGCTGATCCGCCGGAATGAAACCGAGGAGGACCGCCTCGGGTTTCCCCTCGCGCCCTTCCCGGATCACGATGCCTTCCTTTACAAGGGGCTGCCTTACGGTCTTCTCGATCTCCGCCAGAGTCTCTCCCAGGGCGGAAAGGGGGACCACCACCTCCGACGGTACGAGGCTCGGACCGAGCCTCTTGACGAGCATGAGCCTGAAGCGATTATCCCACTCATGGCGGGCAATCCCGTCGTCGAGGAGCTCTCTCTCGCCGCGTTTCAAAATCCGGCTCAAGGCCCCTCTGACTGCCTCGCTGTCCCTCTTTCTGTAGGCAAGGGTGACGAGGTATACCTCGGGAAGGATGATTTGGCCGGGCATCGCGCGGCCGTTGTGGGCCGGCCGGGGGGCCTTGTTTTTCAGCTCCGCCATCCGCGGGTTGATGAATATCATCGACCAGACAGGGAGGTTTTCTTGCACGAGGAATTCCGCCAGGGTCTGAAGGTCCCGCGGCGTCGTGCAGCCGATGGCCAGGACATCCAGGTCTTCGAGAGGCTGTACACGGAAGGTGACCTCGCTGATCAGGCCGGTGATGCCCCCTGCGTCGGCGACGAGATCGAGTCCCGGTCCCGCAAATTCACGCACCTCGCCGCTTGGCAGAACCACATTCGCGGCGATCACGTTTTCGCGGAACCAGCCCGCTTCAAAGGAGCCGATGCCGGCCCCGCCTTGCGCGAGCCAGCCTGCCACTGTCGACGCAGGGTAGCTTGTGGGATAGAGTCTCAGGGTCAGGCCATGCCGGGCAAGCTCGCCGTCAAGCTTTTCCCATACGGCGCCTGCCTGGACCCGTGCGAAGAGGGCGACGGCATCGATCTCGAGTATCTTATTCATCCGGTAAAAATCGACTACTATACCCCCTTTTGCAGGCACCACCCCTCCATAGCCGGAGGAAGCCTTGCCGCGAGGCGTAAGGGGGACCCTGTTAACACCCGCCCATCTGGCAAGCGCTCTCAGCTCCTCTTCGGTATCCGGCTGGACAACGGCATCGGGAAGGCTATTGCGGGTAAGCGGCCTCATAAGACCGGGCAGGACCGAGATGTCATGGCCGTATAGCGTGCGCTCTCTCCTGTCAAAAGAGACGCGGCTGCCGAACATCTCATGGAGATAAGAGCGTCGTTCGATGTCACGTGTGCTCATTGTGCACCCCCCAAACATTTCCTTTTACAAGAAAATAACACGTATTTTTATTAATTGCAATATATCGAAACTTATTGTAGTATAAACATCGATATGGCCGGAAGCGCAGATTGTAGTGTAAGCGATAGCCCTGCGATCCATCAATCAAATATTGCGTTCCACCCGCGCTTCATACTACAATAAGCATCATCCGGGCAGGAAGCACAGGCCGGCCCACAACCGAACGGGAGAGGTGTAGTATGGATGCAAAAAAAACCCGAGCCGAAGAAGCTGTCGATGACCAGCACGAAGCAGGAGATGCTCGATGCATATCATGCCGTGCTTAAGCAAGTGCAGGAGAAGGATGCGACCGAGCTGAAGCCTGAGAAGAAGGTGGAAGAGAAGAAGCAGCAAGAGGCGGTTCAGGTCGCCCTCGCCCTCTCCTCGGACGGAGCATCACGGGAGATAGCCAATCTTAAGCTGGAGATCGGAAAGATGCTCACCCAGATTTCGGACAAGCTGGACAACGAAGTCTCCAAGTTCAGGAAAATAGAGGAAGCGGTCCGGTTCAAGGAGAAGGAGCTGGAAGAGTTCTACGGTATCGAGAAGAGTGCCCTGTCTCTCGCTGCGCTCATCGAAGCGCAGAACGCAAAGCAGCAGGAATTTGAATCGAAAATGGCTGCCGACAGAGAAAAACTGACGAGTGAGATCGAGAGCACGCGGCTGCGGTGGGCGGAAGAGAAACAGGCACGGGAAGCGGGAGCCAAGGAATGGGACGTGGCTGAGAAGAAACGGCGCGACCGGGAGCGCGAAGAATTCGATTACGGCTTCAAGCGGGACCAGAAACTGACGATAGAGGGGTTGGAAGACCAAAAAGCGCGCCTCGAAAAGGAGATCGCAACGAAGCGGGCGCAAGCCGAGGAAGGGTTGGCAGCCAGAGAGAAAGCCATAGCAGAAAAAGAGGGTGAATTGCAGGATCTGCAGAAACGGGCGGCCGGATTCCCTCGTGAGCTGGAATCTGCCGTTGGGAAAGCAATAAAGGAAACGACCGACCGGCTCACGCTGAATGCGCAAGGCCGTGAGGAGCTGCTGAAAAAAGAGTTTGACGGTGAGCGGAACGTATTGAAGACCCGTGTCGAGGCGTTCGATAAGGCGGTGAAGGACCAGCACGAGCAGATTGCAAAACTTACGGTGCAGGTAGAGAAAGCGTACCAGAAGATAGAGGATGTGGCGGTCAAGACGATCGAGGGAGCGGCGAATGCGCAGTCCTTGAGCAACCTGCAGCAGCTTCTGAGCGAGCAGTTGCGCAAACAGCCGCAGGAGCGGTGATGCCGGCGCAAGGCGCCGGTGCGTTCAATGATATTCCGGCATGATCGGTAATGTCCGACATGCCCCGCCTCGCTTTAGTGAACACACGTAGTCCCGGTCGCTGCAAGGGGGATCATCAACGAAAAGACCGTCCCTCCCGTCGATAGGCATTCGGCTTTTCCCCTCACAAACCGGCATGCGGAGATACTCCCGGGGCAGAGCTGCGTGTCCTCCGGAATGTGCCTGCACCGGGTGCTCTCAAACTCGATACTGAAGCCGCAGCGCTCGGAGAATACCTTTGCCCGAAGGAGGTCGGCGCCCGTCCCGCCCGCATTGAACTGGTAAGGTTCTTTGGAAGTATAGTAATTTGTATCCAGGGTATGGAAGAAGCCCGTGAAAATAAGACCTTGATTCTCAGGGGTGATGCCTACGCCGTAATCACGGAAGCCTATGGTAACGCTGTTGCCCGCGCCTCCGGCGGACACTTCAAACTGCCCCTGATCGGGCGTGTTCTCGATCGCGTTTCTCAGTATGCCCGAGCAGACCTTCTCCAGAACGCTCCTGTTCATGAAAACCTCTATTCCCCTATCGAAATTCGTGACGATCTCCAGTTCTCTTTGTCCCATTGCCTTGACTGCCTCCCGGCATATGCTGTCGAGGCAGGCGGAAATCGCGATCCTTTCTTTTCTGTCATCGTCTATGCTATAAATCGCTTCCAGGTGACGGCAGACTTGTTCCAGCACCGCTCTCTTCTGTCCCTCGTCTATTTCCGTCTCGTATTCTACAAGGCTCAGGGCGTCTTCGATCAGTGTGGTTATGCGGGCTTTCTCCTCTGAGGATCCCTTAAGGATGTCCGTAATCTCTTTCTGGAGACGCAACAGGCGATTTACATTCCTTCGCACAAGGGCAACACTTGTCTCCAGTCCGCCTATCTGTGCGTGATCCAGCTTTTTAGAAATCCTCTCCATGGTTGCGGAAATAAGGGAGAGAGGTGTTTTCAGCTCGTGGGAAAGATGGTCGATCACCCTCTCCTTAGCCTTGTTCATCGACTTCAATTCTTCATAAAGCCTGGAATTCTCGACGGCAATGGTAACGTAATGGGACATGGATGTCATCAGCTCCAGATCCCCGTCATTGAAATCACCCTTATTCTTATTGAGTGCTTCAAGTGTCCCGATGCATGCTTTCTCTCTATTTATCAAAGGAACGCATAAGATGTTCTTTGTATGAAAACCGGTTTTTTGATCCACCTCGCGGTAGAATCTGGGATCGCTGTAGCTATCGTTCACGATTGCAGGCACCCGGTGCTGGAAAACCCATCCGGCTATCCCGTAGGTTGCCGGAATGCGTATCTCGTTCCGCTTGACATCGGTTGCCACCAGCGACCACAGCTCGTCGGACTTCGCGTCGTGGAGGAATACGGAGCTCCTCTGTGTGTCCATGATGCTGTTCGATTGTTCCATGATCAGCGGGAACAGCACGTCGAGGTTCATTTCCGAGGTGATGATCTGTCCCACATAAAGAAGCAGGCGCTGATGATCGATGCTCTCTCTTACGAGGAAGTCCTCGGCTCTCCGGCCGACTGTCCTTTTCTTGTCGTTAAGCCAATCCGAGATTTTCACGGCGTCACCTCAGCACTCCAGTTTCTGCGTCGAAAGTCTTCAATTCCTGCCCTGCCCGCTTATTTTCATACGTACCCACCCGGATTGATCGTTTCCGGCCTCATTTGGAGGAGCTTTTGCGCCTGATGTGTGCCCGTGCCTCATTTCGCCGTAGACACTTTCTCTCATGGACAGGTCGTCAGAACAGGACCGTTACCTCACACGTGCCGCCGTCGCGCCGTATGTCCACCTGCTCGCCTGCTTTCCTTGCCAGGGCGATCATTTTACTATTCGAGGACAATATCTCCGCAACGAAGCCGCTGCACCCCTTTTTCTTTGCGTACTCTGTCATCCGCTCCTGAAGGGCGCCGCCTACACCGCTGCTTTGCCATTCCGGCAGGACCATGTACGCCACCTCTGCAATGTTTGTCGTAGGGTTAAGAAAATAGCAGGACCCGGCGATGATTTGTTCATCCTCGCGCTCACCTGCCAGGGCGACGAAGGCCATCTCCGTTTCATAGTCCACATTACACAGATGCTCGGCCTCCGAAACCGACAAGGACTCCAACTGCCTGAAGAACCTTGTATAGACGTCCTCCTCGCTAAGACGATAGAATACGTCCTGAAGCTGCTTCACGTCGCTTGCCCGGGATGGTCGTATTGTGACTCTTCTTCCATTCTTCAACGTTATCTCCCGTTCCTCCCTGACCGGGTATGCCACCCTGCTCTTCAGTCCTTGGTCCGGACGAACGTACCCCAACTTCTTTGCCTCGTCCAGCAGCCACGAACGGAAGCTCGGATGGGCTATCTCTATCATGGCAAGGGCCCGCTCCTTGATGGACTTGCCAAAGAGGTAGGCCATACCGTATTCCGTGATCACGTAATGGACGTCTGAGCGGCATACCGTCGCCCCCTCTCCTGACTGCAGAAGGGGGCGGATGCGGGAGGTCTTGCCGTCCTCCGTGGTGGAGGGGAGACAGATGATCGGCTTCCCGTGCGGGGAGACGGCTGCGGCACGGAGAAAATCAGGCTGCGTGGAGACCCCGCCGTAGAACTCACCCTCGAACTGGTCTGCGCATATCTGTCCCGTCAGGTCGGCCGCAAAGGCCTGAGTGACGGAAACAAGCCTCGTGTTCCCCGCCAGGACAGAGGGGTGACAGACGTATTCCAGGGGAAAAAAAGCGAAGAGGGGATTTCTGTGAATCAGATCGTAGAGGCGGCGAGTTCCCACGCAGTAGCTCGTGACGATCTGGTCATGGTGGATCGACTTGGCCTTTCCCGTAATTACCCCTCTCTCGACAAGATCGATGATGGAATCGGTAATGACATCGGAGTGAATGCCGAGATCGCGCCGGTTCGTAAGGAACTTGAGCATGTGGTTGGGGATCCGTCCCAGGCCGATCTGGAGGGTTGACCCATCGTCGATTATCCGGGCAACGTAGTGGGCAATCTGCTCTGCCACTGCGTCGACGACGGGGGGATGGACATACTCGATAACGGGGGTGTCGACCGGCACGAAGTGGTCGATAGTTCCGGGACCGAGAAAGGCTTCTCCGTTGGGGCAAGGCATGTGGGGGTTCAGTTCGGCGATTACCGTCTTTGCTTTCCTCACCACAGCCTTTGTGATGTCGACCGAGACGCCGAGACTGACAAAGCCGTGCTCTTCAGGGAAAGAAACCTGGATGAGGGCAACATCGATACGAATCCTTCCGTTCTCCAGGAGACTGGGTACCTGGGCGATGGAAATGGGCACGTAATCCAACTTGCCCTGCCTCATGGCCGCCCGTTCGTCCGTGCCCACGAAAAATGACCTGTGGTGAAACCTCGTCTCCTGAATCCCATCCTTGCGGGGTATAGCCCCGTCGGTGAGAAAATGGAACATCACCACGTCAGACAATGGTTTGACTGACTCCTCGAGGGCCTTGGTCAGGACCCGCGGCGTCGCACAGGCTGTTCCGACGAATACGTGATCCCCCGGCTTGACGAAGGATGCCGCCTGCTCAGCCGTGATCAGTTTTTCCTGAATGGCCGCCGGCAGCCCCATCGTGTTCATGGCAGAATCCTTATCTCCCGTTCCCCGCCCCCCTGTACCGGTGGCTTTAAGCATGTACAAGGCAATTCTGACATCACACATGGGGGAAGTCAACCCCTTTTTGCACACGTATTCTGATCGGGTCTTGTGCGGTTAGACCGACAGTGCAGCGTCATAAGGGGCGCTCGGCTCTCCGGCCGACTCTCCTTTTCTTGCAGGTACGCTGATCGGAAATTTCCACCGCCTCACCCGGGCACTCCCGTTTCTGCTGCCACAATCTTCATTTTCTCATTTGCCCGTTATTGCCGGTACGAACGTGTGAACAAATCGTGTGGGCACCCTTTGCCGTCATTCCGGCCCCGGATCCAAGCCTTCCGGGGCAGGCCCGGCAGCCGTCTCTTTGTCGTCATTCCGGCGGAAGCATGTGATTCCGAATCCAGGGACGGAGGAGCGGGCAAATAGAGTCACCTTTGCGGAGAGCCACGGGAAAAGCGAGGATTGAGACCGAAAACCGTTGACATTTTCCTGGTAACGCATTACTATTGGATTATATAATGAGTAAGAGGTAAGTAATGGCGATGACAGCAAAGATTACTTCTAAGGGACAGGTGACGATTCCAAAAAGGGTGAGGGAAATTCTAGAGAGCAATACCGTCGAGTTCATCATATCAGACGATACCGTAATCGTAAAGCCGGTCAAGAGCGTGGGCGGAGCGCTGGCGAAGTATGCTGCGAAGCATGTGCCGCTAAAAGAAGTGCGGAAGAAAGCATGGAAAGACGTGGCTGATGAGAAGGCAGAAAGATAAGAGCATCCTCGTCGACACCAATACGATTCTGAGATACCTTTTGAAAGACGTCCCTGATCTCTACGAAAAGGCGGAAACGTTGTTCGAGAAGGTACGGACGGGCGAGCAAAAGATCGAGATAACCGAAGGTGTCCTGGCCGAAGTCGTATATGTGCTGTTAAAGTACTATCGGGTCCCGAAACAGGAGGCCCTTGAGACTCTCGGCGCCTTTCTTCTTTACAAGGGCGTTGCGGGGAGAAGCAGATCGGAGTATTTACAAGCCCTTCGCCTTTTTGGAGAGACCAATCTGGATTTCGTCGATTGCCTCCTTGCAGCCAGGGCCAAGGCTCGCAAGGTCGATCTTTTTACCTTCGACAAGGAGCTGCTCAAAGCCATCGGTTAGCATTTAAAGTCCTGCCGAGACCTTGCGCGCCGCCGCCAGCCAGTAGTCCATTCCCATTCCCTGGAACATGGTTTCGGCTTTTTTCAGGTGCTTCAGGGCTTTTTCTTTCTGATCCGCATGGACATAGAGCTCCCCGAGAAAGAGATGACCTTGAGCGTAACCTGTGGATCTCATCCATGAGGATACGAAAGCATCCGTCCATGATCCTGGGGGGCGGCCAAACCGGGTGCACTTCAGCAGAAACAAACTGCTTTGGCAGAGCCGAAGCTACAAGGCTCTCTGCGAGCCGACGGCGGAGGGAGGGAGGTGCAACATCCGGATGGTTGAGGCTGGTGACAGACCGGTGACAGAAAAATAGGGGGTAGGAAAATCCTAAAAATCGTTCATGAAAGAAAAAGCTCCCCGGGCAGGACTCGAACCTGCAACCTACTGGTTAACAGCCAGCCGCTACTGCCGATTGAGCTACCGGGGAAACGATAAGAGTAAACACCAAAAACAACGAACTGTCAATACTAGTCTTCAAATACAACTGTTTTAAACTTTCTTTTGCCCACCTTGAAAGTAAGTCGCGGACCCTCGATCAAAAGGGATTCCGCTACCACCTTCACAAGCTGATCGTCCTCCGCAACGTACACACCTCCTTGCTCGATGACCCGTTTCCCTTCAGAGGTGGATGGGACCATGCCGATGTCCTTAAGGAGTCCGGGCAGCCAGACAGGCTCGCTCACCCTTTTGCGATAAACTTTTTCCGTCGCTTCCGGTATCTCCCCGTGGCGGTGCACCTTCTTCCAGTCATTCTCCGCCTGTACACCGGCGCTCCACCCATGGAAGCGCTCGACTATTTCCCGGGACAAGCGCATCTTTGCATGCATGGGATGGACGCTTTCCCGTTTGAGGCCGTCCTTCAGCTCGTGCAGCTCTTCAAGAGATATATCGCTCAAAAGCTCGTAGTATCTTAGCATGAGGCCGTCGGAAATAGACATAAGCTTCCCGAATATGACGTCGGGCGGTTCGTCTATACCCACGTAGTTGTCGTAGCTCTTGCTCATCTTATTTACGCCGTCGGTGCCTTCGACAAGGGGTACCGTAATCACTGCCTGTGGCTCCTGGCCATACGCTTTCTGGATCTCTCTTCCCACGAGGAGGTTGAAGATCTGGTCGTGGCCCCCGAGCTCCACATCGGCCTGCAGCGCAACCGAATCGTATCCCTGTACAAGGGGATAGAGAAATTCGTGAACACTGATGGAAAGGTTGTTCTGATAACGGCTTCTGAAATCCTCACGCTCAAGCATGCGCGCGACGGTGTACTGGGCGCAGAGCCTGATCATGTCCCCCGCGTTCATCGCTTCCATCCATTCGCTGTTGAACCGTATCTCGGTCCTTTCACGATCGAGGATCTTGAAAACCTGTCTCTTGTAAGTCTCCGCGTTTTGCAGGAGCTGTTCCCGCGTCAGGACGGGCCTCGTCTCCATCCTGCCCGTCGGATCACCTATCATGCCCGTAAAATCACCTATAAGAAAGATCGCCGTATGGCCCAGCTCCTGAAACTGCTTCAGTTTCTGCAACACTACAGTGTGGCCGAGGTGCAGGTCGGGCGCGGTCGGGTCCATGCCCAGCTTTATCCGCAAGGGGCGCCCCGAAGCTTTCGCCTTCACCAGCTTCTTTTTCACCTCTTCGACGGAGATCAGGTCGACTGCCCCGCGCTCAATGATCTCCATTTCTTTCTCGAGATCCATTGTCAGGCTATCTTCTCCCTTATCCTTTCTATATGCAGGCAATGTCTTGTCCTCGCATCTATGGTGATCATCACGCCCTGCACTTCCAGGTCACCCTTTGCTACCTCGTACTTTTGGGGCAACTGGGTGACGAACCTCTCAAGCACCGCCGCCGTGTCCATCCCAATGACCGATTGTGCAGCCCCGGTCATGCCCAGGTCGGTAATATAGCCCGTTCCCTGCGGCAGTATCTTTTCGTCGGCGGTCTGAACATGGGTGTGCGTGCCCACCACACACGCAACCCTCCCGTCGAGAAACCAACCCATGGCGATCTTCTCCGATGTCGCCTCGGCATGGAAATCGACAACGACAGGCGCGGGATCGCCATTTGTCGTAAGGAACTCTTCCATCGAACGGAAAGGACAATCGAGGCTCGCCATGAAAATCCGGCCCTCGATGTTTGCGACGCAGATAGCCTTGCCGTTCTTCCGCACCAGTGTATAACCGAACCCCGGCGTACCCGGCGGGTAGTTCAAGGGTCTGATGACGCGCTGCTCCGCCATGAGGTACGGTATGATCTCCTTCTTCCTCCACACGTGGTTGCCCGTAGTGATCGCGTCCGCGCCCGCTTCAAGCATCTCCATGGCCAGGGACGGAGTAATGCCCAGTCCACCGGCCATATTCTCGCCGTTGATGACCTTGAAATCTGCGCGGCTTTCTTTCAGGAACCTGGCTGCGGCCTGCCTGCCGGGCTTTCCGATAACGTCGCCGAGGAATAGCACTGTAGTAATCTCATCGGGCATATTCTACCGCTCTTGTCTCTCTTATCACCACAATTTTGATCTGGCCGGGGTATGAAAGCTCTGTCTCCACCTTCCTGGCGATATCCTTGGATAAAAGGAAGATGGCATCATCGCTCATCTTCTCGCTGCTCACCACGATCCTGATCTCCCTGCCTGCCTGGATGGCGTACGACTTCTCGACGCCGTGGAAGCTCGAGGCGATACGCTCCAACTCCTCCAGCCTTTTGATATACGATTCGAGCATTTCCCTGCGTGCCCCGGGCCGCGCCCCCGACAGGGCATCCGCCGCCTGCACGATCACATCGAGGAGATTGAGCACGGGAACTTCTTCGTGGTGCGCCAGTACCGCATGGATAATATCTTCACTCTCCCCGTATTTCCTCGCCAGATCCGCTCCAATCGCGGAATGGGAGCCTTCTACCTCGTGGTCGACGGCCTTCCCGATGTCATGAAGCAAACCCGCTCGCCTCGCCTCCTGTACGTTGAGCTTCAGCTCAGCGGCAAGAATGCCGCTGATGAAGGCAACTTCGAGCGAATGCTGGTACACGTTTTGGGAATAGCTGCTGCGGAATTTCAACCTGCCGAGCAGCTTCACCAGTTCGGGATGGACGTTATGCACGCCCGCGTCGAAAACCGCCTGCTCTCCCGTGGTCTTCAGCTTCTCTTCCAGCTCTTCCGCCACCTTCGTCACGACCTCCTCGATCCGGGCCGGGTGTATCCTTCCATCGCTGATCAGCCGCTCTATCGCGATGCGCGCAACTTCCCTCCGTATAGGGTTGAAGCAGGAAAGGATCACGGCCTCAGGCGTATCATCTATGATGATATCGACGCCGGTAGCCGCCTCGAGGGCCCTTATGTTCCGCCCTTCCCTTCCTATGATGCGTCCTTTCATCTCTTCGTTCGGCAGGGAGACCACGGAAACCGCGTCTTCCGCCACGTATTCGCCCGCATAACGCTGGATGGCTACAGCAAGTATCTCTTTTGCCTTCTTGTCCGCCTTTTCCCGGGCTTCTTCCTCTATCTTCCGGGCGATCTTCGTGCCCTCGTACCGCGCCTCATCCTCCATCGCCTGCATGAGCATTCTCTTCGCATCCTCGGCCGTCACCCCGGCTATCTCTTCCAGCCTCTCCCGCTGCTGTTTCAGTATCACCTCGTACTCGCCTATCCTGCCCTCGAGGTACACCTCGCGGCTGCCGATCTGTTTTTCCTTCTTTTCGAGATCCTCTTCCTTCTTGTCGAGGGTCTCCATTTTTTTATCGAGGTTCACCTCTTTCTGGGACAATCGTCTTTCCGTGTTCTGGAGCTCGGCCTTTCTGCTCTTTGCCTCCTGCTCCAGATCATTCCTTGCCTGAATGACGACATCCTTGGCCTGGATCGACGCTTCCCGTTTGGCGACATCGGCCTCCTTTTTTGCATCATCAAGGATTTTCCGCGCTATCGCCTGATATTCGCCGGTCTTCCTTTTTTGAACGAACCGCGCCGCCAGGTATCCCGCAACGATACCTGCAATGCAGGTTGTGAGAGAAATTATTATGGTCAAGGTCCCCCCTTCAGTAGAACCTGAAGGGACAGCACGAGGGTCGAATTCTCTAAGTCACGGGCGACAAGTGATGTCTGAACCTCCGAAAAATCAGAAAATTATATATATTGAGCTACTGCTTCCCCGTTACTGCCCCTAAAGAAGAGCCCCGCGATGCCGTGTAGACAGTAAGTCTTGAACCTCTCAAAATAAGTGGGCGCCTTTTTTTTGCGTCACGCGTCTCGCACTCTGACGAGCATGCAGTCTGCAATAAGGGAAGGCCCCCCGCAAAGAGGTGTTGGCTCGAAGTTTACCATTTATCACGCACACCGCAGGGAATCTCTACGTTTTCAACCTTTCTCAAAAGCCTCAACGTGTTGTCCTCGACTTTCTCGAACCGCTCCTTCATATCCATGTAGTTATCGGCAACCCTCATCATTGCCATGATAACCGTATTCAGTGTGTTTACGATCCCAAAATCCTGGGCCACCGCCGTTATTTCCTGGTCGACAAACTGCGCGACCCTCCTGATCCTTTCCTCATCGTCACCCACGAAAGTGAATGACTGATTGAGTATAGTGACTTCAACTCTGTGCAAGGTTATGCTTCTATCTTCTGAATCTTCTCCAGAATACACTTTACCTTCTGCACGACCAGATCCTTCTCGCTCTCGACCCGCGCCATCAGCTCCCTCAGCTCCCTGTTCTCCGCCTCAAGGGACTCGATCCTGCGCACGCTGCCCTCTTTCTCCTCTCGCATATCCTTATACGTGCCGAGCAGGAGATCGATCTTTTCCTCCAGTTCTCCAAGCCTGTTATCGCTAAATAGCTGTTCCATACCGAATACTTAATCTCTTTTCTGTTCGAAAGTCAAGTACAAAAGGTACGCCTTAATGAACTCGTCGAGGTCTCCGTCAAGCACGCTTTCAGCGTTATGCACCTCCAGTTTTGTGCGGTGGTCCTTGATGAGCTTGTAGGGATGGAGCGTGTACGACCGGATCTGACTACCCCATGCAATCTCTTTTTTCTCCTTGTTCAACAGGTCCATCTTCTCATCCTGCTTCTTCTTCTCCAGCGCATAGACCCTAGACTTCAAAATCGCCATGGCGATGGCCCTGTTCTTGTGCTGCGACCGCTCGTTCTGGCACTGGACCACTATGTTGGTCGGCAGATGGGTGATCCGAATGGCCGATTCCGTCCTGTTGACGTGCTGCCCCCCGGGTCCGCTGGCACGGAAGGTATCGATCTTCAAGTCCTCTTCCCGGATGTCAACATGAATGTCCTCCGGGATCTCCGGATAGGCATAGACCGAGGCAAACGACGTATGTCTCCTGGCGTTCGCGTCGAAAGGCGAGATGCGCACGAGGCGGTGAATCCCGTTCTCGCACTTCAGGTAGCCGTAAGCGTACGCGCCTTTTACAAGGAACGTGACGTTCTTGATGCCTGCCTCTTCTCCGGGCAGGAGGTCGACAACCTGCGACTCAAACCCCTTCCTCTCCGCCCACTTGAGGTACATGCGCAGGAGCATTTCCGCCCAGTCCTGCGCCTCGGTCCCCCCCGCCCCGGCGTTTATATACATGATGGCGCTTTCCTCGTCATTCTCCTCGGCGAGCATCCGCTCTATCTCGAACCTGTTGAGCTCGGCGTCGAGCGTCTCAACCCTGCGCTCCAGCTCGCCGATGTCTCCGGAGTCTCCTGTCTCCTTTGCAAACTCGCTCAGGATAAGGATCTCCTCCAGCTCCGTTTCCTTGGTCTCCCATCGCTGCACCTCCTCCTGCAGCCTGGCCCTTTCCCGGAGCAGGTTCTGCGCCTTTTCCTGATCTTCCCAAAAGTCTTTTTGCGCGAGGGTTTGATCGTATTCGCTGATGCGCGCTTTCAGGGCAGCCGCGTCAAAGATAACCTCTGAGCGCCTGCATGCGGTTGATAAGCGTATCCGTTCTCGATTTTATGTCCTCTATCATGATTGCACCCGGCCTCCCCGCTCACAAAAGCTCTATTCCTCGGCTTTGGTGAGATCCTCAAACTTGATATCGAGCCCCAGGACCGCCGTTATCTCTCCGGTCTCGTCATGTATCGGTCCTGAAACGGTAATACAGAGGGCGCCGGTTATCCTTGACGAGTAGAGGCCCGTCACCGATATCTTGCCGGTCGAAAGCGGCCTGGTGAACCAATCCCTGTCCGAGAAATCTTCATGCAAGTCGATTTTCGCGTACTTTGCCCTGTCCACCGCCTGGGTGATATTCCTGGTGACCTTCACGCCTTCCGCATTGACTACATACGCAAACTGTATGTAAGGGTACTCGGCCACGAGTCCCGTGAGCACCTTTTCCTGCCGCTCGGGCGCCATGCTCTTTATATCATCCTCTTCGATATAGCGCTCGATCAGATGGGCGGCCATATCGTAGGCCCTCTTCTTCAGCATATCGAATTCGGACGGGAAGACTTCGGGGATGTACCGGCGCACCATATGCTCCATCTCCTCGTCCGACATGGCGGTCACCCGGCCCCCCTCATACTGCTTCAGGATGCGTTTGTTCAGCCTTGCAACGCCGGGATGGGTCTTCTCGATTGCATCCTGTCCGATCAGGGCAAAATGGGAATTGATCCAGTGGGCTATGCCCGCAAGGCCTGACTTGTCGGTGAGGTTTATCGTTATCGGCCTGTTGAGTATTCTCTTTGTGTCAAAGGCGGTGTATATCTCCTCGTTTTTTACGAGCCCGTCGATGTGGACGCCGGCGGACGTCGCATTGAAATCCGAGCCGACAAACGGTTGATTCCGGGGTATATGGAGGCCCACCTCCTTCTCGAAATAATTCCTCATCTCCGTAATCACCTTGGTATCGATCCCGTTGTCATCGCCAACAAGCGAGATATACTCCATAATAAGCGCCTCTACGGGGGTGTTCCCCGTTCTTTCCCCCAGGCCCAGGAGGGCGCCGTTCACGAACGTGCACCCGTAGAGCCACGCGCTCACCGCGCCGACGACCCCCCTGTAGAAATCGTTATGTCCGTGCCATTCCAGGCAATCGGAAGGCACGCCGGCATCATCGATCATGGCCCTGATGATCTTTCCCACGGAGCGCGGCAAGGCGGCCCCGGGGTAAGTAACACCGAGACCGAGGGTATCGCACAACCGTATTTTTATGGGCACCTTCGCCTCTTCCGATAGAGACATGAGGGCCTGCGCAAAGGGTACGCAAAACCCGTAAATATCGGCCCTTGTGACGTCTTCGAAATGACACCGGGGCGCGATGCCCGCATCGAGGGCCGCCTCGACGACTTTCATATAAGCCTTGAATACCTCAGCCCTCGTTTTGTGGAACTTGTAGAATATGTGATAATCGGAAATGCTCGTGAGCATGCCCGTCTCTTTCAGGCCGAAATCCTTGACAAGCTGCAAGTCGTCCTTGTTAGCCCGAATCCAACCCGTAATTTCCGGATAACGGTAACCCTTTTCGAGGCATTTCGCGACCGCTTCCTTGTCTTTCTCGGTATAGAGGAAAAACTCGGATTGACGTATCACCCCGTTCGGCCCGCTCAACCGGTGGAGGAGGTTGAAAATCTCCTCGATCTGCTTTACGGAGAAAGGGGGCCTCGACTGCTGGCCGTCCCTGAACGTCGTATCCGTGATAAAGATCTCGTCCGGGGGGTCGATTGACTCGATTTTGTTGTCGAAGGCGATCCTCACCATATCGGTATAGGGAAACACGTTCCGGAAAAGCTCGGGCTCTTCCACGTCGATAAGCGGGAACCTGGCGCCCTTTACCGTATTCTTGAAGATAAAACCCTTCCGCTTTTTCGCCAACTCCTCCCCCTCTTGCAATTATTGGGGCTCAGCGCCCCCTCCACGAGCAAGCTCGCGGAGCCTCCCTGCTCAGCTCGCTGCGCTCGTTATTGGGGCTCAGCGCCCCCTCCACCGGCAAAGCCACGACCCACTGCGTGGGTGCCCCGGCCTCCCTGCTCAGCTCGCTGCGCTCGTTCCCCTTACTCTTTCGTCACCCTCAGCCTCAGCTCGCTGAGCTGCTTCGGCCTGACCGGCGCCGGAGCACCGGACAGCAGGCATGTGCCCTTCTGCGTCTTGGGGAACGGGATCACGTCCCTTATGCTGTCGAGGCCCAGGAGCATCATCAGGATGCGGTCCATCCCGAAGGCGATCCCACCGTGCGGAGGCGCGCCCATCTCCAGGGCTTCGAGGAGAAAGCCGAACTGCTCGACGGCCTCTTCTTCCTTGATGCCGAGGAGCTTGAACATCTCCATCTGCTCGTCTTTCTTGTGTATCCTGATGCTGCCCCCGCCGATCTCCACCCCGTTCAGCACGAGGTCGTACGCCAACGCCTGCATGGACTCGTGGTTGCCGCCGAATTCCCCGATGCTGCCTTTCGGCGACGTGAACGGGTGATGGCGGGCAACGTACCTCTTCTCTTCCGCGCTATATTCAAAAAGCGGGAAATTGACGACCCAGAGGAAAGAGTCGTCGCCCTTCTTCACGAGGCTGTATCTCTCCCCGAGATAGAGGCGGAATCTCCCCATGATATCGTGTACTTTAGCGCGCGCATCGGCCATGATGAAGACCACGTCGCCGTCGGCGAGGCCGAAGGCTGCGTCTATGGACGCGGTCTCGTCCGCCTTCAGGTACTTTACTATGGGGGAGGCGAGCCGCCCCTCATCCCTGCGCATCCAGATGAGGCCGCCCGCACCGAGGGTCTTCGCCGTGTCGACGGCCGTGTCGAGGTCTTTCCGGGAAAGGGACTTTCCCTTGAGCGCAATACCCTTTATGGCCCCTCCGTCGCCCACGACCTTTTTGAATACGCCGAATTCAGTCGACCGGAACAACGGGGTCAGCTCCGCCATGGGCAGCTCGAACCGGAGGTCGGGCTTATCCGTCCCATAGCGCTCCATCGCCTCAGAGTAATCCATTCGCCTGAAAGGACCGGCCAGGGGCGTTTTCTTTATCGATTCGTAGAGCACAGCCATGATGCCTTCGCTTATCGCGATGACGTCTTCCACGTCCACAAAGCTCATCTCCAGGTCGAGCTGGGTGAACTCCGGCTGCCGGTCCGCCCTGAGGTCCTCGTCCCTGAAGCATCGCACCAACTGGAAGTATTTCTCGAAACCCGCCACCATCAGTATCTGCTTGAAGAGCTGGGGCGATTGCGGAAGCGCATAGAACTGGCCTTGATTCAGCCTGCTCGGGACGATGAAATCCCTTGCCCCCTCGGGTGTGCTCTTTGTGAGAAAAGGCGTCTCAATCTCGAAAAAGCCCTGCGACGACAGGTAGTTGCGCACTGCCATCCCCGCTGCGCTCCGCAAGACAAACGTCTCCCGCACTCGCGGACGGCGCATGTCGAGGTACCGATACTTCAATCTCAGCAATTCATTCGGCTCCTCTTCGTCACCGAGGTCATCGACCTGGAAAGGCAGGGGTTTGCAGGTGTTGAGCACCGAAAGGGCGGAAACGAGCACCTCGACTCCTCCCGTGGGGATATCGGGGTTCTCCGTGCCTTCGGGCCTCGGCGCTACCGTGCCTTCAACGCGGACCACGTACTCCTGCTTGACCTCATGCGCTTCCTTATGGGCGACAGGGGCTATCTCAGGGGAGAAGACCACCTGCACGATGCCGCTCACATCCCTCAGGTCGAGGAAGATGAGACCGCCGTGATCGCGTCTTCTGTAAACCCACCCCGCCAGCTCCACGCTCGTTCCCACATCGACTGCCGACAGGGAGCCACAATACCGGTTTCTCACGTTGGACCTCCTGGAAAAGCCCTTTAGTAGAGCCGAAGGGGGCGGCTCGGGTCAAGGGGCAGACGTGGGGGCGGCCGGGGGGCGGCCGGGCTATTTTCGCGCCTGGCGCGGTCGCCGGCTCGGTGGGACTCCTCACATACGGCGCAGTATGCTCCGGGTCCCGCCCTCGCCGGCTTCCGCCCCATCCATCAAAAATTTCTCCGGCCGGGGAAAAGATGCTCGCGCCACGCGCCTGTCTCTTCGGTGCCGCAACATCCTCACGTACACAACGGTACGCTCCGGTGTGCGGCCCCTCGATGTTACGAGGTCCAAGTTGGTTTGCCGGCACCCCCGAGGAACCACGTAACGCAAGAAGGAACCAGCAGGGACGGGGGTGGTACTTGCATCAAAATTTCCTCCGGCCGGGGGAAAGACATAGCCGGGGCGTCAACCCAACCTTTGGGGTCATCATTCTTTGCACATCCGTAGGTTAAAAAAGCATGGTTCGTGACCTTTTCATTCAACACTCAACATTCAAACTTGCTTTTCCGTCGGCCCCCCGAGCCGGGTCCTCTCAGCCTCCAAGTCGCTGATACTCCCCGGCAGGTTAAAAAGCCTCGAATTATCGTCACTATTCTTCTTGCATTTTGCTGCTGTCATGTTAGTGTTTACATAGATAAATAAGGAAGAACGCAAGATCCTGATGAGTTCCTTTTTTTAAAAATGATGGACAGGTGATGGATAAACTTAACTGTCCCGACCGCAGGTTAAAAACTAACTTCCGTACCCCCTTGAAAAACTTAATGCCCCCGGCGTGACTCGAACACGCGGCACCAGGATTAGGAAGACTAATTATACCCATTCCGGCAAGTTCTGTAAACTTCCTATCTATTTGAAATTATTCTACTATCTCCACATCCCGCATCTACACATTTTCTGTCTCGTTCTGCCTTTTTGTGTAATTTTCCTGGCACGATTACACCGGAATTACACCAATAATTGTACAGAATAATGTACAGCAGTTCGAGCCTACCGGCGCTTTTGCAGTTGCTCTTGTGCTGTCCCAAAAAAACTGGCATGGTCCCAACGCAACTCTTTCCACATGCGTGACCTTCTTCCTGGAAGGCTAGATTTTGCCCCTCTTACCATCGGTAGAAGTTTTCAACCGGCATTCAATAACATCCGCCCTTCATTGTTTTGTCTAGTGTTGGTGGTTTCCTCCCCAAGGCAGGGCAAGGGGTTTCGGGCCTCCGTCCTACAAATACGGGACAATTTAGTACATTTTGTCCAGTGTTGAAAGTGAGGAACACAGGAAGATACACGTACTCTACTCCACCTACAAGTCCACGCCCGCGGGCTTCTCGGGCGAGTGCAGAATGCCGTCCGAAAGCGAGAGACATTTATTTTTCCGGAACGCGCACTTTTTCCTTGACATTCTATTAGACATAGTATAACCTTATCATCGTAAGTTGAAAAAAAAGCCAAACCACCGGTGACGGTGGGACGGAAAGCCAAGGGTCTTAAGAACTGCTCCTGTAATCCTCTTCACTCAGACAGCCTGGCTGCCACGGACAAAATGTACCCAAGAGAAAAGGAGGTGAGAACTGAAGGGTATTAACCCTTGTTCTGGCAGTGAAGCTCCGCCGCGTCTTAAGGGCGTGCGGGGCCATTCCGGTAAAAGAAATACAGAGGAGGCTTTATTATGAGAAAGGTTCTATTTACCATCGCCGGCCTGCTGGCACCGGAGGGCGCGAATTGACCGAGGGGAATGGTAAGAGAGACTTGCTTGTAATGAGGAATACTTCGACAGGAGGGAGTTGTGAAAAAGAAATTTGCCGTAGACCTGTTGCTAACCATTGTCCTGGCGTCTTTTGTCCTGGTCGGGAGCGCGGGGGCCGTAACCCTGGGTGACCTGATTAACACACCGGGGGCCGCGATCACCATAGATAACCAGACGTTCTCCGATTTTGGATGTAGCTCCGCCCTGGGGACGTCCGCCATCAACGTCTTACCTGTCGACGCGCCGTCAGGGGGACCCGGGCTCGCATTTGTTAATTCGGGGCTGGTCTACACTTCTGCCCAGAACATCGAGACCTCCTTCTCCGTACAGGTGCCGACATCGGTCCCCATGGCGATAAACAACGTTCTCCTGGGGTTCAGCGCACTGATAGGTAGTAACGGCTCCGCAACGGTGACCGAGTACGTGTACGCCAACTCCACGGAGAGAACAGAGCTAGCCACAGTGACGCTCACGGTGACGCAATCCGGTACCTATCAGGCCGCGTCGGGTGTCTTGCCATCATATTATAAGAGTCTCTATATCGTGGATAATATCACCATGAACGCCGGCGACGCGCTTGCGGGAGTGTCCGGCATGCATTATCTACAAAACAACTTTTCTGATCCCCCGCCCCCGGTACCCCTGCCGCCCGCCCTGCTCCTTTTCGGGCCGGGGCTGGCCGGTCTCGTGGCCATCAGGAGAAGATTCAAGAAGTAGAAGTTCCTTCAGAATCGAGAGGCAGGGTCGAAAGGCCCTGCCTTTTTTATTAGCTTCTCTTCAACGATTACGATTTGAAAGGTCGTATCCTGATGGCAAATGCCAACATTTCAGGAAGGCACCGATAACGAAGTCACCTACAAAGTGAGTGTCCGAACCGTGCCATAAAAGGTGAAGACCGCTCCAAAGGCGTACATGTCCGACATCATGAGGCTGTTGATAAGGCACAATTCCTTCAGTGTGCCTTCGCGAAAGAGCAGAAGATTTTCCTAAGGGGGGAGGTGGTCGCGGTAGGAACGCCGGTTGCCCGGCGTCCCCCGCACAGACCCGTACGTGCGGCTCTTCCGCATACGGTTCTTGCTTCAGGTAGTGACGCTGAAGCGCACGAGAGGATAAGGATGGC
>Ga0187864_10001135_pt1 | contig 26826 bp, 16 predicted proteins | sample June2016WEW_11_4_FD_132985 | JGI IMG/M metagenome (GOLD analysis project Ga0187864, IMG submission 132985) | Peatland microbial communities from SPRUCE experiment site at the Marcell Experimental Forest, Minnesota, USA - June2016WEW_11_40 | ecosystem: Environmental > Terrestrial > Soil >...
GGTGTCAGAACGATAAACTTATCTGTTTTGCAAAAGACGTGAAAAACAGGGCTCGTGGTCTAGGTGGTTATGACGTCGCCTTCACACGGCGGAGGTCGCCGGTTCGAATCCGGCCGAGCCCATCGTTCTTTTTACAATCGGAAACGTGCGAGCCGTCCATTGAGCCTTTCTCGGTTGCGAGGATTATGACGAGAAATAAGCACAACAAGGATAAAAAGTTGCACAACTCTGACGAGAAGTTGCACAACTCTGACGCGCCCGATCTGAAGTGGCAAGAGATGACCGATCTATCGCCCGAAGACGAAGTCGAAGGCGGCTCGGAAATCACTACGTCACCGATGAAAACGGCAACGTTCACTCGCGCGAGTTCCTTGCCGAGGAACTTATTCCCGACGAAAGTGAGGTCGAAAGCTCGCCAAAAAGAAAGCCAAGCGGGAGGCTCCAAAAACTGAAGCCCGGCGCCGTCGACATAATCAGCGTCGTCCGGCCAGACGAAGCCCAGCAGCACGTAACCCTGCCCGCGCCGAAGTCCGGGGCACCCCCTCTTGATGTCAGGATATCCAGCGAAGTAGCCACAGATCTATTTCCTAAGGAGGAGTTGCGGGAGCTCGGCGTTGCTAGGAGCGACGATAAGCAAGTAGTCATTCAGCTTCGCGACGGCTCCGCTGCTAACGAGCTTGTGCGCGTTGTGCATGACCGCACCGCGCGTGCGCCGCTTACGCTTAACTTCACGCGGGGAGAGCTAGACGCATATGTCGCTTACCGCAGCGAGGAGATGGCGAAGAAGTCCAAAGACTGGATCAGCAGATCTTCAGAGGGCCTGTGGCAATCGACAAAAGGCAACATTTCGCCCCAAACTGTAACAGGCCTCAGAACGTTTGTTCTTGACAAATATCAATCACAAGATTCGCATTCGAAAGTGCTGAGCTTCGCAGTCGGTTTTCTCAATTTCTTAGCTCAAACAAAGATCGATCAGAGCTACCTCTCCTTTAGGCTGTTTCTTGAAAGACCGAAGACTGTAAAAGTCAAAAAAGCGCTCACAGAGAGGATTGTCACTCGCGAAGACATTGTGCAGTGTTTCAGCGTATCGCCGCTGCGGAAGAAAAAGGGATTGATCCTCTCAAGATACGCAACTACCGCGCTTTTACACTCCTCGCATCTTACACAGGTTTGCGACCTAGCACGATACAGCGCTTGACTGCTGGGCAATTCAGAACTGCACTCCGCGAAGAGAGGCCCGTGTTGCACGTTCTCGCTGAGCAAGAAAAGAACAGGGTCGAGCATTACGTGCCCTTGCACCCTATAGTAATAAGCGCAATAAGGGAAGTTCTAGAGCGTGATTTTGACGAAAATGACGATGCCAAGCCCTTCTTTATGTTCCACTCGTTTGAAAAGTGGCTAGAACGGCAAAGAATCCCCCTTCCGCGAGTGCGAGACGCAAACAAGGCGCATCTGTGGCTAAGCGACTTCCGCAAGTTTGCCGAACAGTTCGGAGATACAATAGGTTGGGAGACTACGAATCGCAAGTATGTTTTAGCGCACGGGATGACTGGAGTCGATTGGACACATTACAAACACCCGCTTCCTGGGGATGTTTACGAGATCTATATGCGAAGCTGGCGAGATGTTGATCTCGCAGAATAAGTGACGGAGTCAGCTTCCTTTCTTTCTTTCACTTTCAGCACGTTCTTGAAGTCGGGTAATCCACCTCAACACAAATTTAACAGTAGTGCAAGCGAGAAATCCTCAGATTAACGCCGGAAAAATCAACCAAAGAGCTGTTTACAACCTCTTTGCCCCTTACCTACATTCCGTGCCTCTGGAGGAGCTAATACAAAGAGTCGAAGGAGCACGAGAGATGCGCAGCCTAGTACGTGGTAATATTCGGAGCGGATTGCAACTATTGTCCGCAGGGCCGAGCAGCTTGATGCCTCTATTTGCGCACGTTTGCGCTTGAATTAAGAGAACGGCTTGCCCTTACCCTCACTAGATTTGTCACATCGATGCTGACTCAGCCACATGGTCGTTTAGACGCGAAAGAAGCTGCTCAGCCCCCAGTTCACCAGATCGTAGAGGTGCTGCAGCAGGTGATGTGCAAACACGACGCAGAACACTTGCGGTTTCTTTACTCGAAATCTACGAAGACGCTTGTCGCAGAGACGAAATACAAAATTATTCCCTGCTCGCCGTATAGAGCGGTTCAATTTGTCAGTCGTTTTGAGTTCGAGTTCGTTAAATCATATATACAGCATTGACTCTACCTCTTACTCAAACATGGGTGATTGAGAGAGACGACAATGGATTATCTTAGCTGGAATGATAAGATTGCAGCTCATTTTTTTAACGACCGGATGGCCGGACGAGACGTTTTAATATTTGTAAACGAGCAGATTTTAGAGGAGTTGGGCGCGGACAATGGCGCGGACAATGGATCGGACGTAAATGATTTTGTCCAAAGCGTTAAATGCGGCCCGGACTGGGTCACGTCGGGCAATGTGTGTAAAAAAGCGTTTGACACTTATAGGGACTGGCGGCAGAGGCAACTGAGCTACCCGCCTTATGTCGCGTATTTGGCTCTATTCGTTTACGCAGCAACCATCAACGGGGATTTTGACGGGAAAGCTTACTATCCTCGGTTGAGAAAGATCCTCAGCGCAGCCGAGGAGAGAAGATCATCGTACCCTGATTTTAATCGAATAGTTTTGTTGTGGCGCGATTTGCAAGAGTGGACCAAGACTGACAAAAAAGAGGAGCTGGGCAGGTTCACCGCCCTATTAAGAGGAAAATGGGTAAATGTAGGTATGCCGCTGTCGCAGACGGTTCTTTCTGAGGAGGAGCGTAGGGCGCTGCCTTACATCTTCGAAAAGGCATCGCTCGACCCTCTTGACCCCCCCTCAGACGAGGCCCTGCGGTGGAAGCTTGTCAGCCACGGTAGGAAATTGCTACGGAGTCGAACTCAGGAGCTTCTGAAAGGGAAAGAAGGAGACGACAACCCAGCACTTCGGGACGCTCTTTTAGATTTCATTTTGCTACAGCTTTCAGAGGCGTGGGAAGAACCAGAATCACTGAGCGCTGCTCCCCAGGTGCCTCGGCTGAAAAGAACTGTTTGGGCACGCATTTGTCTCGAACGATTAGATCCTTTGTCTGGGACTGTGGACTCACGTGTCAGAATCAAAACAAACGAAACATTCCCTAGCGATGGCCTGCACTTCCAAGTTGGCGAACGTAGCTACACGTGTCACGAAGGCGTCGCGCCCGGCTGGTCATCAAAGCTGAAACAGGATGGGCAAACTAAGACTATCCACCTCGAAGCGTCGGAGTTGGACTGGTTAAAGGGCGCCGCCATAATGGACGAAGAGAACGAGTGGGAAGTGCTAATAAAAGGGGCCCGAGTTAAGCTTTTCCTCAAGCTTCAGAGCGAAAGGCTGCCCGGATGGGTCGAATGCCAGCGCCCTGAAAGAGGCTGCGAATTTTTAGTGGCTTGCCACGAAGATGCAGCAAAGGCCGTCGCTGATTGGGGGGAAACGTCTTGCGATTATTTGCGTCGAATATCCACTACAGGTTTACCCAAACACTGGGCGCTCTTTGAGGGAGCCGGCGCGAGAGAGTCTTGCCCTGAATTCAGTGTTCTAACATTCTCCACGCGCCCACATCTCGATCTTGAGGGCGGGATTAAAGCAAGGAGGGGTAACGAGTACCTGCGCTTCGCGCGGCCTACAATCGTAGTCGACGGTTGCAGCGGGTCAGAACTTGTTACGATCGATAGCAAAGAACTGAACCGTGTTAACCAATCGATGTCTAAGTGGCAAATTCCCGATGACCTACCTGTCGACAAGACACTGGATATCGCTGTCTTCGATCAAAACGACGAAGAACCGGTCAGGGGAAGGGCCATAAGGCTTGTTGATCCATTTATTTCAGACCTCGTGCATAATGCTTGGCGGCGTGACAGAACTGGCGAAGTAATGGCAGAAAACGATGGTGGAGTGTTTGAAGGCCCGTACGTAAGTGGTGCGGTGGTCCACGGCAATCGTTTAGAAGAGATGGGTGACATCGATGCAGGTTTGCCAACATACCTGTCTGATCGGATCGTGTTTGTCGGGCGTATCCCGGGCGACGTCGTGGATTGGCCGCACCAGCATCTTCCGACTCACTGGGATCCGGTATGGGCGATATCGCAGACTGGAAAAGATGCTTGGCGTGTCTATTACTGCGGAACAGGTGGAGCTGACGATGAACCCGTAAGCGAATGGTTCGAAGCTAAAAAAGGAACTTTCAAGACTTGGAAAGAGATGGTATGGACGAAACGCAGGAGTACCGCACCCCCAAAGCCAAGTCGCTTAGCCTCGTTGTGGAGACGTTACCAGAAGGTGGCAAGCTTTGTCTGACCTCATATTACAGGTATTAAGCACACGAGGCCGCTTGGGAATCGATGACTTCTATAACGCTTTCAACAAACTGAGTCCGGTTCAAGGGGTTCCTGAGGAGGGCTCAGAATTGCGGGCAATGAGAAATCAATTAATTCGGTTTCTAGACTCTCTCGGCCACTGCGAGTTCGATTTTGATACCCGACGAGTTTATGCCTGCCGACCGTCACTAGTCGCCTTGCCAGGAAGGGGTTTGTCTAGAGCAGTGTTGACAGGTGCTCGGACGCCTAAGCTAGTCAATAAAATGACAGAGTTCGTTCAGAGCCACGAGGAGGTCATTGCTATGTCTACAAGGAACCAAGCGTTTAGAAGTCCTTTTTTAGGTTCTGATCTCTCGCCTGAAATCAGTCTACCGCAAGCAATTATATTTGAAGCCGTAAACTCTGGCTATTTGGAGGAACTAGCGCGGAGCTCGAATATAAGTTACAGCTTAGATACACCTGCAGCTTGGGCATTAGTTTCGTGTTCCGCTGGCTTGGAGGAGATCAGGCAAACACTTGTGCCAAAAGAGTTCAAGGGAATTAAGTGGCAGCGGAGAGAGTTTAGCGTAGAAGAGCTGATGTTTCGGCGCAGTCTGGATCCCCTGCCAGAGACAGTTCTAATCGAGTACCGACGGCGCGTAGACCAGCAGATGCGTCACGTGGCAAAATACGGAAACAAAGAGTTTAGGATCGGTCGCGACTGGGGGAGGTATCTTCTTTTGGCCGATAATGGACGTTGCATAATCTCGTATGACGAAAAACGCCAACAGTTATTAGTACCCTCAACCGTACCTCTCCCGAACCTGCTCGCCCGAGCAGCTGCCATGTGCTCAGGGTTTGCCCCGTTCCAGGGGCGCTTAGATGGCTTGGCTTCGAGTCCGATTTCTGAGGTTCCCGTGGATATTTACCGTGCTGTTCCTGAAGTCGTTGCTCGTCAGATCGCGTCTAAGCTCTCGCAACCCCTAATGCATTTAGACCACCTAAATAGTGCAGATTTGGACGTTAATAATGATTGACCCAGTTGGTAATTTTGATGAGATCAAAGCGAATCTTCTGCTTTATATAAAGACAGCGTTCAGTACTCGCTTCCCTTCGATCGAGAGAGACAGAGAAGCCCTGCTCAGCGAACCCGGAGCGTTGTGCAAGGAACCATGGGTCGAGCCACTGCCTATCTACAAGACTTCGAAAAAACGGATTACCGACCTGACTGCTGCAGACCTCCCTGGACTCAATCCTACTCAAATAGACGAGTTCAAGTCTCTTGTCTCTGGTGGTTTAGTTGGCGACTATGCCCTCTATAGCCACCAAGCGACGATGTTGAAGGAAGTATTGAGGGGAAAGGACTGCGTAGTAACTGCTGGCACTAGTTCGGGAAAGACTGAAGCGTTCCTCCTCCCGCTTTTCGCTTATCTTGTGAAAGAGTCGTCTCAGTGGGAAAAGCCTAGAGAGAAAGACCCTCGAGCCGATAGTTGGTGGAAAGACCTAGAATGGATAGAAGAGCAAGCACACCTAAAACTGAGTTGTCGGATAGCACAGCGGGGTCACGAAAAACGGCCAGCTGCCCTGAGGGCAATCATCATCTACCCAATGAACGCTCTCGTAGAGGATCAGCTGACTCGCCTCCGCAGAGCCCTTGATTCTAGTGGGTCGGGTCGCGCAAGGGAGTGGCTAGCGACCCGAAGGAATCAAAACAGGATCTATTTTGGAAGGTATAATAGTAGTACTTGCGTACCTGGGCCCGAGTTCAGAAAGACTGGCGTTCCGAGGGAAGATAAACTCAACAAACTCATTAAGTACTTACGCAAAGCCGAAAAAACTTCAAAAAAGGCCATTGAACGAGCTAGTGAAAAAAATGACGCTGATCTCGTCTATTTCTTCCCGCAACTAGACGGTTCTGAGATGCGCTCACGTTGGGACATGCAGGATGCCCCTCCTGATATCCTGATAACAAACTATTCCATGCTAAGCATCATGCTTATGCGCGAGATAGACGAGGAGATTTTTTCCAAAACAAGGCGATGGCTAAAAGGCAGCGAAGACAGAGTTTTTCACCTAATCATAGACGAGTTACACCTCTACAGAGGTACTGAAGGAGCAGAGGTAGCCTATCTATTAAGGCTTTTGCTCGACAGGCTCGGACTTTATCCTGGACACCCGCAGTTACGGATTCTTGGTTCCAGTGCTTCACTAGAGTCTGATGACCCCAAGAGCTCTGAGTTTATTCATGATTTTTTTGGCACCCGTATGGGCTCCGTTTCTATAATAGAAGGATTTCAGGAGCCCCCAAGCGCCCAAAGCGCTGTAGAGAGTCTACCTGTGCAGCCGTTTAGAGAGCTCTCCAGTTCGACGCCTGATTTCCCAGATATCGTATGCGAGAGAATCGCTAGAGACCTCGGGTATGAAGGGACGTTAAAGGGCCGGGCAGCGCTTAAGGAACGAATTGAGTCGTCTGAGCTTCTTCTGCGGGACAGGTTGACGGCAGCTTGTGAGTTCGATGGAAAGGTCGGTGCTGTCCCACTTGCAAAGTTTGCGAGAAGGGTTTTTGGGAATCAAGTAATAACTGATGACGATACAGAAGATGGAACTATCACTGCGAGAGGAAGGGAAGCTGTCCGAGGACTTTTTATTGCCCGAGGGCTTTGTAGCGAGATCGACTCCTCTAAAGACGTAATTAGCTCTCGCGCCACCCAACCTGTTTTGCCTCAGTTCCGATTTCACTGGTTCTTTCATAACGTAGAGGGGCTGTGGGCATCGACGCAACCCCCATCCAACGATATTGAAGACCGCCCAGTAGGGAAGCTGCACAACAACCCGGACTTCGTTATAGATAAAGACGATAAAAGCAGGATTCTCGAGCTGTTGTATTGCGAACAATGTGGGGCAGTTTATTTTGGGGGTAGTCGCTTAGAACTTAAGGAACAAGGCATCGAGATGCTGCCGTCATATCCAAAGATTGAAGGGATACCAGACAAGCAACAAGCAAAGCTGGTCGAACTTCGGTCTTACGAAGATTATGCGGTATTTTGGCCCTGCGGGCATTCGGCACCCTATGCCGACCTCAAAGAATGGAAGCAGCCTTTCTTTAGCGCGAAAAAGAAGCGACCATCAGCAAGATGGACGCCCGCTAGTCTAGATGTCAGAACGGCTGAGGTACAGCTCTCACACGAAAACGCTATTGATTATCCAGAATATTGGATTCGGGGGTACCTCTACGAGATAGAGACGAAAGAACAGGACGACCGCGAAGCACTGCCCGCCCTACCCTCTATATGTGCTTCTTGTGGAACTGATCACTCTAGGAGGACAAGGCTTAGGAAATCTCCATTGCGGGGCTTCAGAACTGGTTTTGCGAAAATAAGTCAAATCCTCACAAAAGAGCTCTTCTGCTTGTCTCCATCAACGCGAAAATTAGTCGTTTTTGCTGACAGCAGGGAAGATGCTGCGGAGATTTCATCAGGTGTAGAGCGTAACAACTATTCTGACTTATTCCGCGAAGCATTTACCAAGGAGGTGCGTCTGGCTGCTTTAGGCGAACCACAGCTCCTTGATGACATAGAGACCAACTACGAACATCTAGAACGCCTTGACAACATTGAAAAAGAACATAGCAACGGTATATACTGCCCGGTCTCACGCAATTATCTTGACGAGTACCCCGGCTCTGGCGACCACTTGCTAAAGCTGGTCAAAATAGTGCGTAAGGAGATCCCAGCACTCGATAAAACGCTTGTCGAAATTATCGAAAAGGAACGGCGGGCAGCTGGATTGAAGTTAGATCGGATTAGAACCCACGGCCGTACACGCATTGTCCCGTTACAAGAGTTCATTTCACCCGTCGACAACATCACAGATTGTGGCGCACTGATGCACAGGTTACTGTCGGCAGGGACAAACCCAGCCGGCATGGATCTTGAGTTTCAGGAGTTTGAATGGGATGGCCACTCACACCGCTGGACTGACCTTTTCGATTTTGAAAAAAAACGGTGGCACGCTGCTTTACCACAGGACGCTGAGAAGCACAAAGGAAAGATCCGACTAGAGATCAGGAAAAAGGTCTGTGACGTTCTTTTTACTCGTTTGTACTTCGGTTACGAATCCTCCGGGCTAGGCTATGCAAAAGTAAGCGCCAGTAAAAGCCTTGTGAAAAGGCTTGCGGAAGAGTGCGGGCTCACCCAATCTATTTTTGAAGAGGCTTGTGACTCTGGGCTACGGATTCTGGGGGACCTATTCAGGCACGAGGGCTCTGACTGGTTTGCAGAGCTCGATGACTGGGGCGAATATGGCGACGCTCAACGTCGATTTCGTCACTACATAAAACAGGTGTCTTCTCTCACCAGGACGAAAGAGAGAACCTTAGGGAGTGCAGTTTTCACTGTCCTCGAAGAGTCCGGCCATAAGCTAGGCGTGATAAGCGTCCCCGACTTGTTAGTTAAAGTCGCACTCCCGGGTGACCCAGTGTGGACGTGTCCGAGCTGTAGGCGTCGCCATTTGCACCCGTCAGGGGGCGTATGTACCAACTGTTATAGTGCGCTCAACGCAGATCATGACAAAATCGCTGCCGACCTTTGGGAGAGTAACTACTATGCGCTACCGGCTGCCAAGGAGAGAGGCCCAATGCGGCTCCACTGCGAAGAGTTGTCCGGTCAGACTGACGACCCAGCAGAACGGCAGAGGGAATTTCGCAGCGTATTTATTGATACTACAGGAGAAAAGCATCAGGTACCTGAGGTTGATGAGATTGACGTCCTAGGCGTCACGACTACACTCGAGGTGGGCGTCGATATTGGCGATTTACAAGCGGTGATGCTAGCGAACATGCCGCCAATGAGGTTCAACTACCAACAACGCGTGGGGCGTGCCGGCCGACGGGGGTTACCATTTGCTATTGCACTAACCCTCTGTCGGGGAGGGCGTAGTCATGACGATTTCTATTATAAGGCACCATCGCTGATCGCAAGCGTCCCACCCCCACCCCCGTTCTTGACTAAACAAGCTCAGATCACGCAGCGCCTTGTATCAAAAGAATGTTTACGTCAAGCGTTTCGATATGCTGGTGTCAGGTGGTGGGACAATCCCGAAAAAAACCCAGATACGCATGGTGAGTTCGGGATTGCTGCAAAAACTAAGCAAAGGAAAAAGAGCTGGCCTATAGTCCGACAGCAAGTCGCTGACTGGTTGCAAGCAGAGTCCTACCGGCAACAGCGAGATAGAATTATTAAGGCCGTCGCCGGGAGAGTATCCGATGCGGAAATTGAGGACTTGCACCAGTTCCTATCACATGAACTACTTGAACGAATAGATGAGGCAGCCACGAATGTTGAAATAGTAGGCGAAGGACTCGCAGAACGGTTGGCAGAAGCAGGAATCCTTCCCATGTACGGTATGCCTACTCGAACCAGGACACTCTACCACGCCCTCGGATACAAAGTTGAAGCTATAAGTCGCGACCTGGATCTGGCGGTGACTGAATTTGCCCCGGGAGCCCAAAAAACGAAAGACAAGGCAGTCCACACAGCTGTCGGCTTCACTGCACCTATAACAAAAGCATATAAGAAAGGGTGGATCGCTTTAGGCGACCCGCTCCCTCCGCGACGATGGTTCGTGCATTGTAAAAGATGTGGCTACTTAGAAGTGAACAATGAGCCCATCGAGCTCGAGTACTGTAAGATCTGTGGGACGATAATAGGAGAGGAGGAAGACAGCGAATGTCGGCACTACCCGGTCGTAGTGCCTTCTGCGTTTAGAACGGATCTCTCAAACGGCAAGAACTCCAAAGACGAAGGTGAAGTCTTCTTCGGCTCACCTGTTTCAGTGGCAGAGTATTCTACTGAAGGGTTCAATGGGGTCGGCCAGACTAATACCGAAGCAAGCTTCATGCCTGACCGCAGGGTTTGGAGAATCAATGACAACTCAGGCCGCCTGTTTAAGGGGGCCGTCGTAACTACTAAGTACTGCCACTCACCACGCGGTCGTGTTACTAGAGAGCTCAGGAACCAGTGGATAGCCCTTGACCAATTCGATGGTTTTGTCGTTGCGCCGAAACACGCGCAGGAAGACCAGGTCGCGATTGCTTCAGGGAAGACAACTAACGTGCTGAGGTTTAGACCTAGGTCACTTAATAAAGGGCTGACTCTCGATCTCTTTGATAGAAGAACTGAAGAGTTAAGAGGCGGCGTAAAGGCGGCGGCTTATTCAGCGGCTTTTTTGCTTCAAAAGGCGATTGCCCTGAAGCTCGACATCACTCCTGAAGAGGTCGAAGTCTGTAAAGTTCAAAGCGCTCAAATAACTGAGGGCAAGTATGTAGCGGACGTAACACTCAGCGACCGCGCTGCAAACGGCGCTGGCTTCGTAAAGTGGGCTTATGAAAACTGGCAGGACGTTATTGGTGATATTCTATCTGATCCTGAAAGCTGCGGCGAGAAGGCTCTAGCGCGGCTTCTGTTTAGGGGAGAGCACAAGCAGGACTGCTTGCTTTCGTGCTACACGTGTCTCAGGTCTTATAGGAACATGCACTATCACGGCCTACTCGACTGGCGACTTGGGATGTCATATTTGCGTGTACTCTGGAGCTCAGATTATAAGTGCGGAATTGATAAGAATTTTGGCTACGCCGAACTGGACGACTGGCTTATGCTAGCAAAAGATAGGTGTGACCGATTCACGATGCTTTTTGACAGATATACTCCTACGCAGTGGGCAGGACTACCGGGCTTCGAAGTAAACAACGAGAGAGTGTTCATCATCCACTCATTATGGGACTTCTACGAACCGGACGGTATCTTGGCTGACGCGAGGAGCGTTGCGGGGGGTTCGGAAGAGCACCATCATTACATCGACCTTTTTGATCTCCTTCGAAGGCCGAGCTGGTGTCACCAGAAGCTCGTGAAGGAGGCATCAAGATAGCGCCAGGGCTGTTGCCGGTTGTGTTCCCCATTGGGCTCCTTGGCAGCGTGAGCCCGAGCAGTTTTCAAACCCTCAAACAATGTAAACTGAGCGCAGTCTGGACTGCCAATCGGATGCCACGCCTGCTGCCCAAACATCCAGCGGCGCGGCTTGGGACTGTAATGCATTCGATGCTTGAAAAAGCGGGTAACGGAGAACTGAGGTCGATTGCTTCGTTTGACACTTTTTGGCTAGAGAGCGTCGAAGAGGAGGAGAGGAAGATGCGGGAATCCTGGATTGAGCAGCACCTCTTACCGTTGGAGAGCACCGCCAAACACTTCGAACTCAAAAAACGTCAGTGCAAGCTTCTTGCACAGCGGATATGTTTGGATTCAGCACCAATCTTACAGAAATGCCTGCCGCCAAGAACTGCTGGACAAGAAGTAGAGCTGCGTACTCCAGACGGTCAAGTAAAAGGTCGAGCAGATGTTATCAAGCGGCAAGAAGAAGGCGATATTATAATTGATTTCAAGACAGGCGACCTAACGACAGATAGAGATTCCAACACACCACAAGTTATCGAGAACTACGCACTGCAGCTGAAGCTTTATGCGGCCATTTATCATGCAGAGCGTGGGTCTTGGCCGGTAGCACTTAGATTGGTCGGGATCGAAGGTCAGTCCATAGACGTGCCTTTCAGCCCAACGGATTGCCTGAAGCTCTTGCAAGAAGCTAGAACCATTCTAAACAAAACAAACTGCGAAATAAGGAGCAGTTCTGACTATTCAGCGACTCTGACGCAGTTTGCATCTCCTGGTGAGGAAAACTGCAAGTATTGTGGTTACAGGCCCTGCTGCACACCATACTGGGGCGCACGGGCGAAGGGCGGTGACGGATGGCCAAATGACGTTAAGGGCTCGTTAGAGCAGTATACGGTTCTCGGCAACGGGCGTTTGTTTATAAAAGTTGTGAGCAGCTACGGTGACGAGTCTGTCATCATACGGGGCCTAGACCCGAACCGACATCCAGCACTCAACGGCGGCTCAGGAAAGCTGCTTTTGTTTGGCCTTGTGAGAGATGGTTCAACGACGAGCTTTAAAGAAGGGGTTCTAACGACAATATATACAATTCGATAACGCCGCCGGGCTACCCCGAAAAATTTGAGATTGATGCAGCAAAGCCCCAATTGTTATCCTTTATAATAAAATGCCGTTGAAAGTTATTTTAGGCAGGTTGTGGAGGAGAGGTAGTGGACGTCGCTAGCAACTCCACTTATTGGCGCCTATTAGAGAACCGACGCGACCGAAACGGTATAAGCAAGGGCGATGCGCGAACACTCATTTCAGCCCTCACAGATATAATCGCGGTCGAGTCAGGCATTACTAATAGCCGCGAGTTAGAATCAGCCTTCCGAGAGGCTTTAAACCGAGTAATAAGAGTGGGTATCTCCCGAGACCTCTTCGAGCAGACCTTGCATGAGTGGAGGGGTATCGACAGAACCTCCCTGCAGAACATACTAGGCAGAAGTGGGCGAAGGATGGTTATCCCCCAACCCGCTGAAGAAGACGGGCAGAACGTAGTTTCGCTTTTTACGGGTAGCTATGGGCTAGACCTTGGCTTTGAATACGCCGGTTTCAAAGTCGATGTCGCCCTCGACAACGACAAGGCATCCGAGTTAATCGTAACTACAAACAGGTCAAATTTACCGTTCATTACGCAGGATATTGGCGATGTCTCGACTAGTGACATTCTAGCTGAGGCCGGACTAGCCTGGGGTGAAGTCGACGTTCTTACTGGCGGCCCCCCTTGCCAGCCGTTCTCTACAGTCGGCAAGCGTGCAGGGCTTAACGACCCTCGCGCGAGCCCCCTAAAAGAGTTCATCAGGGTCATTGAAGAGGCCCAACCGCGAGCATTTGTTATGGAGGAAGTAACCGGGTTACTCAATGCCCGGATCCGCCACGTCCCCATCGCCGAACGCGATGGGGGCCTTCCGCCTGACGGAGCTCTCGGAGGTGTATGGCGCTTCGTCTTAGACGAACTGCGAAAGACGCACTACCGTATTTCGTGGGACATTCTAAACGCTGCCGACTTTGGGACTCCGCAAGTTAGGAAGCGGGTTATACTCATAGGGCTGAGGGGCGACCTGAGACTTGACCCACACATGCCGCCTGCAACACACACCGTGCCGGGCCAGTCGACCCTGATAGGGCTCGCTCCGTGGAATACGCTCTTGGACGCCTTGGCCGGCGTTAATCCCAGCGACTATGTTGGGCTCCCCCCTAAATACGCGAGGTATATGCAGTGCGTCCCTCCAGGTGGAAACTGGAGGCATATCCCAGGTGCCTTAATTCCTGAAGCTATGAACGGCGCTTACGAAGCCACTGGAGGTAAAATGGGGTTCTACCGCAGGCTATCGCTTTTTGAGCCCTCCCCCACGCTCGTGACTACTCCTGCGATGAAGGGGAGCATGTTAATCCACCCAATTGAAGAGCGGCCATTAAGCGTCAACGAATACAAGGCGATACAAGGGTTTCCGCTAGATTGGGAGGTGCCTGGTGCTATTAGGACACGATACAGGAAGCTCGGGGAAGCGGTGCCTCCTTTGATGTCCTATGCAGTGGCCCTTTCTGTAAAGCAGATGCTTGCACACGTAGACCTGAGCCGATATGATAGATCCCGAGTTAGAGAAGGAAGTACGTGACAGAAGGGCGGAACTAGTCTCATCACTAGTTCAATGGGGGGCCGAGAACTTAAGGGACTTCCCGTGGCGCTCAGGTCGGTCGCCTTACAAAGTGCTGGTCGCTGAGGTTATATTAAGACGGACGACTGCAACTGCAGCAGCAAGGGTTTACGACGAGATCACACAACGTTACCCTGACGTCCTGGCGCTTTCGCAGGCCAACACGTGTGACTTGGAGGTTTTACTCCTTTCTGTAGGTTATTACAAACGCAGGGCACTGATACTCAAGGAGGCTGCAGCCTTAGTGGTCGCGGAGTACGGCGGGGAAATACCTGACACGCAAGAAGCGCTGCTAAGGATTCCTCAAGTCGGCCCCTATACTGCGGGTGCGATCCTATGCCTCGGGTTTGGCATCCCTGCGGCGATGGTCGACTCGAATGTCCTGCGCATCATTAGCAGGCTGTTCTGTAACTCCCTGCCGAACCAAGCGTATCAAACAGTACTTGAAGTAGCAGAAGCAGTTATTCCAAAAGAAGGTTGTGACTTGTTCAACCTAGCAATGCTCGATTTAGGGGCTTTGGTTTGCAGGTACGATAGACCGCGGCACGACTTATGTCCGTTGATTAGTGTTTGTGACACCGTAGTCGACCATTTGTTCACCAAAACATGATCCGTTGTAGTACTCTGCGTACCAGCACGCCAAGCCAAGCGCGGTGACCAGTCGTCGTGGCTATCTATCTTGAAAGCTCCGTAATGATCACGACATTCTTCGCTCACATGAATTTAATAGTTGAGCTGCTCCTCGATCATCGCTTCAATTTCTTTCGAACTTTTAAGAGTCGTCCGTCCGGCGTGAAAAAGTGTGATGATAAGCTCTTTACCTACCATGCTTGTGACAGATTAGTTCTTGGGTTGGTCTATAGAGCGCTACAGCGAAGCACTTCACCGTTTGCAGTGCTTCTCTTACCCTTTCTCCGAAATAAGAACCAAACAATCCGAAGAAACTTCTTAAACTGTGGATGGACGGTTCGTGCAGATAAAACTGACTAAAAATGACTATGCTGCGCCCTTCCATCACATAAACATAAGTAGTCGCACGAACGACAATCCCACTGTTGTTTTTCGGGGAATTCTCCGGCGAGGATGCTCGCAATCATCCCCTCGATTCGCCCTTTCTGCGTCTCGATCCAGTCTTCTTTGGGGGTGTACTCGGTGGTCTCACCTAGCCACGGATAGCAGAAAACGACAGTCTTCGGCAGCTCTTCGTACTTGTCCCGAACAGCTAGGCAGTATATATTCGCCTGAAGATCCTCGCGGATCTTTTTCTTGCTAATCTTATTCTTGCCCGTCTTGAAATCGACGATTTCAATGCCGTCATCATTAGTCTGTTCAATTCGATCAATTTTCCCGTTCACGGTTCGGCCGGCAATCCCCGTGCTGAACTTGTACTCAGTTTCGAGAACGCGGTTTGGATTCGATTCGTGCCACGCGAGGAACGAATCAAGGGTCTGATATGCTCGGGCCTTGTCGAGATCTTCCTCTGTTGTTGAGCTGTAGGCTGCTGACGGCCACGATTTTCCCAGGAGAGTGTATATCATCTCGCGTGTCGGCGCGCAGGCCTGCGCCTCAAGCTTACAGGCTTGGTCAAAAACATCATGCAAAGCTGTGCCGAGGCTCAAGAACGTCTTCGGTGCGCTCGGAACATGAAGCACATGAGCGTATTTGCATTTTGCCGGACATCGCTCATAATCGCCAAGTATGGTGGCAGAAAATGTGAAATCAGGATCAATGAGCGGCGGATCCTTGCTCGCTATAAGCTCTTTCAAGGCCGTGTCTTCTCCCGTGCACACTACACACGGGCCTAGATCAAATGTTTCTTGTTCGCTTTTAGTTTCGAAAAGTCGGAGCCTTTCTAGCTTAATCAGGACGTCAACTGCAGTTTTTAGACACATCTGATTGATTGCCTGCGCCGCCCGCTGCTGAAGTGCACTCTTTGCTAGTTCAAGCTGGTCAGTGTTAGCTCCGGCATAGAACTGTTCCTCCTGTTCCCATTCAACCGCTTTAATCGCAGGATGATTATCGAGTCGTAACTCCCTCAAGAATGGCGAATTGTTCACAGCGGTTTTGTTGTATACGTACCGTGCGGGGAAAACGAGGTACAACTTGTAAGCCGCTCTTGTGATAGCAACATAGAAGAGCCGTCGTTCATCCTGGTAGAAAAGATCCCGCTCATCCTCTGCAGTTTTCAGTCCCTGCGAGAGGTCATTGGGAACATAAAATGGCTTGTCCGAGTACCTTATGGGCAAGTGTCGCTCCGCGAGGTCAGCGACAAAAACGACGGGAAACTCAGTACCTTTGCTCTTGTGAATCGTCATTATCTTAACGCTGTCCGATTCATCAAACTCCTCAACCTCGATGTCAAAATCGCTGAGCGAATCGAAGAACTCCATCAAATCGTCGATGGATTCAGTCGGCATTATTGCCTCGTGCTGCTGAGCCAGTTCGACGAGCCTGTTCAGCAACTTGATATCGTTCCACGCCTCGTTTTGCTCGCTTTTTTTGTAGAGCCCTGAAACACACATCAGGACGTGATACACAAATTCTGGGGTCGTGAGTGCATTCTTCCTTTCAAGCATACGCTCTAGGGTACTGGCGAGTTCACGTATATGCTCGGTTTGCGTTATTTTTTCAGAATCAAAACGTCTCATCGCTTCGAAGACCCCATCGCTCAGGGAATCGCGTGTGTTCGTTTTTGCCCACGCGTTGACCCGTTGAATATTGACTTCGCTGATGTGGGAGCCTCGCATTATGCGCGTGAGGGGGGGGCCGGCGTTTAATGGATTATTGGCGACCCGCAAAAATGCTAGTGCGTCCTTGATGATAGGCGCCTTGAAAAAATGAAGATTGCCGACGAAATCAGTCGGTATGTTCCGCTGCCGTAATAACGTGTTAAATTTCTCTCCATCTTCTTTTTTTCGCGTAAGTATAGCTATATCTTTAGGGGTTAGCGTCTTTTTTTCCCCACTGTCGTCAGTAAAGGTGCCCCCAATGAGCCCTTGGATTTCGCGGACGACGCCTTCAGCCTCAGCTTTGTCATTCTCGCACGCTGCTACTGTTACGCACTCACCCCCTGCTTTGACTGCGATGAGTGGCTTTTCCTCGCGGTTTGGAGCGTTTTCTATAAGCTGGAGTGCAAGTCTCAGAACATGGTCAGGATTTCGGTAATTTTTCCTGAGCAGTGTCTGACTGGGCGCAAAATGTGCTTTAAAATCGCTGAAGACTGTGAGGTACGCCCCGCGGAAACGATAAATCGATTGGTCATCGTCTCCGACGACACACATGTTTTTCCCTGCAAGCTGTTTTAGTAGTGCAAGCTGGGCAAAGTTGGTATCCTGAAATTCATCGACAAGAACATGCGTATATTGACGCTGATACCTATCTAGCACAAGCGGTTTACGTGCAAAGAGTTCGATACACCCCGTGATCATATCGTCGAAATCAATGAGTCCTGCGGTTCGTTTAAACTCGATGTACTGCTTATAAACCCTGAGAAGGTCACCAAGTTTGTTAAGATAGTCGCGCTCAGAAGCGCTGGCCTTTTGGCGTTCCTTCTCGGCGAGGTAGGTTTCTAGTTTCTCGGGGCTGATCAGCTCATCCGTAAAAACTGAAATGCCATCGATGATAGACTTAATTTGATTAGAGGGATTTTTTCCTACTTCAAGATGGCACAAGCCGAAATCATCTACGTGACGACGTGCCCAAACGAGCTGATGTTCCCGTTTGATAACGCCAGCAGAAACGTCAATACCAGAATCGAGCACGTTGTCTCTCAGCACTTCGAGACAGAACGAATGAAAGGTGTGAATAGCGAGCCTCGGTAGACTAACGTGCTTTTGCAGGCGTTCCTCCGTTTCCTCGCGCGTTTTATCTGAGAAGGTAAGAACCAAAATGTGACTAGCGTCGACCCCTTGTGATATCAAATAGCGGATCTTTTCAATAATGACGTGCGTCTTTCCAGAACCAGGTCCCGCTAAGACTAGTTGTATCCCATCCTCATAAACCGCCTGGCGTTGGCATCTGTTGAGTGTCATGCTAGGACAACTATTTACGCAGCAATTTGGTTCAAAAAGCTTCTGGTTGAAAGTGACCTAGATTGAACCAATTCGCGATCAATGATCTAAAGTTGAAGTGTGGTAGCAGCGTTGCCCTTACTTTATTACTATTTACGTGAGCGCCGAAGCCGCTCTAAGACCAAGGTTCTTTTGAAGCCGTGGTCGAAAACGCCTTTCAACTAATGCGCCCTGTGCACCGCTGAGACGGATGCACGTTGAAGCACGGATCAAGTCCTTAGGGTTTGAATTATTTCAAACACTTCCAGAACTGTTGAAAGCTCTGTTGCGACGACATTACTCATAGCGGTCGTGGCGAGTAAAAAGAAAGGTTTTTCTCAATATGCTGCATTGTAGCAATATTATTCTCGGTAGAACCTGGAGTTATCTTAGATTTCACCGTTTTAGTTCCCTCACGGAGATTGATAATGCTAGATGAAATAATAGTCAAAAAGATTAGAGAATACTTCGAGCGGCTCGATAAACAGGGAAAACTGCCCGCAATTGCGCAACTCAATGAGTATTATGCGACTTTTCGGGACAAATTTGGACCTGACAGCCTGCGAGACCTCGACGGTGAGGAACTGTTGGAGGTGCTACATAGCCACCAAAATCACAATAGTCTCGTTTATTGGCTTGAATTCAAGAATGATACGGAGTTTCCACGTATATTTGGAAGCATCGCTGGAGGAAGCGCCCATAAGTTCTCGCTTTACAAGAGCAAAGACTCGGGAGAGTGGATCGCTGGCAGTGCTCCAAAGAACAGAGTAGTTACCAATCGTGAGGCCATAAACATCGCGCAGAAACATCGTGACCAGCTACTGCGAGGCTGTGAATTACTTGAAAAAGTTCCCAGTGACGGAAGTGAAGCAGACTACAAGGCATTACAAGAACGGATGGACGAATTCGCCCCAGATGTTAGTGATACCGCTTGGGGGCACAAGTACTTTAGCTTACTCTATCCGGCCAAACTAGATGATTATCATAACGCCGACTACCAACGATATCATTTGATCAAGCTCTTGGAGATTTTACCCCCAGAGCAAGGAAGATACATTTTTGCAGGTCGTTTTGTAGCCATAGCGAAACAACTCAGCCTTCCACTCAATCACCTAACAACGATTCTAAACGAAATGGATGGCCCGCCACACAGTTATTGGCGCATCGGAACAAAACCAGGGGACGACGGGGGGAGTGAGTGGGATTCCATGCGAGACAATAATTCCATATTTATTGGGTGGAAGAACCTTGGTGATCTGTCAGAACTGCAGCACGATCAACAATCGAAGGATCGGTTGAAGGAATTGATAAAGGAGCGGTATTACCCAAACAGTGCGCAGTTAGCTGGGAAGAAAGGGACAGAAGTCTTTCGATTTGTAACTATTATGGCTGAAGGCGATATCGTGGTCGCCTCTGAGGGCTCTGTGGAGCTTGGCATAGGTAGGATTATTGGAGACTATACATACGATCAGGAGCTCGAGTTTGTCCACCGCAGAGCGGTTGAATGGCTTTCATTAGATGAGTCGAAACAGCAAGTGCGAGAATGTTGGCAAACGACAGTCTGCGAGCTAAAAAAGCCAGAAAATCTTGTCGAAATAGAACGGCGGATTCTCGGGTTACCACCTCTTGAACCGCGTGAGCTTTCTGTGGATTCGCTTAAAGAGCTGATCTTAGCTTACAGCAAAGCTGCGAGGAAGGTGTCTGACGGCACGCTTCGGTTCAGATATCTCGACTTTCAAAGCAGCGAGCGTAAGATAGATGAGCTCAAGCGACTCTTCCGCAAGTTCCTCGCAGAGCCACCAACCAGCGAGAATCTTGCGGCTTTCTGGAATAGGACCTACTTGGAGTTAAGCGACGGCGGAGGAAGTGCCGGCCATTTGCTTGCAAGAGGCGAAGACGGAATCGAAAAAGTACAGGAGGTGCTGAGCGAGCTGGATCGCTCTGAAGTATACCAACGTGACTGGGAGCATGCATTGAGATCGCACGGGCCATTATGGGAGTTATGGGGCAAAATCAAAGGCGGCCCCCTGCCTTCATTCGCGTGGACAGGTTTGTCATTTTTCGGATGCAAACACCCGGTTCCTTCTTATCCCGCGGGCTTTCTTCATAACTACGAACGCTTCCTCCAGCTCTACCAAGATACTCTTGGAAAGACACATGTTACTCGCTATCGCAGCGAAATCGAGATCAATCAGTTATTCTCACTGATATGGACAATTAAGAACAAACGAATCGGTCCTGCGGTGCAGGCACTCGGAGATCCTGACGTCCTGCAAGTTTACGACTTGATACAACGAATCCAAGAAGAAGGCTGGAGAGCCCCCGCTTCAGCACTCCCAGAGCTCACGGGAACTCTTCGACGCATCGAGCGAGCACTCGAAGGAAAAAGCCAGGTTATCCTTCACGGCCCACCGGGGACGGGAAAGACGTACTGGGCAAAAAAGGCGGCACTTACACTCGTCGCCCGCTCCACGTCCAGGGTCAATTTTGAGGATTTTTCAGAGGACGAAAAGGCGGTAATTCAAGAAGGGGGACTCGAATTCGGAAAGCTCGTCCGCATGTGCACTTTTCATCCCAGCTATGGGTATGAAGAGTTTATCGAGGGCTATCGACCGCGTGCTCCAAAAGGGCCATTGATCTTCCCGCTTGAGGATGGGATCTTCAGAGAACTATGCAAAGACGCTGATTCGCATCCGAACAATGATTTTTATCTCATCATCGACGAAATCAACCGCGGGGACATCCCCAGGATTTTTGGAGAGCTTTTAACCATCCTTGAGAAGGACAAGCGGGGCCAAGAGATTGTTCTCCCTTTTTCAAAGGATCCGTTCAGCGTCCCTACAAACGTCCGGCTTATCGCCACGATGAACACCGCGGATCGGTCGATTGCTCTGCTTGATACCGCACTCAGGCGACGGTTTGCCTTCGTCGAACTGATGCCCGACTCATCTCAGCTACGCAACACCACAATCGAGGGGATCAAACTGGCTTCCTGGCTTGAGGCACTTAACCAAGAGATCTTGAAACACATGGGTCCAACGGCGCGCGATCTCCAGATAGGCCATTCCTACCTGTCCCAAGGTGAGGGGCCGATAACGGACTTCGAGAGCTTCGCGCGTGCCATCCAGGATGATATAATCCCCCTCCTGCAAGAGTACTGCTACGAGAGCTTCTCGACGCTTCAAAAAATACTAGGTGATGAGTTAATCGATGCGAAGCATCAGAAAATCAATGAGCAACTATTTGAGCCGTCACAAAAGGAACGGCTCATCCAAGCCCTGAGTAGGATAGCCTCAGGAAAGTCCACCGTGGCTGCGACGGACGAGTTGCAAGAGACCGAGAGCACGACTGAGTTTGACGAGGACGAGGAGCTAGAGTGAACCACCCGTCTGCTAGCATCGACCCACCTATTACGCTGAGTGAGTGGGACTATCGTGATCCCGACAGTGATGAAGAACTCAAGGGATTATCGTTGGAAGCTGACCAGGAAACCCTTGATAAGGTGAAGGAAATGGCCAGCCAGCGGCTTCTTTCGGTCCAACAGCTGAATACAGGACTCGCCATTCGCTCGTTCTCATACGTAGGCACGTTAACACTTGGACGCGTCAAGATCACAATCCGGCCAAAGATTGAGGGGGGCCAGCTGCTCAACCTCCTTCGATATGCATCAGGACTGCGCCGTTTTAAAACCTATCGCCTGACTCCTGTGGCGGTCGCAGAGCTAGGATTCCAGGACCTGCTCATTATGCACCTTATACAAGAAGTGACCGAACTCTGGCTTCGGGGTTTGCACCGCGCGTACACAGCGACCGAGCGAGATCTCACAACGCCGCAAGGGCGGATAGATTTTCAACGTATCGCGCATCGCGGCGGGGTTACGCAAGCCCAACTTCCCTGCAAGTATCACCCTCGACGTAACGACTGCCTGATAAATCAAGTCCTACTGGCAGGACTGCACCACGCTACCGGTATATCTAGCGACATTAGTCTTGTTGGCGAACTGAACGGACTAATCGCACGCCTACAAGACCAGGTATCGCAGATCAAGCTGAGCCAACACGTACTTCGCAGACTCGATCGCGAGAGTAACCGTCTCGTCGCTGCTTACCGACCGTCGATAAACATTATCACTGCACTTTTCAAGTCACAAGGCATCACGCTTGCTGACAAGACGTCACATCAGCTTCCTGGATTTCTGTTCGACATGAATCGCTTCTTTCAGGACCTAATATCTCGATTCCTAAGAGAGAACTTACAGAGTGCGAGCATTATCGAGGAATTCCGACTCAAAGACATGATGTCCTATCAACCTGGATGTTTACCAAAGGGATCTCGAGCACCGGTGCTGAGACCCGATTTCGTTTTGACGAACCGCGGCGCTATAGTCGCCATTTTGGATACGAAATATCGCGATCTTTGGGCGAAGCCGCTTCCCCGCGAGATGCTCTACCAGCTTGGAATGTATGCGCTAAGTCAACCTGTCGGAATGAGCGCCACAATCCTTTATCCTACGACTTCAACCGATGCATGTGAACAAGTGATTGCGATTAATGATCCTGTAAGTGACTCGTCTGCCCTGCAGCACCGAGCATACATCAAACTGCGTCCGGTAAACTTGGACAAACTGGAGAGGTTGATTCATAGCTCAGAAGACGAACGTAAGAGAGAAAAAACGCAATTCGCCCACGAATTGGCTTTCGGCACTTCGAGCTAAGGACCCCTTTCTGTTCCAACTCACTTAGCCGTTTGCACATATAGCTCCCCGTGCTGCCCCTGTTTTCCTGTTTTGCTCGTGCGGGTCTCATTTGGCGATTTTTGCCGGTACCCATCAGAACTCTCTAGAATGATTTGGGAGAGCCTGCCACATAGCCCCGTTTTTTCTATGCACAGCAAAAAATCTGGCGTATTTCAGCATCTCGCTTGGTTGGAAATAGATTTTATCTATAGCCCCTCCTGCGCGTGCCGTTCGTCTGCGTTCTCCGATTGCACAAGCTCGAACGCATAATTCGGTTGCTCATTAGTGTCCGCGTCCTCCTCATGAGCGAAACCCTTCAGGGCTGTATCCGACTGCCGCTCCTCCAGCCCCGGAAAATAAGTCTAATTATTTAGATGTCGTCCAATTCTAGGTCGATCTCCCATCTCGTCGGCAGTTCGGGATGATCGAATGCCGCGTCTATGTCCTCGGCCCTGAATACTGACGTGACTCCCTCGGCAAATTCATTATAATACTCCTGCCTAAAGAGCCACGACGGATACAGCGCCTTTTCCTCAGTGATGAACGCCTTGGTCAGCCGCGGACATTGGTCAGCGTTGATTTCTACCTTCTGCCAATCATCCTCATCAGCCCATGCATGCCAATAAAATCCTCGTTGGCCATGTGGTGTGCTTAAAAGGATGATCCTCCCCTCCGAGACGGCGACCATTGGCCGGGCCGCATAATACGCCTCGTCAGGAACCTGACTCGCTTCGTCAATAATTAGGAGACTGACGTTAGAAAAGCCCCGGATGCTGTCTGGCGCTTGGCCGGTGAGCGTGACGATTCGAGACCCGTTTGTCAGCTCGAGCCGGTGAACTGACTCGGTGATCGAGAGAACCGGCTTTGCGATCTGCCGGTAGTAGTCATGCACCTTGCGAAACGTCTCGGCCGCTTGCTGGAGCGTATGGCTGATGATGATAACCATCGCTTTCGGATGATACAATGCGTGATGGAGGGCAATTATGGCGACGACGCTGCTTTTGCCAGTTTGTCTCGCGCAGTTGAGGATTATGCGCTTGGAGTCAGCTCTGAGAATGTCCTCCTGCCATCGATCGGGGTCGATGCCGAGCGATTGCGCGAAGGCAACAGGGTCCAGGGCAGCCGCGAGGTCACTAAAAAACGGGTTCGTCGCTAGCATCTTCTTCTGCCTCCGGGTCCGATCCCGGGCACCTGAGTGCCGCACCGATCCGGGCCTTAACCTCAGGATAGTCACTGACTGCGGCAAGAACTGTTTGCTTGAACTCGACATACTCCGGGAGCATCAATAGGTTAAACTGCGGGCCATCGTGCGTTTGGCCTGTGAGCGTCGCAATCTCGTGCACTTGTTTAATCTCAACCTCGAGTGCCTTCAATGAGTTCTTGAGGTCGCCCCTCTCTCTTGCTTCGGTGTAGATGTTTCGCAGGTCCTGATGTGATGATACGAGGATATTGACACAGTTTAGGTCGTGCACCTCTGTCGGTTCAGGTTTAACTAGCTCGCCTATGCGTTTCGGAACGCAATTGCTCATGTGCCGTGATACCGTCGAAATGTCAATGCCCATCGACCGTGCTGCCGCCCGCATCGTGATCTCGTGGCTGATGATTTTGGCCTCGTAGAAGAGATGTTCCGGATGCCTGCAGGCGCCGCACTTCGGGAACGTAAAATGATTTTTGGAGGTTCTAGAGCTCATTTTTCAGATTTTGGCAACAACGGCCTTTCCCCTTCAATTGAATGTCGTCGCACATTTGCACGCCCTTGCCGGTTCACCACATTGAGCCGCCGCCTGATGTTGCCGGGCCACATATTATGTAGAAATTCAATCTCTGCGGCGATGCGACGCACCGATGCCTCTCCTGCACGCAAAACGTAGTCTAGGACCGCGTTATCTAGATCGTCGGTCAGCGCCCGAGCTCCGCGACAGAGCATAGGCGCGTTTTTTTCCGGTTCCATTTTCATTGCTGCACCTCTGAAAACATCCACAAACTTTCTTATACGTGGAAATTAATTAATTATTGGTCAATAATTTGAAACCAGTTATTAGAAAATTATGGCTGCTGCAACAAGTAAGATAAATTCAAACCAGCTTATCAGGAAGCTCGAAACGCTAGGAGTTCCTGTCCCAATTGCAACGCTTCGACTATGGGCAAGTGAACATATTATCCCCAATTACGAGCAGCACCAGCCTAGCAACACGCCTCGACTAAGTAAATTCGTCGGAGCCCGCCCGAAAAAAGGAAGCGACGCAGCGAAGAAAAGACAGGAAAAAAGGCAGAAGCTCGAGGAGAACGGTGAAAAAGTACGTCCGGGTCGCCCTTGTTCACTATGGTTATCGGAAACGGTTGAGCAAGCCGCTGCGGTATGGGCGGTACGTTATTCCGGCCTTACAAAGCCACGGGCTCTTACAACGGAAATGATCAAGGCTATAAGGTGTGCCGCCACGTCGCTCGACGAACGCCCCTTCGCGGTCTATACGCTCCCCCCCGTCACTGGTCCGCTGTCGAAACAGCGTATTGCGTCTGAGGATATCAAAATGAAATTCGTCAGGGAGGACTATGACGGGCTCGACCTCTTTCCGGGCACAGACAACACAGAAAAAGCCGACTTCCTCAACAAGCTTGTAGTTATCTGGGTTGCTGCCGTAGAGAAAGTACGAGTATGGGAATCCGATGGGATTAAAGCACAGGCCGCGGAATCGGAATGGGGGCGTCTCCTTCCATCGCAGATCGACTTTTCGCAGATCGATCCGTGGCGAGTAGCGGTCCCTTGTCCGTGGCGAATAGACAAGCCTGCCCTTGTCAAGCTTTACTGGTTGTCACGCCAATCGAAGAACAAAAACAAGAGCAGAGAGTTTTGGAGGCCGCCATTTCCGTGGCAAAGGACTCTTAGCGAATCTTACTGCGACGATCTAATCTTATTTGAGAACTTCCTTGACACTCGCGCATTCTTCAGGATCGATGTCACTGATAGTGACGAGTGGGCGAAAACCGAGCTTGAAGAAACGGAACGTAAATTGCGGAGCAGCACCTCGCCAATGGAAAAATTGCCCCTCGAAATACACCAGGCGTGGCTTAGAAGTTGGTTCGGGGTATAGGGGGTTCTCGTCCGCCTGCAGCGCGCGAATGACCACCAATGAAACGAGGGAGTTATCAAAACGTTGCTAAAGACCGACCCGCAGCTAACATATTGAGATAAACGTTGTCTGAACGGTCGCGTACGTTTCCTTCTTTTTCATGATTCTAGCTGATAACGCGGTGATATTCAGCATGATTCATGTATCTGGCACCGAACATAGAGAGGTAAAGGTTTTTCCTATGATTAGGCTCTTCGTCTTCGATCTCGGCAACGTCATCCTTCCCTTTGAACACAGACAAATTTCCGTGAAACTCCACGCAGTCTCCCGGATACAGAACCGCTTTACACCTGATGACCTTTTCAGGTTTCTCTTTGATAGAAACCGGGGTTTCGTAAATCCCTACGAAGAAGGCCGCATATCGTCACTGGATTTTTTCGCGAAGCTTAGGGAGAGATACAAACTGGATCTAAAATTTGAAGGATTCAAAGACATATGGAACAACATCTTTGAGGAGGATCCCGAAGTTAACGCGATTATTACACATCTGAAGAATAAAGGTTACCCGGTTTTTCTTCTCAGCAACACCAACGAACTCCATTTTTCCTACGTTATGGAACGTTATCCCATTGTCCGTTCCCTCGACGAGTGGATACTCTCTTATGAAGTAGGCGCAAAAAAACCTAAAAAAAAGATCTTTGATGCTGTCTTCGAGAAGACAGGTATCGCACGAGAAGAAACGCTTTATATTGACGACATAAAGGTATACGTGGAGGCCGCAAAGACGCATGGTCTTCAGGGTATGCATTTCAAAAACTCAATAGATTTGTGGGAATTGCTGAAAGAAAAATGCATATAAGTGACAGATTTAAGTGTCATTTTTCAGTATCAAGCATTCAATGCGTGCGATACTAACAACTAAATTCTTGAGCGCGTCTAAC
>Ga0187864_10001141_pt1 | contig 26745 bp, 7 predicted proteins | sample June2016WEW_11_4_FD_132985 | JGI IMG/M metagenome (GOLD analysis project Ga0187864, IMG submission 132985) | Peatland microbial communities from SPRUCE experiment site at the Marcell Experimental Forest, Minnesota, USA - June2016WEW_11_40 | ecosystem: Environmental > Terrestrial > Soil >...
CGGTCCTGCAAAAGTACACCTGGCGGGTCTACCTCGAGCGGGTCTCCATCTTCAAGCTCTACAACCCTGTCGATGATGTCTCCACCGGCGAGTCATTGCTCTTCAACCTCGCCGTGCTCGCGGGCATCGGCGCGGGGTGCATCCTTCTCTCCTTCTTCGCCTTCATCCGCCGCGACCTGCCGGCCAACGGATGAGACTTCACTCTTCGGTGTACAGAACGGCCCTGGTTCCGTACGATCTCCCGGGTGCTGATAAGGGGGCGGGAGTCATTTTCTCCACTGTCGGAGGGACGGTCGCTATCCTCGGCCCGAACGAGAGCCCAAAAACACTCCCGTCCCCTTATCTTCCCGATCCGTGACGATAGGACTCTTGTACTCCGGTCCGCGGGGGGCTACAATGCGTCAACGGCTGACGGGAGATCTGAAATTTGGGGAGAAACTTTCACGAACCAGTGACCGTTAGCGGAGGTTCGAAGAGTCCACTGGCCAAAGGGTGCTTCCAATGCATGCGAGCGAATTCGACGAATGCCGAACCGGGCCGGACGCGGACGGCGGCGATTTCTTTCTAGGCGGCAACGTTGACCCAGGTGCGGGTGACCTGGCGCGGATTCAGACCCTCTACGCATTGATTACTTCTGTCGTCAACGACTTAGACGATGCTGACCCAGGGGATAACAAGAAGAAGTTCATGCTGCACTTGGCCTGGCACGAAGGCGCGAAGATTACAAAGAGGGAGCAAGATTTGGGAGGACCAGCGCGAAGCTTTTATCAACTTGAGCGAGAGAAGGCGATCGACGCTGTAAGCTTCGCTAAAGACAATGCGTGGGTCGATAAGCTCTCAGCTGCGGCGGGCGACGGCACTACATCGCAACAGATCCTCGACGCACTCGCAGATATGCAGAATGACCCCACCAACCCCGTTTTCCCTGACAATAACGCCGTCGCGAGATTGCTCGATACCGTTGATCTCTTCGGCACGTATATGGCACGCATCGCCCTGAAAAGGATCTCTGACCCGATCGGCACGTCTACTGGTGATCACGCTCAATACTGGGCTGATCACTGGAAGATCAAGTTCGACAGCGATAGCGACAAGGCGGCACAGATCGCGACGTTCACAACTGAGGCGGACGCTTGTGACAAAATCCAAAGCGGAGGGTAACTCTGCTGACCGGACGCTCTTTTGGGCCCTCTGCAACCGATAAGGTGGTTCCCAACCTGGCTTTTGCTTTTCCGGAACCTTCCTTGAACTGTCAGACAGAACTTCACCGTTCGAGTAGATCTTCCTCACCAGCCCGAATATCGAGAGCTGACCTGCCCCCAGCGATGGTGCCAGTTCCTTTGCTAAATAGCTTTTTGTGATTCTGGGAGAGTGCTCATCAGGCACTCTTCCTCTAGGGATAACAGTGCTTTCGCTGTTGTCTTCGGCAGCGGAGGTTCTCGTAGACTTCGGCCATGTCACCCTCCTGATCCTCAAACGGTATGGTGAACAGCGAAGTTCTTTGTCCAATAGATCTCATCACGGCCGAGTCGCTCGTTGCGTCACTACCCATCGGCGAAGGTTTAGAGGTCCAGCTTATCCAAAACCTTGAACTCGGTGACTTCCATGTCCTGGAACTTCTTGCCATCACGCTTGAGCTGGAGTTTGGTGGCCTTCCTGATTCCGCCGAAGTCTTTGTATTCGGCGGTGGACGCGACATGGCTGAGCCTCCGAAGCATGAAGTTTCAACCATTCTAACAAAATAGGTGACAAAAATTCCGATAGGCATTGTGTGACGCCCCGCTTAAGAGTTGACATCGAACCCTCCTCGCGTGAGTGAGTAGAAGAGCATCTGTCTCAGAACTGAATCCCATCGACTGCAAACGCCCGCTCGCGACTTCACCTTGAATCGAGCCTGCGATTGAGTCCGCGACTGCTCTCTATCGATCCGTCCCACTCGGACGACTGGTTCTACGACGGATCTCGATCGTCTGCCCACCGACTTAATGATTGCGACCGAGTGTCCTTGTCAAAATCAGGCGACACGACCAGCAGGTTAATCGATAGTTGGTACGTACTGACGCAGACCTGGCGAAGCCAATCGCGGTCGGAGGTGAGCCTCGAGGTGGTCGGCCGGCTTGTCCGGTGAGGGCCACCAATCCCAAACCGCGCCAACTGCGAACGCTAGCCGGTCGAGCGCGTCCACCGCCGACGGCTCTTCGAGCTTCAACGACACAGGTCGCGAAAGCAGTTCGCAATCGGCCTTGGCTTCAAGGAAGTTGAAAACGGTCTGGAGTTCGGTAAGGGCGTCGGCCAGCGTCGCCGGGCTGTCCACTCCCGGATTGAAAGGGATCGTGGCCGTGACCACGGCGCGCTTGAGCAGGTCAACGCCGATCATGGCGGAATATGCCTGGCTGTTCCCGATGGGCACGAACTTGAGAACTAACTGTGAGACTCCGAATGCGGTGGTCAGGCTCGGGCGAGGCGAAAGCCCGGCCGCGAATGCGCTGCCCAGGATAGCCTCACCGAAAGTAGGGAACGGGCCGAGCCAATGATTGGGTCGCAAAGGCACGACTGTAGCACGACGGGCGCGCCAGACCGCGGGGGGAAAAGCAAAGATCGGGATCGGGAACGGCAATGGATTACCGTCGTCGTCAGTCCTTGGAATGAAATCAGAGATTGCTAAGGCCCAGCCACCCTCATCCGTGTCCGCGTCGGGGAGCATGGTCTCTTTGAATAGAGACCAGTCACCACTACGAGGACTCATTGCCGCATCTAAGAAACCGAACGGGTCGACTGTGGGCATGCTCGCTTCCTCCTTATGGTAGTTGGCAAGGCATGCGGTATTCCAACTCCACCGCGGGCCCGACGGGGACGACAATCACCTCGGCAATGGTGCCGTCGGTTGAGGCATCGCTCGTGTCGAACCAGTCCCAGACGGCCTGGAGCCGCCAAGCCATCTCGTCGAGAATCCCAGCAAAGGTCACGTTATGCAGCTCAGGCAGCTTGATCGGGACGGCCCGGAGTGCATCGTTTACAACCACGCTAAAACTTGCGTAGGCACTAGAAAGCTTGAGGCAGACCTCATCGACGGAACTGCAAGCTGGGAAACTAGCCTGTACCTGTCTGCTGCGATCAAGGGTAGATACCTCGAACGGGCGGTCGGCCCGTATGTGGAAACGGATCGGCTCAAATCGGAGGATGAGTTTCAGGTCGGACGTGCCGTCGAGCGAGCCCACGAACGCCCGTGGCGAGAGCCCTCGGGACCAGGCAGTCCAGAGGAGGAGTTGACCGTTGGTAGGAATACCAATCGCACTGCCATCGGAAGCGGTGTTCAGACGGGACGGGACCGGAAGTATTTGCAGCATTCGCCACTCTTCGGGCGGAAGGTCCACCACCAGCGCGCCTTTAGTGTTCGGGGTGTAGTACTCCGCCAAGGCAAGTGTCCAACCGCCTCCCTGGAAGTCGCGGGATTGGCCTAGGAAAAGGTCGTGGATCTCGAGATAATTATTAGGATTCGTGGGATCTGAGTCTGTCGGCTTACTGAGCCAATCGAACAGTTCGTCGATGGTCATCGATCACCTCGATGTTCGTAGACGTTCCTGAGTATGAGACGAGTCGGGGACTTGACCGAGGACGACCCCGAGACAACCTGACCGGGGACGAGGTACTTTATCAGGTCGAGGCGGAACGTGGCGCTGCCGTCCCCCGGGCGCCGGGTGAACTGAACGGTCTCGCGGAGGTCGCTCACCTCGAGCACGAAGTTGTAGAGTGGGGCGACCTTCTCGAACCGGGGCGCGGCCTGGTCGGGCGGCGCGGCGTCGCCGAAGAACGCCGTGCGCGCAAGCGGTGGACTGCCCGCGGGGGGCGGGAACTGGCTCACGACGGCGGCCAGCTTGGGCAAGAGCGGGCTCGCACCCAGTGGGTTGAGCACCACCGGGCCCGATGCGTACGGCGCACTCCAGACAGCGCCCTTCGAGTCGGTCGCCATCCAGACGAACTGGAACACGTCGGCATCGGGCGATTCGGGCCGCTTCGCAGCGTCGGCCGTGGGCGAGTATTCCCAGACGATCAGGCCGTCGCTGCCGCCTCCGCCGACCGCGACTTGCTGGAAGAGCTCGCCGAGCAGGGCGTTGCCGTCCGGCTTGAGTGGCTGCGAACTTTTCACGACGACGTACGGCTGGAAATGCAGTGGGCCGGTGCCGTCGTCGAAGTCGATCGGGTTTCCCAGGTTGGGCAACCGCGTGATGAGAAAGATCCGTGGGGCGCGGCGGACCGTGTTCCCGCCCGCCTCGAGCTGGTAGATCGGCAGGGTCTTGTCATCGGGCCGCAGGGCGAAGACGGTCTGGTCGAACTGGACGACGGCGAGAAAGGGGGTCGAGCTGAAGCGGTACGCGCTGCCGGCTCGGAGCAGGAGCTGGCTGGTTGTGGCTGGCAGCGGCCTGGCATCGAATGTGACGCGGCCGATCAGCTCGTTCCAGTGGACGGACAGCCGCCGCAGGTCGTCGGGAAAGGCCCCCGCGGTGAGCGTCGCGTCGAGGACGGTGACGCCCGCCGTGACGCAATCCGACACCTTGATCCGTTGCGGCTCGCGGAGCGCCAGCTCGGTGGTCGGGCCCAGGGTCCATCGCGGCGGGTCCCCCTTCATCGGTTGGGCGGCCAGCGGTGTGATCAGGTGCTGGACCATGGCACCCGGCTTGTCGGGCCCGAAGCGCAGGCGGACGTTGCACGGCAGGAACTGGTTCCGTCCTGTCGGGGTGGGGGGCAGCTCGCGCGGGACATACCAAAGAGGCGCGGCCTCCTGGAAGGCCGGCACCTCCGCCACGCGGCAGGCAAGGGCCGGCGCGCCGCTCCCGGTAGGCTTCGAGAGACTCGGCACGGCCGGGCCCCGGCGGCTGAACTCCAGCGCACGGGCTGGCGCGCACGCGTCTTCGCGGTACGGGTCGAACGACATCGATCGGAGGGCGTACGCCGGAGCGTCGGCGATCGTCCAGCTCCGGACGACCTCCGGGGCGATCAGCCTCTGGTCGATGGTCGGAGGAGTTGCCGGCGGCGACGCGACCAGCCGACCTGGCGTGCTCGTGAGGAAGACGGCCGTGGCGGCCTGGCTCGATCCCACGAACGGTGATGGCTCGAAATCGTAGCGTGCCAGCCCTCCGAGCTGGAGCGTTCGTCGGACAACCATGCCCGTGGCGCCCGCCTGCAGGACCGCAGCGCGCACCCGTTCGGCGGGGAACAGCGGGTCGTCGGTGTTCACGGCCGTTCCACTGAGCACCGACACAACGGACGGGAGCGGCCGCGGGCCCCCCGCGGCCCGCACCTCCCGTGCCGCGGTCGCATCGGGCCCGGCCACCTCTCGGAAAAGGACAAGCACGTCCTCGGTCCTCAAGTCGTCTCCGGTGGCTGTTTCCGAGAGCCACAGCCTCTGGGAGTTCAGCACGCAGCCCCGATCGGCCGGACCGACGGGACTCAGTAACCACGAGTGCGTCCCGGGATCGAACGGCAGGTTCGACTGCGGGGGGTCCAACGCCTGGTCGGGTGGCCACAGCGCGACCCGGAGTTGGCCGCCGAAAACCGCGCGGTGCACCAGTTGCGGAACCGACGGCGGCAGCAAGGTCGGCGGTGCGACCGCATCGGGCTCGAGGCAAAGGTCGAGCGGCACCTGGTCCTCGAGCACCTTAAACAGCGATACACCCGCCGCGTCAATGACAAGCTGGACGAATGCCGCGACCGGGTCGCTGGACGATAGGGACGTCTGCTCCACCGCCTCGGCCAAGGTGAACGCCCGGACGGTGCCGCTTGCCATTGGGAACTCGAGGTCGGTGAGCCGATCCGGCGCGACCACGGGCGGCGCGACTGCGCGGGCGTGCGCGAGCCCGGCGTTCCATTTCAGAAGAGAGCCGTCGTCTGCCTTGAGCATTAACCGTACCGGCCCCTGGATGCGGGGCATGGGAGTCGCACCGGTCGATACGTCGACGTAGGCGGTGACGAACGATTGCGCCCCCTTGGCCGTCTGCTCGTTGATCAGGAGATTCAGCGCCACGGGGGGCGGCGTCGCGGGGTCGGGCCCGAGGGCCCAGGACCAGACTTGCCGCTGGTACCATTGGATCGCTCCCGCCGGGTCGACGACCGAGGCGACGATGGTCATCTCGAGGCGATCGCCCACGAGCTTCCAGCCCGCCGGGTCGAGCTGGGCCGGGACCTTGGGTCGAAGCTCTTCGGAGACGAGTACCCCACCGAGCGTGGGACTGGCCGGGTCGCCCTCGTTCCAGAGGACGAGGACGCCGTTGAGCGGGGTCGCTCCGGCCACCGGTGCGACCGCCGGGTCGAGCACGAACCCGAAGACTCCTCCTTCGGTGAGCGCGGCGTTCAGCGGCTGGACCACGCCCGCCGGCCAGTCCTTATTATTTCGCAGGGTCAGCGCCAGAGCGGCGACCGTGGTCCCATCCTGGTCGATCTGGGTCGCGACCGTCGCGCCCAGCAGGTAGCCGGTCCCGATCGCCGGCGGCAACGCCACGGGGAGGCTGAAGGAGAGCGAGGGACCGGCCGCCTCATCCTGTACGATGTCGAGCGCGACGCCCGCCGGCGCGCCCGCGGCGCGGTAGGCGACCCCGACCGCCTGCCCGTTGCTCACGATCGCCTCGGTCACCAGGGTCAACGGCGCGGCAAGCGCGAGCGGCCAGAGGCGGCCGAAGACCAGCGCGGCGCTGCGAGCCGGGTCGACGGTCAGCACCACCCGCCCTTGCGTCACAGCCACCGTCCCGGCCAGCCGGGCGAGCTTGCCGGGGAACGCGCCGGCTTGCGGGTCGGGCTGGTCATCGACGTCGAACGCCCAGTCGAACAGGGCGTTGGCGCCGTCGGCGAGGGTCACGGCCGCCACGTTCGCCGTGCTCGTGAGCGAGACCGTAACGACCGAGCCCCGCGCCACGGCGTCGCGGACCGAGGGGAGGACGCGATCGGAGGGGCCGTCGGCGGTCAGCTCGAGCGGATTGATCAGCGCGGCCTCGTACGTCAGCGCCGCGGCCTGCCAGCCCGCGGCGCCGCCGATCGGGTCGAGGACGAGCTGCTTGAGCCGGGTCGGGAAGACCGGCGCGCCGCCGAGCCGGGGCCAGTACCGGGCCTGGCCGAAACGGCTCGTGGGATCGTTCTCGGCCGCCGACCACAGGCTGTAGGCTCCGAGCGTGAAGGGAGCCACCTCGAAGTTCGAGCCATGCGGCGGCACCACGACGTCCCCTTTCGCCCCTCCCGCCAGCTTCAGCGCGGCGCACGCCAGGCGGAGCTCGGTCCGGTAACGCGGAGAACCGGCGGAATCGGGCTCAACCAGGAACAGGGGCGCGGCACTGGTGTCGGCGGCGGCGTAGGTGACCGAAATGAGCGCCGCGCCATCGGGGCCGAGGAGCTGCTCGACGACCCACGGCCCTCCAGGGTTCACCGGCAAGGCGCTCCGGACGACCCCGAGGTTGTCGTAGATCGCCCCGGTTTGCGCCGCGTCGGGGAACGGGTTGGCGACCTCGCTGTCATCGGCGAGAGACCAGGCCTGAAGGGTCCCGGCCGTGGTCCCGGCGACAAGCCAGCCCCCTCCGAGCCCGTCGGACAGCGCGACGACCGCCGAGACCTCGGATCCCCGGCAGTCCAAAACGACCCGGTCGATGCCGGGCGCTCCGACCGCGTGGACGCGGGCGATCGCGTCGGTGCCTCCCACGAGGATCGGTGTCTCGCCGGGTTCGACGCCGTGGGCGACGGCCAGGCCGGCGTCCGGTCCGTAGACGGAAGCGAGCGACGCGGGGAAGCCGGAGTCCGTGGTCGTAAGGGACAACGTGCCGTCCGTCGCGCTCCGCGGAGACCAGAAGAACAGTTGCGTGTCGCCCACCCCGGTTGCGACCTTTCCCGATGACTTGTCGATCGCCAGCAGCCGCAAAGGTAGGGAGCGGCCCAGCGGGTCGGGGATCATCTGCAGGGGCGAAGGGGTCGAGCTCGCGTCGTTGCGGTCGAAGCGCCGGAGCTCCCCGCTCGCATCGGCCACGAGGAGGGTTGAGGTGGTTCCTTGCAGTGCCATCCCGACCGCGGTCACGGCCGGGGGGGGGCCGGGCACCGCGGCCGGCGCGATGATCTTGACCGGCGCCGCCGGCTGGTCCACCTTCCAGAGCCGGGCCTGTCCGTCGGCGCAGCCGGTCAGCAGCCACGGCCCGTCCAGAGCGATACAGGTGACCTCGTCGGGGTGGGGAAACGTCGTCGTCGTGGACGCCGGGACGATCGACCCGCGGAATCGCGACAGGACCAGCAGGCCTCCAGGAGCCGGCATCGTCCAGAGCCGGGCGGACTTATCCTTGTTCGAGGCCGCGATCGAGAGCGTGTTGTTGGATGCGTCGAGGGCCACGCCGGTGACCGCACGGGCCCCCGCGGGGAACCGGGCCGCGACCTCGAACTGGTTCACCAGTTTATTCCAGGATGTCAACACCACCGTTCCGTCCGCACGCCCAACGAGAACCAGCGGCGTCGGGTTATCGGCCGACGGGCCCAGCGAGGCGAGGCTCGCGACGCACTGAGGCGAAAAGACGAGCGGCGCACCCGAGTTGACCGCCCGCGATCGCCCCGAAGTCGGCCCGTCGCCTCGCTCGGGAGCCGCCAGGATGAGTGTCGGACGACTGACCGCGAACGGCTCGGCGCCGATGTCGAGCTCCAGGAAGTTTGTCCCGCCGACGGTGGGATCGATCGAGAGGACCTGCGGGCTATCCCCCACGGCCGAGAGCGTCACCGCCGGCGCCGAGGCCGCCGTGGCCGGCTGGAAGTCGAGTCGGGGCGCCAGCGGCTGGTTGCGCTGGTCCACCCAGTCGGCCCAGGGGAGCCAGTTGCGGATGGTGTGTTCGGCATTGTCCGAGGCGAGCAGGTTGTTGCCCGACGCCTGGGTGTATCGGTCGCGGACCGCCCGGATCACGTCGCGGTACGGCAGCACCGGTGCCGGCTGTGCGCCGGAGCCGGTGGGGCCGTCGGGCGTGCGGTCCTCGAGGGCGACCTCCATCTCGGGATGTTCGAGCACGAGGTTGCGGTGATGGAGCCGGGCAAGGCTCGTCGTCAGCCAGTTCGGCGCCATTGACCCCCACTCGACCCACGGAGCCAGCGCCATGACCGATGGGAGCGATCCCCCCTGAAGCGACGTCACGTCGAACCGCAGTCCCGTCAGCCGCGGCTTGTTGTCGGTCCCCGTGGCCGGTTCCCAGGTGAAACTCATGAGCCCCTGCGGGACGAGTCCATGGTTCGGGTCGCGGGGCAGTGTCGACTGGCTCACGACGAGCGCGTAGGGCGTTCCCGCCTTCAGAGGCAGGACAAACGCGTCTTTCGGGTCGACCGTCACCCCCCAGGCGCCCGTGCCGTCGTCCGAGAACCCCGTGACCGTGTGGGTCTGCGCCGGCCCTCCGGCCGGGTTGACTCGCACGTCGAGGCCCTTGTAGGCGTCGGTCAACTGCAGTGCGGTGCGCTTGTCCACCGGCAGCCGGGTGGCGAGAGCATCCGCCGGCGTGACTCCGGAGAGCACGACGAGGCGGTCTGCGGGCACCGCGCGGAGGTTGCCACCGGTGGCCGACGCCGGGTCGATCAGGGCGTCCTCGGCGATCGGGTAGAACCGGGCGGCGTCGCGGCCGGCGGAAAGCTGGAACGGAACGGCCCCGGTCAGGCACGGCTCGACGCGCAGGGACTCGAGCGCCGGCGGCCCGTCGACGACCTCGCCGTCGTGCTGGAAGACCAGCGACGAAGTCTCCAGCTCGTCGTCATAAACCAGGGGGGCCGGAACCGACCCCGGATCATCGAGCGCGAGGGTCGCGTCCTGGCTCCTCAGCTTCATGCCCGGTGAATAGGCCAGAGTCTGCGGGCCCACCAGGTCGAGCGCGACGCCACCGTCGTGGCTAATCGTGGCGGCGACGCGCAGGGACACGGTCGCCAGATCCTCCATGTCGAGCACGATGCGCCAGTGCGTCGCGAGGTCGGCGCCGGTGCGTTCATCGAGGAGTGTCAGCGGGCCGCTCCAGTTCGGGAGCCGGGGCCGGTCGAGGCCGATGGCGCCTGGCGTGAACGGCACGTCCCCCACGCGGTATCGGGCCCAGGCCGGTGGCAGCCCGCTCCAGGCCGCCGACCCATCCTTCGGCACCGGCCGCACCGGCTGCCAAAGGTAGTTCTTGACCACGAACGTGGGATCGGCCGCCCCGGAGGCATACAGCGGCGGAGCCTGGCTGAGGAAGACCGACGGATCGCCCGGGTGGGCCGGCTTGACCCAGTTCGCCACGACGTGGACCAGCTCGGACGGGATGCGGTCGTCGGCCCGCTGGCCCGAGTCGATGAGCGCGCTGATCTCGTCGACATTGGAAAAGAGGTACTGCGTATCCTGGGGCGACTGTTGCTGCGAGACGGTCAGTGTCGCCGGGACCCACTCGGTCACGGTCCCGTCAGGCCCGGCGAACCGGAGGGTGACTCCTGGCCGCAGCAGCTCGTCGACCCGGGACGTGGTCTTCCCCGCGCTGGTGGTCCGGGTCACTCGGTAGTAGACCCCGGGCGCAGCCCCTCCCGCGGCGAGCTGGATCGGTACTTGCAGGTCGGTTGTCAGCAGGTTGGTGATATCGGTGATCACCTCCTGGAGGCGGTCGGCGGGGTCCGCCACGTCGGGCGAGTCGGGGCATGCGATCGCTTCCCAGATTCGCACGCTGACGTCTTCACCCATCCAGGCCCCCCGGTACGCGATCCGCCGGTGCACGGTCGAGCCGTCCGAAGCGGTTTGCACCACCTCCATCTGGAGCGCGCCGGCGGTGAGGACAATCTGCCGGATCACCCCGCCCGGCCAAAGGCGGTCGAGCAGCCGCCGCGCGTCGTCGGGCTCGAACAGGAGGGAGGGCTCGACCAGCCGGAGCGGGCCGGCGGTGATCGTCCCGCGAACGTAGGCAGCGCCGGCCTTGGGATCCGGATCGAGTTGCACGCGGCCCAGGAAGTTCAGATCGGCAGGGCCGCCGGGCAGGAACGCCGCGTGTCTGACGGCGTACGCGCGGCCCAGCAGCGTTACCGCCGAACTGGGCGCGGGGACCACGCGGAGGCGGAGCTGTTCCGCGTCCAGCCGCAACACGCTGCTGATCGGGAGACTTAGATTCTCGGCCCAGAAGAAGGCCCGGTCCGCCCACAGCGTCAGGCCGCTTGGGGCGTCGAAGAGCCCGTGCGGGTCGTCGAGCGTCATTTCCACGCGGACCCAGCGCCCCCCCAGTTCCACGACGTCAGCCCGCGCCGCCTGGTCGGTGCGCCGCTCCGCGGGAGCCTTCCCGGCTCGGGTGCGCGACGTCCTCGGCTGTTGCGCTTTCCTGTAGTCGCTCATGGTGGCTCCCGGGAATCGGTTCGGTGCGACGCGGGTCAGACGATCTGGAACGAGGTCGAGCGGCCGCTGTATCCGTCGCGAAGCGTCTGCAGCACGTACTGCTCCGCGACGTTGTAGTAGGCCGCTTTCTTCAGGACGCGGACGGTGAACGTCACGTAATACGAGGGCGCGGCCGGAGGCGCCCCTGGCGTCGCCGGCGACGCCTGCACGGCGACCGACATCACCGGCAACGGCACGCCGTTCCCATCAACGACGGGCTTGCCGTTGGCGTCGAGGAAATCCACGCCGCTAGGAAAGAGCTGGACATAGGGCCGGTCGGTCGCAATCCCGGTGGAGGGCTGGAACGCCGGGTTCCACGGCGCCACGACCAGGCAGAGCGGCAGGTAGACGAGCCCCTGCGTCGCGCCGGCCTGCCTGCGGGCGGCATGAGGAGGAAGCGGCGGCGCGGTCAGGCCGTAGCGGTCAGCGGCAACAGCGGCATCGAGGTCCCCTACGGCGCGAGGCGGCGGCGGCGCGGTCAGGCCGTAGAGGATCTGGAACTGCACCGCGAAGTCGGGCAGGTCCTTGGCGGCCACATCCTTGCCCAGCAGCGAACGGGTCAACGACGGGGGGCTGGCGTCGGCCTCCCAGGGTGAGAGGTGGTCGCGGTTGCTCGGAAGGAAGACCGTGAAGCTCAGGTCGGCCGCGACCTCCGGGGGGAGGGACGCGCCCGTCATAGCGTGGATCGCCGGCGGCCAGGTGCCCAGGAAGCCCGGTGCCCGCTGCGCTGTGGGCGCGGGGGCGCCGGGGTCCCCCGCCGGGTCGCGCGGCGGACGACGCGCCACCAGACCGGCGGCCGCGGCGCCGCGGTCCAGCGCCTGGGGGGGTGCGGTCTTGCGCGACTCATAGGCCGCCCGCACCTCGAGGCGGTAGTGGTAATAGAACGGCAGGTCGGTCAGCGTCACCTGCCGTTCGCTGGCGAGGAGACGGTTGGTGGCGGAGGCGTTCCGCGGGATGCGATCGATTGCCAGTTTGGCGGCTGCGGGTGTCGGACCCGTCGTGACTGCGGCCAGCAGCGTCTCCAGCGTCACCGGCGGGTCTGCGGGACCCCCGGTGTCGATGAGGTCGTAATCGAACTGCCATAGGCAACCCCGGTAACCAGTCCGGATCGCCGAGATCTGGTTCAGCCCGGCGCGGATCCCCTCACTCGGGAGCTGGTACTGGAACTTGACCTCCGTCGGGTGCGGAATCCAGACGACCGGGAGCGGGTCCGACACCGCCGTCCGGTCGCTGGGCAGCACGCGCTGGACCGTCGAATCCCACGCCGGCGGGTCGCCCGCCCCGTCGGGAGCGTCGGGGAACACCTCGACTTCGCGGGTGAGCCGCTCGGCCCAGCTCACGATAGGCCCGTACCGCGACACCAACCGAACCGCAACGCGATAGCGGTGGCCGTGTGCATCGGGCACGATCCAGTTCAACTGGCACCGGCCCCCGACCGCCGCCAGCGCGCGGCTGCCAGTCGCTACCGGCTCCAGCACCAGGACGGGAATTTCGGGAAGGACCGCAGGAAGGGGCGGAGCCGGCGGAGGCGGCAACGAGGCCGTCTCGGCGAAGTACGCGTCGCTGAACGGCCCCGACGCGAGCACGAACCGGGCTGCCTGCCGGACATGCCACCACAGTGTCAACCGGTCGGTGGGCGCGGTGCCGTCCGGCACGACGACCGCGCGGACATTCATCCAGGTTTCGACCAGCGTCAGCCAATCCGGGCCAGTCGCCACCAGCGGCCGCGCGTCGTGGAGCGAATAGACGCTCGTCGCGTCGGGTATCTGGGAAGGCGGCCACGGAGAGTCAACCGTGAGGATCCTCTGTTTGTTCACGGTCTGGGCGTTGACAACGGTGCGCGCCTCGCCCTGCGCGGTGCCTTGGGTGATGACGAGCGTCAGCCCGACGTAGTCCTTCGGGTCCGGCAGTTGCCAGTCCTCGGAGGGGTCGAGCAGGAACAGGACATGCTGCGCGTCATCGGGTGCCGGGCCGGGCGACGTGCCGAACTCGACCAGGCCGCGATCCGTCAGGAGCACCGTGAGCTCGCGCGGCATGACCACGAGCTTCGCGAACGAGTAGCCAACCGGCGTGCTCCCCGCGGCCCGCAGCGACGAGCCCGACTGCAGGCCGACGACGACCCGGGCATCGTGGCCGCCAACCCGCGGCGGCTCGCCGGGATCGAGGAGCAACTGCGGAAGGAGCCGCGCGGCGCGGCGCAGCGCGGCGACCATGTCGCGCAGATCGAGGGCCTCTCCGAGTGCGTTGGTCAGTTGCAAGTCGACGGCGAAACCGAGCCGCTCGAGGAGGTTCAAGTGGTTGACGACTTGGCCGGCGAGCGTGTCTGGGTCGCGCGACGGCATCGGCAGCGCGCCGCCCTGCTGGAGGGCCAGCTTCGCGGCGTCCGGGAGGTAATCCAAGAGCGAGGACGCCGTGGCGATGGCCGAGCCGTCGGCGGCGACGGCGGGCACGAAGCCGTGATGCGGGCGCAGGTCGATATCGAGCCGTGTGTCGGGCCGGCCGTTGTACGGTAGCCCGTCGAGCACGCGGCCTGCTGGTCGGGTACGTCTGGTGGAGCGCCGCATCGGGGGCCGGCCGTTGTACGGTAGCCCGTCGAGCACGCGGCTCAGGCCCGAGGCATGAGGCGCGACCTGGCCCAGAGCCCGCAGGCGGTCGGGCGGGGGCTTGTTGACTACCCGGTCGACGAAATCCCCGGCCAATTTGCTCAGCGCCGCCGCGCCGTCATCGCCTGGGGCGTTCGAGGGAAGCGCGTGGATCAGCCAATCCGTCGCCGGGTAATGGATGGGATCGCCCCCGCTCGATGTGGCGTAGTAGTCGGCCTCGATCTCGGCCCATCGCAAACCGCGCGGCAGGATCTCGACGGAATCGGGGTCGCGGCGCTGAGCCGCGTCTCGCGCTGCTTGCGCCAGCGAATAGAACGGGATGTTCGAGTCAAGGCCCGCGAGCAGGTCGTCGGCCACGGCGCTGCGCCGCAAGGCAATGGCCGCGAGCTGGCGCGACAGGTCGCTGTCGCGGAACGCGGCCACGTCGTCGGGTGGTGTGTCGGCGGGGACCTGATCGGTCGTCGAGTCGCGTGCGGCATCGACGCGCTTATTCAGGTCGTCAAGCGCTCCCTGCCACGACCCCACATCGGCCGGGTTGAACTTTAGGCCGAGCACCAGCAGCCGGAGCGCCAGGAGCATCGCCGCGACGTCGCGCAGCGTATCCGGATCGTTCACGTTCAAGGGCGAGCGGAGAAAACGCCGCAAGGCACGGGCCCAGTTGCCGGCGGGGACCAGCAGCGACCGCCAGCCCGCCGTCTTCCGCGCCTGCAGGGCCGCGTCGAGCGTCGCCCAGTGCCCCGCGAGGTCGCGCAGGACCGTGTTCTCCGCACTGTCAATATAGTAGTAATAATTTAAGAGGATATCCGTATCCTTGAGCAAGAATGTCACACTGGCGGCCGGGTCCGGCGGCGTCAGGTCCGAAGGCCGTAGGCCCGGGGGGAGGGCCCAGTAAGAGGTCTCGGCGAACTGCGTCTCGCTGTGGATGAAGACCGCCTCCTCCATGGTCTCGCAGAGCACGCGGGACTCCGCCGACGAGTCGTCGCGGTCGTGCACGACGACCTCGATGCCCCCCTGAACGGCCGAGACTGTGTCGGCGGTGACGGTCAAGAGGTTCACCTGGAGCGCCTCATCGAACCGGTCCCCAGCGGAGAAGGCGTCGAGCGGTGCGAGCGTCGCGGTGCGGAGGCGGATCGCTTCGTAGTCGTCGGCCGGGATATGCTCCAACTGGTCGACCGGCCGGAGAGAGGTGGGCGCGAACCCGTCGCCGGGCAGCTCCGGGACGAGGAACGCCGGCAAGGGTGTCACCAGGGCGTCGGTCACCGCATCGTCCGATGAATCGGAGCTCCCCGAGCCAACGAGGTGCCGGACGTAGAGACGGTAGCCGAACCCGGGTCGGAAGAGCGGGTGGTCCGCGATCGTGAACTTGCCCGTGCCGGCGCTCCCCGGATCGGCCAGGACGTCGGCGCGGAACTTGCCCCGGGTGAATTCGGGCGGGGGCGTCGCGTCGACGTCAGCCAGACCGACTTGCGACCGATCGGGCTGCGGCGCGGGCGCCGGCCCGTACTCGCCCCCCACGTAGAACCCCGACTGCTTCCGGACGACCGGCTCGATCCAGAGCTCGAAGTCACTCGTACTTAGCGGATGGTCACCGACCTGAGGCAACCCCGGCGCCTCGCCCCCGGTGGTCACGATCTGGAATGGGAACCCCTTCTGTTTGGTATTCGGGTCGCGCGGGTATCTTAGGTCGCGCACCGCGAACACGGCACCGAGGTCGGACGGGAACGGGTCCACCGGCGGAACGTACAGCGACACCGTCTCGAGCGGGATCAGCCTTCCATCAGTCGGATCGTCCAGTTTGTCTGGGACCGTCGTATCACCATGCGGCACGACCCGCAGCATGTAGCGGACAGTCAGGCTTGCGCCGGCTGGCAACACCGGCTCCGTGAATGCCCGGTCGACGACGGGGAACTCGTCGCCGAAGAGATAGGGTTCGACCAGCGCCACCCGCCCTTTGACCGTTTCGATGAGCTGGTAAACCGAACCCCGATCGACTCCCGGCGGTGGCCACGGGTGCTTGGCATCGACGGTCAACGTCAGCCAGTGGGCACCGTCGTCGATCACCGCGTAGCTCGCCACGTCGTACGGAAGGAGCACGAGCTCTGACTCGCCCAGAGGCAGCAGCATGGCCTGCCAGCCCAGGTACGCCCTGCTGTTCTCGGAGGCCTTCTCGTCGAGCTGGACACGATGCTTGCTCGGGTCGCTGTCGACCGCCAGGACCGTTCCCTGAACGCGGACCTCCTGGCGTACGTCGTCGATCATCGTGATCCGGGGCCGGACCTCGTCGGCCAGCAGCGACCAGGTCGTCGCGTTGCCCACCCGGCGGAACACCTGAAAGTGTCCGAGGCCGACCATCCCGCCCTGGATGAGCGCGTCGGCAAGCTTGATCGGCACCTTGACCAGCACCCGCGCCTGCTCCTTGTCGTCGCCGGACTGCTTCGGAGCGGTCACCTGGAACTTCTGGCGGATCGGCAACGGCGTTACCGGGTTGGTGACCTGGTCGAACGTGTCGTCACCGGGGGTGACGACGAGCGTCTTGGTCGACAGCGTCCCGTCGCTGCCGACTCGCGTGACCTGGACCTGCGCCACCTGTTTGGCGACATTGGGGTCGAGCGCGACGATCCAGCCGAGCACGGCCGGCGTCGTCCCGCTGGTATCGCGGGCGTACTCGCCGAACTGGGAGGGGCCGCCCGGCCGTCGGAGGTCCTCTAGCAGCATCCTGACGATCCGCGACCGGACCGCCTGCGCCGCCTCGACCTCGTCGAGGTCCTCGCCCTGATGACGCTCGATCCGGGCGGCACGGTTGGCGTAGTCCTCGTACCGCGCTGCCTCCTCGAAGACGTCGGGCTGCCCGATGCCCGCGAGGGCCACGTCGTCGAGCGGGTCCATCTCGAAGGAGAGCACGCCGGGCGGCAGGTTCCGGTCTTCGGGACGGAGGAAGCGGCGGTCAGTGGTCTCGACCCGCGGGTCGCGGACGATAGTAATGTTCGACCAGGGTGTGCCCGGATCGGGTGACTGGCCACTGAGAGTGGATTCGAAGAACAGCGGCACAATGTCGTAGAGCTGGTCGCGCTGGTCGACCGGGAGCCCGTCGACCTTCTCGCGGAACCCGGCACTGACGGTGTTAGCCGCTTGCCACGGCGGGTTCAGGGTCACCAGGGGGGTACTGGCCGACAGCAGCGTCACCTCCGTGACGTGGTCGTAGAACGGCGGGGGTGAACCTGGAAGGCCCGGGTCGGGCGGCGCGTCGGAGGGCTTGTCGCCTCGTCTCGGGGTCAGCCAGAGTGCGTCGGTGGCGGGCAAAAGCAGCACGTAACAGGTCGCCGGGCTGCCGCTCGGGACGGTCTTGTAGAGCAGCCACGTGCCGTCGGCCGCGTCGAGCCGCAGCGGCGGTCGTGGGGTCGCCGCTAGCATCGCCACAGCCGACTGCGTCGAGAGCGCGTCAACGTACTCGTCGAGCCGCTGCTCGAACGCCGAGACCTGCTCGCGGACCTGACCGATCACCCCGCCGTTGACCGCGAGCGACGGCGCAATCGCGAGCCGGTAGCCGAAGATGGAGACAGAGATCCCGACCGAGCCCGCGAATCCGAGCACGCCGTCACGGCGGACTGCGATAGCCCCACGGAACCGGAGCTCGAGCGGGCGGGCGTCGAGCCGCAACGTCTTGGAGAAGGTCTTGCTGTAGCGCTTCCGGAAGACCTTTACGGTGATCGTCCAGCAGATCACAAGGAACGCCGAGGTCCGAAACGAGACGCCGGCGTCGATGGCCGCGTACATGTCGATCCCGGCGCTCGAGAGCAGCCCGCCGAAATCGCCGCGGAGCGCCAGGGAGCCATCGAACGCGAAACCGCCGGGGCCGCACCGAAGGTTGTTGGAATAGCCACCGCTGACCGACAACCCCGCCTTCACGAGCACTGTGTCGCGAAACACCGCCTCCCGGTAGCTACCTGTGAACAGCATCGTCGCGCCGAGGAAATTGTCGTGGTACGAAATCTCCTGGAGGTCGTAGTCGACCAGCCCCGGGGCCATCCGGAACGCGAGCCGGAATGTAGTGTTGCTCAAGATCTTCTGCAGCTGCGCGTTCGTCTGAATCGCCGGGTTGGGACGCGTCTGCAACGCGGCTGTGAGCGTGCGCTGCCGCGGTACGAAGGCGATCGCCCCCACGAGCACGGGGTTATTAATATTCTGGCGGACGAAATCGACGCTCGACTGGAGCCAGAGCTTGGCGCCTGCCACTACGTCGAGGTTCGTGTCCAAGCTGAGCACCACTGCGAGCACGTAGGTGTTGACGGTGCCAGTCCCCCCGCTGTTCGAGGCCAGCATCGTCGTCGCGACGATCTCGACGTAGGAGCCGTCGTCGTCGACCTCGACCCAGTTCTTGTCGTCGTCGGGCTGGAGCTGGTCGATGTTGCGGAGCAGCTCATCAGCGGTCGGCCGCGGCGAGATTGCCTTCAGGCGGTTGTTCACCGCGAGGCCGGCCCCGAGGCTCTTGGCGACCACCCCGGAGAAGATCTCCACGTCGAGGTCCGCGGCGCCGAAGATCACGAGCTGGGACGCGCTGGCCCCGCTCCGCTTCCTCAGTGTGCCGACCTTGACGAGCGCCTCGACCCAGGTGAACCCGTCGATGCGCACCTGCCCGCGGGCCAGGAAATAGCGGACCCCGCGGGCCTCGTCGTGGACCAGGCCGATCTTACCCAGGAACATCACCCCGCTGCCCAGCTCGACCGTGACGGTGAGCGGCTCGGGAACCTCGACATGGAGCCGCAAGGTCCCGGGAGTGAACACCAGGTCGACCTGCCCGGCCTCGACCTTGAGGCCGAAGACCTCGGGGGCCTTGAGCCCGACCGCGGCGTCGACGCAGCTCAGCCGCAACGGCTGCCCGCCGCGCCAGCTCAGCGCGAGCGACTGCACGGCCACGGAGAACCGGTCGTCGAGCATCGAGAACCGGTAGGGCGGCTCGTTGAGTGTGAGTGTGACCGGGACCTCGGCATCGACCGCGTTCAGCCCAACCAGGTCGAGCCCGCGGATCTTGATCGCTTGGGGCATGGCGAAGCCATCTAGGACCGGCGCCCCGTCCGGGCCGAAGGGGATGCTGAGCTCGCCCGAGGCCGTTGCTCCGAACCCCCACTGTCGCTTCGCCCGGTCCCAAGTCAGCCGGAGGTCGAGTTCGGTGACCTTGAGCTGCATGCCGCCGATCGCGAACTGCGCCACCGGCGCCGCGTCGGTCTGTTCGAGCTGGATCGCCACGTACAGCGATGGAGGCTGACGCGGCTTTTCCTGCCGGAGCCCCGCCTCGACCTGGGCCTTCAGGTCGTCGAACCCGGGGAGCACGAGGTCCGCCAGCAGGGTCGCTTCGCGAACCTGGTTCTCGATCACGACGATCCGGCTGATCACTCCCTGTCGAGTCGCCACGGGCCTCATCTGCAGCGGCTTCAGCACGTTTTTGTCGGGGGGCTCGACCTGCACCAGGCTCTGCGAGAGCGTCGCCAGGAAGGTCAGGCCGGTGCGGTCAACCCGCAGCACGACCGAGTCCTCGCCCGTCTGGGGCCAGAGCTTCGGAGAAACCGTGTCGAGCCGGAGCAGGAATCGGTTCGCGAGCTCATCCGGGTTCGGCGCGCCCGAGCTGGCCCCGCCGGGGAAGTAGAGCTGGGCCCCCGTCTGAGTGAGCGAGCCGTCATCGGGCCCGAGGAAATCCAGCGAGAACCCGACCTGCTCGAGGTCGATGTAGCCGTCGTGGTGCGTCTCGGTCGCACTCGGGGCCCCTTGCTGCGTCGGGTCTGGCCGTCGCGCGGGCAGTGCCAGCAGGTAGGAATCGAAGTCGAGGTATTGCCAGCCGTCGGCAGGGCCTGCGCCGGAGAACGGCTCCAGATAGAAGAAAAGTCGATTGCTCGCAAGCCGGGGGATGCGGCTCTCGTCCTGGAGTTGCAAGGGCACGCTGAGGAGCATGGAGAGCGTGTCCAGCCCGGGCTGCGCCGAGCCGATCTGAAGCGTGATGCGTGTCGTGAGAGTCACGACGTGTCCGATCCCGGCAGCGGGCGGCAGGCCCAGGTCGTTAGCCGACCCGAAGGCGAACCGGACCTCGGCATTGGTGTCCTCAATTAGCCCGCGCAAGTTCGAAGTGAAGTCGGCGAGCCCGGAGTCGAAGTCATCGAGCCGATCGAGCAGCAGGGTTGAGCCTGTCCCGAATTTCGACCCGAACTGAAATGTGGAGTCGTCGCTCGTGCCCGCGCCGAGGTCGGCCACGAAATCGCGCGCATCGTCCCAGACGGTGACGGTTGTCGGGAGCTCGTAGCGGAGCGTCAGGCGGAACAGCTCCTCCTGGAGTGTCCCATCCTGGGCAACCGCCCGGACGACCTGCGGCAGCGCCGTGCCGCCCCCCTGGGGAAGGGCCATGATCATCGGCATCCTTGCGGTGGCCGCGAATCGGCGCACGTCGTCGGGCCGGAAGTAGAGTCGCAGCGAGTCCGGAGTGAAGGCCAGACGCAGGCCGTCGGGGCCAAGGTCGATGCGTGTCGGTCCCGCCACACCGAACGGGACGTCGATCAACGCGTCGACCAGGTCGCACTCGATCCGGAACTTGTCGGTCGCCCCCCCCTCGTCCCGGTACACCCTCAACGACAGCTCCGGCCCGAGGTCGAGCCGGCCGGCCAACCCGGCGATCGCCTCGCTGCCGTTGGCCAGCAACACGCCATCCTGCCAACCACCCTCGTGGCTCACCGCGAGCGAGAACGGCGGGGGTTTCTGCGCGGTCGGACCGGTGAAGAAGCGATCGGTGTTGACCAGCGTGATCTGGAAACCGGGGTAGAGGCTGATCGGCGGGTCCGTCAGGTGGCTTCGCGCGGCCTCGTGGGGGCCGGCGCGATCGCTCATGGGCCTTTCCCAGTATCTCGTCGCCGTCGGATGGTCGGGTGTGGGCGCGCGAGGCTGCCGCGCCGGGGAGGGAGGCCCTCCGCCGACGAGGACCTTGTCCGGCGCCTCGGGATCGGCTGCTCCGAACCGAAACGATGTGTCCGTGCTGTCGTACTCGACCCCCTTCAGGCTCACGGTGCCGCCGCGCCACAAGCTCGAGTCGAGGTCGGCGACGACGACGACGAGCTGCGTGGGGCGGAGGACGAGGTCGGAAGTCGACGGCACGGTGATCGTGAGGTAGTGAGACAGGTCGAAGACGTGACTGCCGTTGCCGTCCTGCAGCGGCTGCATCACGCTATCGGGCAGGTAGGCGAACTGCCAGGTGCCGGTCGTGGGGAGATCGGCGGCCGTCGGCGTCGCGGCGTTGTCGAACACGAACCCGACCGTGTCGAGCAGATGCAGCAGCAGCGGGTTCGAGGTCGGGGCCAGCATGGCCCAGCGATAGAGCTGGGGTGTCCCTGGCTCGCACCGGAGGAACGGGAAGATCGCCGTCGGTCCGGGCGAATCGGGATAGGGGTCGAGGCTGAGGGCGATGTACTGGATCGGCATGGGGGCGATGTCCTTCACGCCAGCAGGTCGAGGTCGAGGGCCTGACCTTCGCTGGTGAACCGATCGATCTGCTGGTCGCGGTCTGGCCTGGAGGCGAACTCGACCCGCAAGTGGTCGGCCCAGTAAGAGACCTGATCGCAATGGTCTGGCTGGACCAACCTGTCGGGTATCGGTTGCGGGACCTGCTTCAGGGCGATGCGGAAGAGCAGCAGCGTGAACGCGTCGCTCTCCGTGAGGGCGCGGGTCACCCGATTGCCGGGCGGCCAGTCGAGGTCGGTCAGCGCCTCGGCGTCGCGGCGGAGGACGTCGGGCGGGACGCCCGCCAGGTCCGCTAGGACGGGGAGCCAGACCCGGGTGGAGGCGTGGAGGAGCGCCGACCGCGCGCGCTGGGACGTGAACCGTACGAACCCGCGGCGCCGGCCCCCCGCCGCGTCCCGCCGCGCGGTGAGCCGATCCCCCTCGAACCAGGCCACCCGCCGCAGGAACGCCGCCGCGGTTTCTCCCTCCTTCGTCGACGCGTCGACATGACGCACCACCCAGCGGATGATCCTCTGGAGCGACCGCGCGCGGTCCAGGTCAGAATCTCCCAGGTCTACGTTGGCGGGGGCGTCGGTCTGGGCGAAGCAGCCGGCGCAGGCGGAGTAGTCGTCGTACACAACCTGTTGCGGGTTCGGCTCCAGGTTGTCCCAGCTCAGGGCATGAATCGGGTCGATGGTGACGTACGGCGGGCTCGTCGCATCGCCGGAGACCCGCTCGAGCTTGATCCGGAGGCTCTGAGTGTCGTCGCCTCCGGCGACGCCGATCACGTCCGCGAGGACGACCGATCGGGGGCCACCGACCGCCTCGCTCAGCGGGCCGAACGTGAACGCCCACACCTCGTTCGAGCCGATCTCGGGCCAGGGGAACTGGATCCGGGCGAACAGGCCGAGGGGCGCGTCGTCGACGTAGCTCAGCTCGCCGGCGACCACCGCGAGTATGCGCGTTCCCGGCCGGGCAAACAGCAGCACCGCGTCGCGGGGTGCCGTCTCCGCCGGCGCCCGGCCGCCGAACTGCCCCGCCCGGGGACACCAGCACCCCTTGCCGAATGCCCCGTGGTACTCCGCGACGACCTCGCCTGTGCGCCCCTCGAACACCCCCCCGCTCACCCGGACGCGCGGGATCCGGTACGCCGTCGCCGGGAGGATGTCGAATAGCGCGCGGCGCAGGCGGACCGGGAAGCCGACCGTCCTCCCTCCGTTGGCGATCATCGCGCCGCCGATCAGGCGCGGCCAGTCGGCCGGCCCGCAGTCGTACGTCGCCGCCGTCGCGGCGGGCAGGTTGGGCGCGCCGTTGACCTGCTGGAGCAGCCAGAGCGTGCCCCAGAGGTAGCTCATCCCCGCGTGGAACCCGGGGTCGAGGCGCCCGAGGAACTTGTTTCGCAACTGAAAGATCAGCGAGTCCACAGGGAACAGGGGGATGAACGGCGTGGTCGCCGCCGAGTCGATGCGCTGCCGGGTCGGCACGGCCTCGACGGCCGCTGGGAGCTGCGGGAGCGTGTACGAATTCGAGAAGTAGGCCGACGCGGCAGGCTGCACCACCTGCGTGCCGGCCGGCTCGACCCCGGGCTGGTTCGAGCCGCTGAGCTGCTTCCAGAACGGCGACGCGGGGTCGGCGATGCGCATCGGGTCGCGGACCGCGCCGGGGGACGGCGGGTCGAGCGGGTCGCTGCCGTGGCGGCTGCTGGCCCAGGAGACCGCGCGGACAAGGGCGAGCAGACGCTGGGACAGGGCGTTGCTGTCCAGGTTGTCAGCCCGGGCGGCGAGGAACGCGACCCAGAACCCGACGGCCGCCGTCGCGACGACCTCGACCTCCGCCCAGAGGGCGGCCTCGGCGTCGTGGTTGTCCCGGGTCCAGGCCGCGAGGGTGTCGCGCGTCGTGGCATGGACCGCCGCCGGATTCTGCCCCACGGCCGAGACGTGCTTGACCCACCCGAACCCGGCATTCGACGCGAGCCGCGCCAGGCGTCGCAGCCGCTCTGGGGCGGCCGGTTCGAACACCAGATGGAGCGCGCGGCCCTCGTAGTGAGTGCTCAGGCCGCCGGCGTCGTCGGGGGCCCCCGCCGACATCCACGCGTGAACCACCTTGAGCGACCGCGATGGCAAATCGGGCCACTCCGCCACCACCATCCGGACCAGCTCGTCGAGGCGGTCGCTCACCTCGGGGGCCATCCGCTGCGGGTCTCCGAACGCCGGGCTGGTCTCCGTCCCGAAGGCGACATCCGGGTTGGTGTTGACCGTCAGCAGGTTGTAATCGGCCGATATCAGGAGGATCGTGCGCGTCGGCACCCCGACCTGGTTCGCCTCGGTGGATCCGGCGGGAAGCGTCTTACCCGGGGACGGGTCGGGGTGAGGCCAGTCGTAGGCCGCGATCGTGTCCCAGAGCGTGGGCGCCCCAGCCGGAGCATTCGTTGGCAAGGAGTCCGCGTCGTGGCCGTCATTCCCAAGCAGATAGAAGTTCGCGGCGGCAAGGAAAGGGTCGGCTCCCCCGGGTGCCCCGCCCCGATCGCGCGCTCGGTCAAAGAACTTGCTCTCTTGCGTGTTGCTCGGCTGCCAGGCGGACGGGTTGTCGCTGTACGCCGCGCCGGTCACGATCACGGGCCGTACCGGAATCGTGAATTGACTCGGATTCGTGAGGGACCAGTGCTCCTGCACACCCTTGCCCACAACATCCTGCGCGGCGGCGTCGCTGGTTTGCCCTTCCCAGTAGAGCTGGGGCATGTTGTAGTCGCACACCTCGAGAAATTCTTGCCAGGGGAACTCGCGCTTGGCGCTCGCTGGAAACTTGAACGAGCTGAGTGCGACCGGAACGTGAGCCAGACCCTGCTTGCGCATCAACAATCGCAGTTCGGACATGAACAGCTGTGCTTCAGCCCGCTTCGACAGTTCGTTCTCTTGAACGTATTTTGAGCAAGGGACCACAACCCACTGGTGGTTGCACTCGGCGTTGAGCACATATCCATCGACCTGGAAACTCTGGATCGCGTTGACCGCGACCCGCGCCTCGGCCTTCGGCCGGGTCGTTCCGTCCGAGTCCTCCGGCTTTCGTCCGTAGATGTAGTGCCAGCCCCAGACGCTCACACCGAGGTTGTGGAGCTTCCTCACGAGCCGAACCGTCCGCCCGCCGTACGGAGAGAGCCCGTCGCTGAAGGCGATACGGACGACGGCGTGCGAACAGCCGGCGTTAGCGATACGCTGGGCGAGGGCATCGACCGCATCCGTGCCATCTGCCAACTGATCAAGATGGTATGTCCAGATACCCTTCCCTTGGATCAATGGCATATATTTGGACCTTTTATGTCTTTGAAAGTGTGGCGGGGCCAATTCTTAGCCGCCGGGGACACGCGGCGCAGAGCGCTGAACTATGGCTCGATGAAAGGGTTCCGTGGCCAGTTAAGCAAGTACGCTTATGATAGCCAGGCTATGCTCGACATGCCAATAAAAATCAGAGAAATACTTCGACTTGCCCGCGACAGTGCCAGAACTCTGGCGATTCCCGAGACCCCCGCTCCAACATGGCCAAGATTAAGGGCCGTTTCTTCTGAGATCTGTACTTTCGCGTAAGGAAAGGGAACAAAACTGAATTACCGATAACTGGTCGGCATGCGACTTGCGAATCTGGGTAAACTGGGCCAACTTTCAGAAGTCACATTAGCCAATGAATAATTAATATAGTGCAAATATTAATTATAGTTATCATTATACTATCTCGATCTTTTTATTGTTACTGCAATCTGCACAGCCTGGTGGAAATGGGCAATGACGACTGTTCGGTTTCGTTGCGCTTTAATTCGCGAAATAGTTCGTTCTCGTTACGCGAAAGGGGAGTGAGATCTCGCCTTCCTCATGATTTTTCCGTCGACCCGGCGCCTGTTCTTGGTTCCGCGGCTCTCGGGCTTTTCGTCATAGCGGTTTGGCCTCAGTGATCGATTCCGCTAACTCATCTGGCCGATCGCGCAAATCATTACAAAGTGCGAGCTAAGGCCCTTCCGTGGCAGACGACTTGGAGGGGCCACCCAACGCCGATCGCGAATATGGGTGGCTTGTGCTTATAGTTGTTGTCTGGTAAGGGCTTGGAGTCGGCCTTCCGTGAGGGAATTGGCACGGTTCAATCACGGGCGTTTCCGGGTGACAGCCGAGGCGAAGCTCCGACCGCTTGCTCACTTCAGCTGCTCAATGGCCTGAACAGGTGGACCGTAAATTGTCTAGAATTGTCTAGAAAACGGGGAATTCAGACAGACAAAACGCCCGAGCGAGGACAGAAGTCGTTACAGGGCCTTAAGTTAGCTATCCATTATCTGAACAGATGGATCGTAAATTGTCTCGACAAATCCGAGAAACGCGGCGTTCAAATAGACAAAAACGCCCCGAGTGGTGACAAAGGATGTTGCTGGCAGCGCCTGCAAGTTGCGCGCGGAAGAGGCCGCGCCGAAGGGGCCACCAGCTCTCCGGCACCCCGATAAGGTGGTTGGCCCCTTCGACTCCGGCTGGGTGGCTGGGGTCGAGCTTGCAATAGCCAACGAGCCCCCAGCGCGGAGGCCTCGGATCTGGGGGCGTCGCCCTTCGGGCGTCGACCCCAGCCACCCTGAGGAATGGGCCGGCAATAAGTTCCCGATTTGAAGCTCAGTCGGGAGCGGCCGAACCCTGGGCTTGTCGAGGAAATGCGGAACGCTGGCTCGGTCTTGTTGCTTCGCCACCGATCGAACACTCGTCCCCGAAAGCGGTGAAGCAAGAGATTCTTGAGCCACGGATGAAACACGGATGAAACACGGATTGGAATTCAATGAAGTCGTAGACGGGCCCGGTGGTAAGCACATGCGTAAATGTGACTATATAATTTACATATACACATTTATGGTAGTCTGTAGCTCTGCTACTTTCTTATCCGTGTTCCATCCGTGTTTCATCCGTGGCTGAGAAATCTTCTTCTCTGTTCCCTTGTGAAGGCCCCTGGCTTTCCGCTCGAACTTCCAGTTGGGGCCGATGCTCCAGCGGCGGAACAATGATGCGGCGGTTCCTTGCGAGAGCCAAGAGGGGCGCCTGGGCACCCGGCAGGCGACGAATTCCCACAGAATGGCGAACGGGCAACCGTGCGGACTCGGAGGAAAAAAGGGAAGCTATTCCTGGCTCGTTCCTGAGCTGTAACCCGCTTTTGTACCATGCCAGGGAATTGGCCTAAAACATGAGACCGTCTTTTGTCATCATGGTGCGGTTTTCCCCAAGGCCCCCATGGAAACAAGGACGGTCCCATGGCTGCACAGTGTTCGGCTTCCTCCTCGCGGGCATC
>Ga0187864_10001147_pt1 | contig 26637 bp, 24 predicted proteins | sample June2016WEW_11_4_FD_132985 | JGI IMG/M metagenome (GOLD analysis project Ga0187864, IMG submission 132985) | Peatland microbial communities from SPRUCE experiment site at the Marcell Experimental Forest, Minnesota, USA - June2016WEW_11_40 | ecosystem: Environmental > Terrestrial > Soil >...
GAGCCGCCGCTTTCGGTTACATCGCCGACCAAGGAATCAATTGAGAAGGTGGCCGCCGCGGACCTGAAAAACTTTCACGATCAGCACTACCGTCCCGGCAGCACGCTGCTCGGCGCGGCAGGCGATTTCAAGACCGCCGAAATGCGCGCGCTGATCGAAAAGTATTTCGGCGATTGGACGGGAGCGGCCGAGCCGCCGATGGCGCTGCCGAAGACCCCGGCGCCGCCGCCCGCGAAGATCACGCTGGTCGACCGCCCTGCTTCCGTGCAGGCGTACATCGTCGGAGGCGACCGGGCCATTCGGCGGACCGACCCGGATTACTACACGCTCGTGGTGATGAACCAGATTCTCGGCGGCGGAGCGCAGTCGCGGCTGTTCCTCGATCTGCGCGAGGAGCACGGCTACACCTACGGCTCGTATAGCGCCATCAACGCGGAGCTTTATCCCGGCGATTGGCGTGCGACGGCCCCGGTGCGCACTCCGGTCACCGAGGGGTCGATGACGCAGTTTGTCTATGAGTTCAAGCGCATCAACAACGAGCCCGTCCCGCAAGCCGAGTTGGACGACGCGCGCCGCGCGCTCGTGGCGGGTTTCGCGCTATCGCTCGAGCAACCCAGCCAAATGCTCGAGGATTGGCTCACCACGCAGTATTTCGGTCTTCCGGCGGACTATTGGGACAACTATCCGGACCACATCGTGGCCGTGGACGCCGCCGCCGTGCAGGCCGCCGCGAAAAAATACGTCGACCTCGATCGCATGCAGTGGATCTGCGTGGGCGACCGCAAGCAGATTCAGGACGTGCTCGCGAAATACGGCAGCGTCACTGTGGTGGACGCCGAAGGAAAGCCCGAAAACTAGTGCCGCGCCAGTTCTAGAAATACCGCCAAGCGCCGGAATCCTGCGGCGCCTTGGCTCAACGCCGCGCTCTCCCACTCTTCGTAGGGGCACGGCATGCCGTGCCCGGCGCGGTTTCTTGGCACCCCACCAACCATTCGCCCCGACCGATGTGGAGTGCCACTCGCCGCCCGCTCGTCGTAGCGCCGGCATCGTGCCAGCGGTTTTGCCTCTCGCTTTGCGGGCGCCCCGCTTGCGGACCTGCCAATGTGAGCGATGGGGCGGCTCACTCTAACGCGAACGCCTGCGCGAGGGATGCAGCGAGCGCCGCTTCTTCGTCCGGAAATACCGTGCGGAGATCGAGGATCATCCGCCCGCCCGCGACGCGCGTAATCACGGGCGTGCCTCCGCGTGGTGGCTTGCGGAGTCGCTCTTCGAGTTGCGCGGCAGAATGTATGCGGCTCGCGAGGACGATCAGATGCGTCGGCAACTGCTGGTCCGGCGTCGAGCCTCCGCCGATCACGGAAAATCCCGCGCGGACCTGAATCTCCGCATCCGCCGGCAGCTCTTCGCGCAGCCGGTCGGCGAAAGCCACGGCACGCTGACCGATTTCGTCCGCGCTGAGGCGGATCATGCGCAATGTTGGAATCTCATCGAGCGCGCCCCGATGATAGGCCTTGAGCGTCACTTCGAGCGCCGCGATGGTGAGCTTGTCGACGCGAAGCGCGCGGAAGAGCGGGTTGCGGCGGATGCGCTCCACGAGCTGCTTTTTCCCGGCGATGATTCCCGCCTGCGGCCCGCCGAGCAATTTGTCGCCGCTGAACGAAACAATTGCGGCTCCCGCGCGGCAGCTCGCGCGGACCACCGGCTCGTCGATTCCTGCGGCGGCAAGATCGGCGGCGCAGCCGGAGCCGAGGTCTTCGAACACCGGAACGCGTTTTCGACGCCCGAGCGCGACCAGTTCCTCGAGCGAGGGGCGCTCGGTGAATCCGGCGATGCGGAAATTCGACGGATGCACGCGCAACAGCAGGCGCGTTCTTTTGTTGATGGCGCGCTCGTAGTCGCGGATGCGCGTGCGGTTCGTGGTTCCCACCTCGCGAAGCACGGCGCCGCTTTCGGACATGATGTCCGGAATGCGGAATCCGTCGCCGATTTCGATCAGCTCGCCGCGCGAGACGATCACTTCGGCGCCCTTTGCGAGCGTGTTCAGGATGAGGAAGACCGCGGCGGCGTTGTTGTTCACGACGATGGCCGCTTCGGCTCCCGCAAGCCCTGCGAGCAGCCGCGCCGTGTGGACGTCGCGCTTGCCGCGCGCGCCCGTCGCGATATCGTATTCGAGGTTCGAATAGCGCGTTGCCGTTTCCGCCATCTGCGCGACGGCGGCGGATGCGAGCGGCGCGCGGCCCAGATTCGTGTGAAGGATCACGCCGGTGGCGTTGATCACGTGGCGGAGTGACGGCGCGAGCAGGGCCTCGACTTCGGCGGCGACGCGCGCCTCGATTGCTTCCGCACTCGAAGCGACGCCGCCAGGCGCAGCGTTTCTTGCGGCTTTCAGCCGCGCGCGAAGGTCCGCGAGGGCGGCCCGCACGGCCTGCGTCACGATGGGGCGTCCCGCCTTCTCGCTGAGCGCCACCAGGCGCGCCCGGCCGAGCAGTTCGTCGACGGAGGGGATTTCACGGAGCCGGGCGGCAGCGTCTCTCTCCTTGCTCTTGTCTATTTTCGCGGCGGATTGAGCGGGTTGGCGCATCGCCCGCCTATTTGAACACGCGGCCATCGACAGGGCAACCTCCGGGCTTTCCCTTTGCGACAAGCCTGCGCACGCCCCGGTTGACTCGATCCGTGGCCGCCCTTACGCTGAAATCTCGCCCGTAACCAAACCACTATGGCCGCCACGATCGACGAAGACCTGAATCAAATCGAGCGAGACATCCGCGCGCTCAAGATCGAGTACGAGCAGTTCTTCGGTGGCGGGCGCAAGCGGCCTCCCTCGGATACGCAATGGCGCCTCGATTCGACCGTGCGCCGTATCAACGAGCACATGGGCGAGCTGAATTTCGGGCAGCGCTTCCGCCTCAACAATTTGACCCAGACCTATGCGAAGTATCAGGACATGTGGCGGAAAAAGGTCATACAGAAGGAGAGCGCCGCGCAGCAGCGCCACTTTGGCGCGGCCGCGAAGGCTATCGAAACCGAGCGCGCGCAAAAGTCGGCTCCCGCAGCAAGCACGGCGCCGCCGCCGATAAACCCTGTCGCCGCGCGCGCCTTCGTGCGGCACGAGCCCACTGCGTTTGCTCTTGCGCTCTCCAGTCCGGAGCATGAAAAAGAGAAGATCTACACGCTGTACGAAAAGCTGATCGAAGCGCGCACGGAAACGGGCGAAAGAGCCGGAGCGCCGAGCCTGAAAGATTTCGAGCGCTTCGTCCGGCAGAAGACGAAGGAACTCCAGGCCAAAGGCGGCCGCCAAGTCGAATACAGCGTCGGCATCGAAGGCGGCCGGGTCAAATTGAAGGCCCGCATTTCCAGCTGAACGCCCGCCGGTCCGCGGTTTCGCACAAGTCCTCTTCCGAAATTCTCCGCAAACGCATAAACTGACCCGCTCGTTTCTTTCCGAGCGATTCTCGCCATCAGGAGCAGGACCGTGGCCATCGAGCGGGCGCTGATCAGCGTCTACGACAAAACCGGGATCGTCGAATTCGCGCGCGAGTTGGCGGCGCTGGGGATCGAAATCGTTTCGACGGGAGGCACCGCGCGGCTGCTGCGCGACGCGGGAATTCCCGTGCGTGACGTGGCCGACTTGACGGGTTGGCCTGAGATGCTCGGCGGGCGCGTCAAGACGCTGCATCCGAAAGTTCACGGCGGAATTCTTTTCCAGCGTGGGAAGGCGGAAGATCACAAGCAGGTTGGCGAGCATGGCATCGTGCCAATCGATCTCGTGGTCGTGAATCTGTACCCCTTTTCCGCAACGGCGGCGAAGCCCGGCGTGACTGCGGAAGACCTGATCGAAAATATCGACATCGGCGGGCCGGCCATGGTGCGCTCCGCAGCGAAGAATTTTCAAAGCGTAGGCGTCGTCACCGATCCGGGCGACTACGGCGCGATCGCGGCTGAACTACGCGAAAAGCGCGAGCTGAGCCTTGCAACGCGGCTCGCGCTGGCCCGCAAAGCCTACGCACGTACGGCGCGGTACGATGGCGAAATCGCGACGGAACTCGAACGTCTCGCGGTGACCGGCGGCGGTGTGACCATCGGCCCGCTCGAACAATTGCCGGAGCGGATTCACGTCGCCCTCGAGCGGCGCCAGGCGATGCGCTACGGCGAGAACCCCCACCAGGCCGCTGCGCTCTACATTCCAGCGGGACGCCCCGCCGCAGGCCTTGCGGGCGCGAAGCAGCTTCAGGGCAAGGAGCTTTCGTACAACAATCTAGTGGATCTCGACGCGGCGTGGGCGCTGGCGGACGAATTTCACCGGCCCGCGGTGGCCATCATCAAGCACAACAACCCGTGCGGGGCGGCAGAGCAGGAATCGCTGCGCGACGCATACGTCAAGGCGCTCGCATGCGATCCCGTATCCGCCTACGGCGGCGTCCTGGCGTTCAATCGCACGGTTGACGCCGCGACGGCCGAGGAGGTCGCGAAGCTGTTCGTAGAATGCATCGTCGCGCCGGGTTACGATCCGGCGGCTTTGAACGCGTTCGCGTCGAAAAAGAATCTGCGGCTGCTCGAAATGCCGCCCAAGGCCGCGGCCGAAGCGCTCGAATTCAAATTCATCTCGGGTGGCGCGCTGGTGCAGGAGCCCGATCGCCACCAGCTCGGCGAGGCGGTTCTGAAAGTCGTCACCGAGCGCGCTCCGACCGAAGCCGAGCGGCGCGCCATGCTCTTCGGATGGACGGTGGCGAAGCATGTGAAGTCGAACGCGATCGTGTTCGCGCGCGAAGGGCAGACGGTCGGCGTCGGCGCGGGGCAGATGAGCCGCGTCGATTCGGTGAAAATCGCGGTGATCAAGGCCGCGACGGCGGGACTTTCCCTCGCGGGCAGCGTCGTCGCGTCCGATGCCTTCTTTCCCTTTCCTGACGGTGTGGAAGAAGCCGGAAAAGCCGGCGCCACGGCCGTGATCCAGCCGGGCGGCTCGGTCCGCGATCAGGACGTGATCGCCGCCGCCAACAAACTCGGCATGGCGATGGTTTTCACGGGCGTGCGCCACTTCCGGCACTAAGCTGACGAAATGCCAGACCAAGCCAACACGAGCGGATTGACCGGACTGCGCGTGCTCTCGCTCGAAAGCCGCCGCGCGGGAGAGATGGCGAAGCTGATCTCCGCCTACGGCGGGACGCCGATCGTCGCGCCCTCGATGCGCGAAGTTCCTCTCGAATCCAACACCGAAGCGATTTCATTCGCGCGCACGCTCGCCTCAAACGGCTTCGACATGGTCATCTTCCTCACCGGCGTGGGAACGCGCGCGCTGGCGCGAGTGGTCGAAACCGTCTATCCAATCGAACAGTTCGCGGAGGCGCTTCGCCGCATCGCCGTCGTGGCGCGCGGGCCCAAGCCCGTGGCCGCGCTCAAGGAATTGGGCGTGCCGGTGACGCTGGCTGTCCCGGAGCCAAACACCTGGCGCGATCTGCTGCGCGCACTCGACGAAAAGGCCGATTCACTCCCGCTCGCGGGCCGCCGCGTCGCCGTTCAGGAATACGGCACGTCGAATCCGGAGCTTCTCGCGGGGCTAGCCGAGCGCGGAGCGCACGTCACGCGCGTGCCGGTCTACCAATGGGCCCTGCCGGAGGACACGGGCCCGCTGCGCGCCGCCGTACAGACCATTGCGCGCGGCGAAGCCGACGTGGTCGTGTTCACCACGTCGATTCAGATCGTTCACCTGCTGCAGATCGCGCGGGAGATGGAGCTCGAAGAAGACGTTCGCCGGGGCCTGGCGCGTATCGTAGTCGGCTCGATCGGCCCGGTGACGTCCGAGGAGCTGCGCGAGCACGGCATTTCGCCCGACTTCGAGCCCGTGCATCCCAAGATGGGTTTCCTACTGAACGAAGCTGGGCTGCGGGGAAGAAAGCTGCTTGAAGAGAAGCGCCGGAAGGCTTCCGGTTGACTTACCGGAAGTTTCGGCGAGCGGTCGGGCGACGGAAGGTTTGGGTGGGGGGGGAATGCCGCTGCCCGACCGCTTCGGCGAATGAGCAGATGCTAGCAGGCTTCTCCGAAATGGCGTTCGTCGAATTATCGATGGAACCCATCCGCGTTCCCGATTCCGAGCTAACCTTAAGCGAAAAGTAGCCTTAGCTGCGGCGGACGCGCTTCCGGCGGCGCAAGAAATCTTCAAAAGAAGCTTGGCTGGCGAGCCGATGGAGCAGCGCGCGGCGCCGTTGCGGCGAAATTGCCCTGCCGAAAAGCTTCTTGCGGGCTTTCCCGAGCTCTTCCAGCCACAGCTCGTACTCTTCGCCGAACTTCTGCTCGATCTGTTTTCGCAGCCGCTGCGCGAGCGCGGGGCTGTGCCCGGCCGTCGAGATCGCGATTTGCAGCGCGCCGCGCCGGACGACCGAGCCGTAGTAAAAATCGCAATGCTCGGGATCATCGACAACGTTGCAGAGGACCGCGCGCCGTCTTGCCTGCCGGTAGATCCGCGCGTGCAGCGCTGGCGAAGACGTTGTGGCAACCACGAGGAACACGCCCGCCAGATCAGTCGCCCGAAATTCGCGCCGCTCCCAGCGGATTTTCTCTGCGCGTCCCCACGCCCGAATACGAGCAGTTGCGCGCGGCGCCACTACGCGCACGTTTGCTCCGGTGCGCAGCAAGCCTTCGATCTTTTCCTCCGCCACTGGGCCCGCGCCGACGACCAGGCAGCGGCGTCCCGCGAGCTTCAGAAAAGCCGGGAACAGAATCATTCTCGTTACACCATTTCGCCGCGGACGAGGTCGTCGTACGTCTCGCGGCGTCGCGCGATGCGGAAGCGGCGGCCTTCGACCAGGACTTCCGCGGCCCGGCGGCGCGCGTTGTAGTTCGAGGACTGCACGAAGCCGTAGGCGCCCGCGGCCCACACCACCAGAAGATCGCCCGCCTTCACGGGCGCGAGCGGCCAATCGCGCGCGAGAAAATCGCCCGACTCGCAAACCGGCCCCACCACATCCACGCGCACTTTTTTCGCGGCGGCCGCTGAGCTGCGAACGGCGGGCGTGATCGGATGCGTGGCGTCGTAGAGAACGGGGCGAATCAGATCGTTCATGGCCGCATCGACGATCACAAACGTTTTCCCGCGTGTCTCCTTCACGTACAGCACTCGCGTCAGCAGCACGCCTGCCGGCCCGGCGATCGCCCGCCCCGGCTCGATGAGCAGCCTGCAACCAAGCGGCCGCACGATGTCCACCAGCACCCGCGCAAACGCCGCGGGAAGCAGCGCGGATTCGTCCGTGTAGCGAATGCCGAGCCCGCCGCCGATGTCGATGTAGTCGAGGGGAACTCCGTTCCGTGCGAGGTCGCGCACGTACGACGCAAGCCGCGCGAGCGCGCGCCGATAGGGAGCGGCGCTCAGAATCTGAGAGCCGATGTGCGCCGTGATTCCGCGCCACGCAATCCACCGCGAATCCTTGTGCGCGAGATACAGCCGTCGCGCCTCCGTCCAATCGACGCCGAATTTGTGGTGATGGTGGCCCGTGGCGATGTGCGGATGGCCGCCCGCGAGCACGTCGGGATTCACGCGGATCGCAAGCGAGGGCCGCGCGCCGCCCACCGTGACGTGCCGCGCCGCCTCGCCGAGTAGCACCTCGAGCTCCGCGCCGGATTCGACGTTGAACAGCAGGATTCCGCGCCCCGCTCGCGCGCCGGGATAGCGCAGCGCGTCGCGAATTTCGTCGCGCGTCTTGCCGACGCCCGAGAAAACGATGCGGTTGCCGGCGACGCCGATGCGGCGCAGGCGGTCGAGCTCGCCGCCGGAAACCACGTCGAAGCTACTGCCGAGCCGCGCGAGCACGCGCAGCACCGACAGGTTCGAATTCGCCTTCACCGCGTAGCACAGCGCGTGAGGCAGCGAGCCGAAAGCGCGGTCGAGCTGCCGGTACGCCGCTTCGAGGCTGGCCCGGCTGTAAACGTACGCGGGCGTGCCAACCGCCTCCGCAATCCGCGAGAGTGCGACGCCCTCGCAGTGAAGACTCTGCTCCCGCGACCGGCCTTTGCCGGCCGCGCCGCCCGGGGTGCGCCTCAAAGCCCGATAGGCGAAGTGCGGCGTGTACTGCGTGGGGTCCACGCTGCGCGCGTCGCCGCCGGAATGACGCCGGAAAATCATGGCGCACCATCATACAAATTCTAAGGGGAAAAGCCACGGCCCGGCCGCGCGGCAGATTCGAATTTTTCTTCGTAGGGCACAGTCCGCCGCGGCGGATGCCCGGCGCACGACCTTGGCGCTTTGCCGTCCACGCCGCACGCTGGCATCTCTCTTGAGCCACGACATAGGCGTCTAATGGAAACGCAGCCACCGCCGAAAATGAGGATGGATGCACCACGAGCCCATCACCGCAGGAATTGTCAAGACAGGCGTCGCCCCCTCTTGTAGACTCCGGCGCCATGGCTGGCATGATGGGCATGATCCGCAGCGTCCTAGCGGTTTTGGCGGGAATCGCCACGCTCACCGTCACTTCCTTCGCGATTGAGGCGGCAGCCGACCCGCTCATGACGCGGATGTTCCCTCACTCGCTGCCAAACCGCGCCGCGATCAGCTACAACGTGTGGGCAGCCCTCTTCATGTTCGCTTACACGGGCTTGTGCGTGGCGGCGGGCGGCTACGTCACGGCGTGGATTGCGCGCCGCTCGCCCGTGCTACATGCCGTGGTGATGGGCGCCGTCGAGGTCGCGCTCACCGTCTGGGCAATGAAGTCCCTTCCGAACGAAGCTCCGTTGCGGAATTGGATTGTGGCGATGGTGCTCACCGTCCCGACTGCCTGGCTCGGCGGCCTCCTTCGCGCCAAGCAGAAAGGATCGAGCCATCCTCCCAGAGAAGGAATCCACGCCTCCGAGGCCAGCCGGGAAACGCGCTAGGTAGTTTCCGAGCGGCGACAAACCGTGAATTGAGAGTTTCCGCCCGCAAGTGAATGCCGGCAAGACTTACAATGCTTGCAGGAGGACTGAGCCATGAAACATTCCGTAGGGTCGAAACACGTCCGTACCGGTGCCGTTGCGAGTGGGGCTGGCGCCGTTGGCGCGCTCGCCATCGGTGCGTTCGCGATCGGAGCGTTGGCGATCGGCCGATTGGCGATCCGCAGACTCCTGATCGGACGCGCCAGATTCAAGTCTCTTGAGATCGGGGAGCTTACCGTGACGCGGCTTCGCGTCTCAGATCTCGCCGTAAGTGGCTCGCTCAGACTGCCCTCAAAGCCCTCGCTGGAGAATGGCGAATTGGAGTGAAGACAGGAGCCGGACCGCGATCGGAACGGCGGGCGCGCTCAACTTGGCCGTGTAACGCGCTGATCGGGCAACGCGAAGTCGGTAGGGTCGAGAACGCCGTTAACGTCCTATTTTGCCTGGAGTGACTTGATGTAGTTCGTCAGGTTTGTAATCCGCAATGTCACTTGAGTCCCATTCGATCGGTCGACCGTAAAATCGGCTCCCCAGATGGGCATCTCAGCTGGCCCGTGCGCTGGCATTACGACGCCATTCCGCAGCACGTTCGAAACATAGGCGTCAGGGAATCTACCGCCGTGGCGCCGGGCTAGCGTAGTCAAGTCGGGCGGTGCTCTGAATGGGTAAGGCGCAGAGCCACCCCCCTTCAAATCATTTCCGTGGCACACGGCGCAATGTTGGCTATACAGTTCAGCGCCGGACGGGGGTTTCGAAGGCGTGATCGTTTGTATTGATTCCAGGTACTTCACAAGATTCTCCAACCTCACATTTCCCCGGTCCACATCCGATTCAATCTGATGAAAGATGGGGCCCCAAATTGGCATTTCCCGGGAACCGTGTGCCGCCACGACTTTGTCGCCCATAATCATTTCGCGCACGTACGTCGCGGGAAACTGACCTCGATTATTCCTGGCCAGGAGAGTCAGATCGGGCACCTTGGCCTTCAACGCGGGTGCTGCCGGACCCGCTCCGTTGGCGGCCACACCATGGCAGGAGGCACAATAGGCCCGGAACAAGTCTGGTCCTTCGACAGAGCGCATCAACGGCGTAAACTGCTCTTCCGCATTCGGCGCGGTCTGAGTTTGCTTGCCGGCTCCACAGAGGACAACGCTAGTGAGCGCAACTGCCAGTGCGAGCTGCAAGACCCTCTTGAATCTCTTGCCTGCCGTCCTCACCGTAGTCTCTCTCTCCTTCAGCGATGTGTGGTGCGGGCGCCCGCTCCAATCAAACTGTTTCCCACCGAGAAACGGTCGTGCAATCTTTGCCACCAAATCCTCACGGGTCATGTCTAGCTCAAACGCTAGCTTCGGACTCTCCTTGGCCCGGTCCGGTTTCAATATCACTCTCGCATGGTAAAACACGATGCACATTATACCTTTCCGCGCGGCACGCAGTGGCCACGAGGGCAGTTTCAGACCGCGCTGCCTCCCATCCCCCCTTCCTTGACTTGCCCCAACGCCGCCTATAAACTGAAAATGTTCTTGGTAGAGGTGCGGAGGCCACAAGTAGCCGGGCCGAGGTTCCGAGCAGCTTCGGAGGCCCGTGCGAAAAGGGTTTTCACAGTTTCACACTCCGCCGAAATCGTCCCCATGACTGCCATCGGGACGGTTGGGGGATAGGCTGAAAGGCCGATCCACTGTCATCCGTTGTGAAACGGATGGAGCGCTATCGAGAAGTGAAGACACGAGCCGCTCCTCTCGGGTATCCTTCCTTCTCTTTCCGCTCCATCGTTCACAAAAATTTCGCTGCAAGACCGGTCAATGCCGATGAATGTTTTTGAGCTGACTCGGGCCCTGGTGGACATCGAGTCGATCACGGAAAACGAGGGCGAGGTCGGCGCTTTCCTCCACGGCCATCTCGCGGAGCTCGCGGACCGCACGGTCGGCCACGTCGAGCGGATGCAGGTCGAGCCGGGCCGGTTCAACGTCTTCGCGGCCTGGGGCGAGCCGGTCGTCACGCTCTCGACGCACATGGACACGGTGCCGCCGTTCTTCGCGTCGAGCGAGGATGCGGAATTCATCCGCGGGCGCGGCGCGTGCGACGCCAAGGGGATTATCGCGTCGATGGTTGGCGCGGCGGAAAAGCTGCTCGGCTCCGGCGTCAGGAATTTCGGTCTGCTGTTCGTGGTCGGCGAGGAGCGCAACAGCGCCGGCGCGGCCGTGGCGGCGCAATCGCCTCGCGGCTCGCGATATCTCGTGAACGGCGAGCCGACCGAGAATAAACTGGCGCTTGCCTCGAAAGGCGCTCTGCGCTTTGAGGTCGTGGCGCGGGGGAAAATGGCGCACTCGGCCTATCCCGAGCTTGGCGATTCGGCAATCGACGCCCTGCTCGACGCGCTCGAAGCGATTCGCCGCGTTCCGCTCCCGCAGGACGCGCTGCTCGGGAAGTGCACGATGAACATCGGAACGATTTCGGGAGGCCGCGCGCCGAATGTGATTCCGGACGCGGCCAAAGCGGAAATCATGGTGCGGCTTGTGGGCGATCCCGCGCCGGTCCGGGAGGCGTTCGCGCGCGCCGTCGGCAATCGGGCGCGGTTGAACGAAATCCTGTGCATTCCGCCAATGCGTTTTCAGAACGTGGACGGCATGCCGACAACCGTGGTCTCGTTTACGACGGATATCCCCATGTTCGGCAAGACGTGGGGCGAGCCGCTGCTGCTCGGACCGGGGAGCATTCACGTGGCGCATACCGCGGACGAGCGCATCTCGAAGCGCGAGCTTTCCGAAGCGGTCACGATCTACGCGGATGTTGTGCGGAGGCTCCAGGCGTGAACCTCGCGATTGTAGGCTACGGCAAGATGGGCCGGCTGATCGAACACATGGCGCCTGAGTATGGCTTCGCCGTGAAGCTGCGCCTCGACATCGACAACAATGCGAACTACGAAGGCATGACGAAAGAGAATTTTCGCGGCATCGACGCCGCGGTCGAGTTTTCCACTCCGGCGACGGCCATCGAAAATATCGAGCGCCTGGCGCGACTCGGAGTAAATTCAGTGATTGGGACTACGGGATGGTTCGGCGAACTCGACCGCGCGCGCGCGGCGGTCGAGCGCGGCGGCGCCGGCCTTGTCTGGAGCGCGAATTTCTCGGTGGGAGTGCACATTTTCTCGCAGATCGTTGCCGAGGCGGCGCGTCTGATGGCGCGCCAGCCCGAGTACGGCGCGTGGGCGTGGGAGATTCATCACGCGGCGAAGAAGGACGCGCCCTCGGGCACGCTGCTCGCGCTCGTCGAGCGAATGAAGCAGAGCGGCTACGACAGGCGAATCGATGCCAGCAGCAGCCGCGCCGGCTCGGTCCCGGGCACGCACGAAATCGGCTTCGATTCGGCGGCGGACACGATCACGATCCGCCATACGGCGCGCAGCCGCGAAGGTTTCGCGCGCGGGGCCTTGCGCGCGGCACGCTGGGTGGTCGGCAAGAAAGGTTTTTTCGATTTTCGCGACATCGCGAACGACCTGGAATAAAGGTTTAGGTGTAGCGCCGCGGCCTTCAGCGCGGCCGAGACGTACGAAGGAGGCACGCAAATGTTTACCGGATGCGGCACGGCGCTGGTCACTCCGTTTTGCAAGGATTTGTCGCTCGATGAGAAGGCGCTGCGCCGTCTCGTGAAGCGCCAGATCGACGCCGGGATCAATTTCCTCGTGCCCTGCGGCACCACGGGCGAAAGCCCCACGCTCACGCACCATGAGCTTCGGCGCGTCATCGAGATCACTCTCGAAGAGGCGCGCGGCAAGGTGCGCGTCGTTGCCGGAGCCGGCGGCTACAACACCAAGGAGGTGATCGAGCGCGCGCGCGACTACGAAGCGATGGGCGCGGACGGAATCCTCTCCGTCAGCCCGTATTACAACAAGCCGACGCAGGAAGGCCTCTATCAGCACTACAAGGCGATCGCCGAGGCCATTTCGCTGCCGATCATCCTCTACAACATTCCCGGCCGCACGGGCGTCAACATCGAGCCGTCTACCGTGAAGCGCCTCGCCGAAATCGACAACATCGTCGGCGTCAAGGAAGCCTCGGGCAGCATTTCGCAGATGGCGGTCGTCCTCGATAGCGTCCCGGACGGCTTCCTCGTTCTCTCGGGCGACGACGCAATCACGATTCCGCTGATGTCGCTCGGGGGCAAGGGCCTGATTTCGGTGACCTCAAATGAAATCCCGGCGGAAATGACTCGCCTCACCCAGCTCTGCCTCGAAAACGATTTCGCCGTCGCGCGCGAAATCCATCGGCGCTATTTCCGCCTGATGGAAGCAAACTTCGTCGAGACAAATCCTGGCCCCGTGAAGGCCGCTCTCGGTTTGATGGGCCTGCTCGATCCGGTTTTCCGCCTGCCGCTCGTTGCGCCGAAGCCGGAAAACCTCGCGAAGATTCGCAGCGCGCTCGAAGCCGTTGGCCTGGTGCAGAAGGTCTATGCTGCCCGCTGAGATCAGCCGTGAAATCGAGCGGCTGTTCGACGAAAACCCGCCGCAATACACGGGCGCGCACCTGAGCCTTTTCGATCAGTTCAAGGACGCGCTGAATTCCGGCGAAATCCGCGCGGCCGAGCCTGATCCCAAGACCGCCACCGGCTGGCGCGTGAACGCCTGGGTGAAGAAAGGCATCCTGCTCGGATTCCGCATGGGCGCGATCGTCGATATGTCCGTCGACGCCTCGCGCCAGCCCTTCTTCGACAAGTCCACGTACCCGGTGAAAAAGTTTACGGCGGCCTCCGGCGTGCGCATCGTGCCCGGCGGCTCGAGCATTCGCGATGGCTGCTACGTCGCCAAGGGCGTCACCTGCATGCCGCCGATGTACGTCAACGCCGGCGCCTACGTCGACGAAGGCACGATGATCGATTCGCACGCGCTCGTCGGAAGCTGCGCGCAGGTCGGAAAGAAGTGCCACATCTCGGCCGCCTCGCAGATCGGCGGCGTGCTCGAGCCGGTCGGCGCGCTGCCCGTGATCGTCGAAGATGAAGTTCTCGTCGGCGGCAACTGCGGCGTCTACGAAGGCACCGTCGTGAAGCGCCGCGTTGTGCTCGGCACAGGCACGATTCTCAATCGCTCCACGCCCGTCTACGACGTGGTCACTGGCGCCGTGCACGCCGCCAACGGCGACGAGCCGCTCGTCATCCCGGAGAACGCCGTCGTCGTCGCCGGCTCGCGCGCCATCTCCCACGGCCGCGGCAGGGACTGGAACCTCTCGCTCTACACTCCCGTGATCGTGAAGTACCGCGACGCCAAAACCGACGCCAAAGTCCAGCTCGAAGATCTCCTCCGCTGACCTTGGCACCTCGCCGTCTGTGCGCTGCTTGCTCGCCGTTCCTCGTAGGGGCACGGCATGCCGTGCCCGGCGCTCGACCTTGGCTTCGCGCCGCCCACCCACCCCGCTGTCATGTCTCTTCGCTCACTTCCCCTCGCACTCCGTCCCCACACTCACCACCTCCTCTCCGCTTGACAAACCCCGCCGCATACCTTAATTTCAATATCGTTATGAAACTGCTGCGGGCGCATCATAGCCATCACCATCACGTGAAACCGTGCCCGCGGCGGTGTGGCTAGTTCGCAAGACAATAGCTGCACTCATCGGCCCGCTGGCGCGGCAAGCGCCGGCGGGCTTTTTGTTTTTGAGGGCACGCTAAATTTGCATGTCATTCCGAGTCCCGGACGGGTTTGCGGGACGAGGAATCTCTCTTCGGCTTGCGATCCACCGGAGCGGCTGGAATGGCAAGGGTTTTTAGGGGGTCGGAGCTTTAGCTCCGACATCAGAAGCTCGAAGATGAGGGGCTTTAGCCCCTGAGGACAGCCTGAAGAACGAATTGGGAGACACAATGGAACTCGACTTCGAAAAAGAGAACGGCCTTATCCCTGCCATCGTCCAGGACCACGTCAACGGCGAGGTCCTGATGCTGGGATTCATGAATCCCGAGGCGCTCGCGCTGACGCAGAAGACCGGCTTCGTCACTTTCTACAGCCGCTCGCGCAAGAAGCTCTGGACCAAGGGCGAGACCAGCGGCCAGAAGCTGATCCTCCGCGAACTGCGTCTCGATTGCGACCGCGACGCGCTCCTCGTCCGCGTCGAACTCGCGGGCGGCGCGGTCTGCCACGAAGGCTACCGCAGCTGCTTCTTCCGCCGCATGGATCGCGACGGCCAGGTCAAAGTGGTCGAAGAGCGCGTCTTCACCCCCGAGGAACTCTACGGCAAAGGGAGCAAGCTATGAAAGGAAACAGTCAATGAGCCGCCTGAAACTCGGCATACCCAAGGGCAGTTTGCAGGACTCCACCGTCGAGCTGTTCGCCAAGGCCGGCTGGCGCGTTTCCGTCAGCTCGCGCAGCTATTATCCTGGCATCGACGATCCCGAAATCGAATGCATGATGGTCCGCGCGCAGGAAATGGCGCGCTACGTCGAACACGGCGCGCTCGACGCCGGCCTCACCGGCAAGGATTGGATTCTCGAAACCGGCGCGGACGTCGAAGAGGTCGCCGAGCTGATCTATTCGAAGACGAGCCTCGGCCGCGTACGCTGGGTGCTCGCCGTCGCCGAGGATTCCGCGATCCAGTCCGCGCGTGACCTCGAAGGCAAAGTGATCGCCACCGAAGCCGTCCGCATGACGGAAAAATATCTCGAGCGCAACGGCGTGAAGGCCCGCGTGGAATTCTCCTGGGGCGCGACGGAAGTAAAAGTGCCGCAGCTCGCGGACGCCATCGTGGAAGTGACGGAAACCGGCTCTTCGCTACGCGCGAATCACCTCCGCGTAGTCGATACCCTGCTCGAATCCGCCACGTGGTTCATCGCGAATCGCGACGCCTGGAAGGACGCCTGGAAGCGGGAGAAGATCGAAAACATCGTCCTCTTGCTCGATGGCGCGATCAAAGCGTACAACCGCGTGGGCCTGATGCTCAACGTGCGGCGCTCCGATCTCGATAAAGTCCTCGCCGCGCTGCCCGCCCTGCGCAATCCCACCGTCGCGCAGTTGAGCGATCCCGGATGGGTGGCCATCAATACGATCATCGAGGAAAAAACGGTGCGGCAATTGATCCCGAAGCTGAAATCCGCCGGTGCGGAAGGAATCGTCGAGTATCCGCTCAACAAGGTTGTCTACTGATGCGAATTCTTCCGCTGACAAGCGCAACCGAGGAAAAAGTGCTGGCGTCGCGCCGCGCGAGCGGCCGCGAAGCCGAGCGCATCGCCTCGCGCATCGTCGCCGACGTGCGCCGCCGCGGCGATGCGGCGCTCTTTTCCTGGACGAAGCGCTTCGACCGCGTCGCGCTCAATTCCCGAAACGTTTGGGTGTCGCGCGCCGAACTGGCGAAGGCCCGCAAGAGCATCTCGAAAATATTTCTCGCGGCCATCGATCATGCCGCGCGCAACATTCGCGCCGTGGCTCGCCGCCAGAAGCCGCAGGAATGGACCATCGAAGTCGAGCCGGGTGTGCGTGCCGGGCAGCGCGTGCGTGCGATTGAATCGGTCGGCTGCTATCTTCCCGGCGGGCGCTTTTCGCTGGTTTCGACCCTGCTCATGACCGTGATTCCCGCGCAGGAGGCCGGCGTGCGCGAAATCATCGTCGCAAGCCCGCAGCCGGGCCCCGCGCTCCTGGCCGCCGCCGAAAGGCTCGGCGTCGAGCGCGTCGCGCGGATCGGCGGTGCGCAGGCCATCGCCGCGCTCGCCTACGGCACGCACTCGATTCCCCGCGTGGACAAGATCTTCGGCCCCGGCAACCGCTTCGTCACCGCCGCCAAAAAGCTTGTCAGCAACGACTGCGCCATCGACATGCTGGCCGGTCCGACCGAAGCAGTCGTGTTCGCTACGCGCGGCAATCCGCGGTTCATCGCCGCCGATCTGATCGCGCAGGCCGAGCACGATCCCGATGCGATCTCGATCTTCGTCACCACATCCGCTCCTCTGGCAAAGCATGTCGCCGCCGAAATCGACCGGCAGCTTCTGGCGCTACCGAAGACAAATCTCGCTCGGCGCTCACTCGCAAAAAATGGCGCGGTGCTTGTAGCGCCGAATCTTGCGGCAGCCGCCCGCTTCGTAAATCGCTTCGCCCCTGAACACTTGAGCTTGCCGGGTGGAGCGGACGGCCTGCTGAAGCGTATCGACTCGGCCGGGAGCGTTTTCTTGGGCGACTGGAGCGCGCAATCCTTCGGCGACTACGCGAGCGGCACGAACCACGTTCTGCCGACCGGCGGCGTCGCGCGCACGCGCGGCGGCCTTTCCGTCTCGGATTTTGTGAAAGTCATCAGCGTGCAGGAAGTATCGCGCAAAGGCGTCGGGCGTCTCGCGCCGGTGGTCGAAGAATTCGCCCGCGCCGAAGGTCTGGACGCGCATGCGCGCTCCGTCGAGGTGCGAAAGTGAAGACTCCTGTGCCGGTGCGGCGCGCCGTCGGGCGGATGCGTCCCTACAATCCGCCGCTCGAAGGCCGCACCGAAAAACTTCGCCTCGATTTCAACGAGAACCCGACTGGCTGCTCGCCCGCTGTCCGCCGCGCGCTCGCAAAACTCACCGCCGCGTCGATTTCGGCCTATCCCGAACAGGAGACAGTGCGCCGCCAAGCCGCGCGCCACTTCGGCGTCCGCCCGGACGAGCTTTTGCTCACGAACGGCACGGACGAAGCCCTGAGCCTCGTCGTGAACACGTTCGTCGAATCGGGCGACGCAGTTCTGTTGGCCGAGCCGACGTATGCGATGTACCGCTTCTATTCGGAGCTGGCGGGCGCGCGAATCGTCGCACCGCGTTATGACTCCGCGATACGATTTCCGTGGAAGGAAATCCTCGCCGCGCTACGCTCTGCGCCGCGTGTCTTTTTTCTCCCGAATCCGAATAGCCCGACCGGCAATCTGCTCTCCCGTCACGAGCTACAGCGCATTCTGAACGCTGCGAAGCGCACCATGGTCGTCATCGACGAGGCCTACTTCGAATTTTCGGGCGTCACCGTGATTCCCTGGATTCGCCGTCACAGGAATCTGATCGTTACGCGCACGTTTTCGAAGACGGCGGGCCTTGCCGGTCTGCGCCTCGGCTGCATCTTCGTTCATCGCGAGCTCGCGGCTACCATGAGGAAAGCTCAATCGCCCTATCCGGTGAACGCCGCCGCTCTTGCCGCTGCCGAAGCCGCGATGCAAGACCGCGGTTTCCTCGCGCAAACGGTGCGCAAAGTCCGCCTGGGCCGCGGCGAGCTTGAGCGCGGGCTTGCGCGCCTCGGCGTCCGCTATTTTCCGACTGCGGGGAATTTCGTCCTGGTCTATTTTGGCGACCGCGCGAAAAAAGTTGTCGCCGCGCTCGCCCGGAAGGGAACCTTGGTGCGCGACCGTTCGAGCGATTTCGGCGGTGAAGGGTACGTCCGCATCACATTCGGGACGGTCGCGCAGATGCGCACCCTCCTCCGCGAACTGAAACGAATATTGGAGCCAAGTTCTTAAGTTTATGTAGCGTCGGGCTTCAGCTTGGCGGGGCTTATCTTAAGGTTTGTATGTAGCGCCGGGCTTTAGCCCGGCAGATTTTGGTGTCGTCGAAAGTGAAGAGAGCCGGGAACGTTATGAGAAAAGCGAACCTGCGAAGGAAGACGAAAGAAACCGACATCCGCCTGCGGCTGAATCTCGACGGCCGCGGCAAGTCGCACATCAGCACGGGCGTCCGCTTCTTCGATCACATGCTCGAACAGATCGCCCGCCACGGCGGCCTCGATCTCGACCTCACCGCGCGCGGCGATCTCGACGTCGACCAGCACCACACCGTCGAGGACGTGGGAATCGCGCTCGGCGAAGCCGTCAAGCAGGCGCTCGGATCGAAGCGCGGAATTCTGCGCGCGGGCTACTTCCTGATGCCCATGGACGACTGCTTGGCCGCCGCGGCGCTCGATTTTTCCGGCCGCGCCTATTGCGTTTGCAGCTTCAAGATTTCGGCGGCGCGCGTGGGCGATTTCCAAACCGAGCTGATGGAGGATTTCTTCCGCGCCTTCGCGCAGGCGGCGTCCGCAAACGTGCATTTGAAGTTGGTCTACGGCCGGTCGTCGCACCATCAGGTCGAATCCATCTTCAAGGCGTTCGCGAAAGCGCTGCGCTTCGCCGTCACGCGCGACCGCCAGCTTCGGCGCGTCCTGCCGTCCACGAAGGGCCTGCTATAGGAGAATGCTGTGAAAATCGCGATCATCGATTACGGCGCGGGCAATCTGCCCTCGGTCGAGCGCGCGCTGCGAAAACTGGGCGCCGAAACCGAGCGTGCCATCGAGCCGCGCCAGGTCGCTTCGGCCAAGGTAATCGTCCTGCCCGGCGTTGGCCATTTTGCCGCGTTCGTCGCCGGTCTGCGCGAACGGAATCTGACCTCGTCGCTTCGTGCGGCGCACGATTTCGGTGTGCCCATTCTCGGGATTTGTCTCGGCCTTCAGGCGATGTTCGCGTCGAGCGAGGAAGCGCCCGGGGAGCCCGGCCTCGGCTTTTTCCCCGAGGAAGTGCGCGCCCTCCCGACGAACGTGAAATCGCCGCACATCGGCTGGAATCAGGTGCGGCGCGTGCAGGAAAGTTCATTGCTGCGCGGCATTCCAGAGGACGCCTACTTCTATTTCGCGCACTCCTACGCCGCCCCGGCTTCGGCGGCGCCCACGGTTGCGGCGTGCGACCATGGCGTGTCCTTCGCGGCCGTGATCGAGCAGAAAAATCTTCGCGCCGTGCAGTTCCATCCGGAAAAATCCGGCGAGACCGGAGCGTTCGTCCTGCGCAATTTCGTGGAGTCCGTGCGCGGGGAGTTGGTGACATGACCCTCGCTCGCAGAATTATTCCGTGCCTCGATGTGGATGCCGGCCGCGTAGTCAAGGGCATCGAGTTCGAAGGCCTGCGCGACATGGGCGATCCCGCCGAGCTTGCCGCGCGCTACAACCGCGAAGGCGCGGACGAGCTGGTCGTCCTCGATATCAGCGCGTCGCACCAGGGACGCTCCACGTTTCTCGACACGATCTGCCGCGTCGCCGAACAGTTGAATATTCCGCTCACCGCCGGCGGAGGAATCCGCAAGATGGAGGAAGGCCGCGCCGTGCTGCTCGCTGGCGCGGACAAGGTCACGGTGAACACGGCGGCCGTCGAGCGGCCGGAATTGATTTCGGAGCTGTCGCAGCAATTCGGGGCGCAAGCGGTCGTGCTGTCGCTCGACGTCAAACGCAAGGGCAATTCGTGGGAGGCCTATACGCGCGGCGGGCGCACCGCGACCGGCCTGGATGCCGCCGAGTGGGCCGCTGAAGCCGTCTCGCGCGGAGCGGGCGAAATCCTGCTCACGTCGATCGACCGCGACGGCACGTGCAGCGGCTTCGATTGCGAATTGACGGCGAAGATCGCGGCCACGGTCCCTGTGCCGGTGATCGCATCGGGCGGCGCGAATTCGTTCGAGGATTTTTTCGATGTTTTCACGAAGGGCCGCGCGGATGCCGCACTCGCCGCGTCTATCTTTCACATGGAAACGCAGTCTATTTCCGCGATGAAAAAATTCCTGGCCGAACGCGGCGTGCCGGTTCGCACGAGCCGGTGACGCACGGCATCACGGAGATCGGCTCGTGAAATGGCTCGGAGCGGGTCGAAGTAGGCAGAGGTTTTTAGGGGGTCGGACCTTCAGGTCCGACATAAGATCGTCGCGCGCAGCGCGTACCTTTGCGCTGACTTTATCGCGACATGTAGTCTTCTAAGCTCGCTGCTTTCGTGAGCGACTTGTATTCGGCTGGCACCATGATCATTCCTTGCATCGATCTTCAGGGCGGCAAAGCCGTGCAACTCGTGCGCGGGCGCAAACGCGCTCTCGCCGTGGACGACGTTCTCGGTTTGCTCGACCGCTTTCGCGACTATCCGATCCTGCACGTGATCGATCTCGACGCCGCGATGCGAAAAGGATCGAACGCCCGCTGGATCAAGCGGCTCTGCCGCAGCGCGCATCGCAAAGTCCGAGTGGGCGGCGGCATCCGCACGGCGGCGCGCGCCGAGAGAATCCTGTCCTGGGGCGCCGAGAAAATCATCGTGGGCAGCGCCGCCTTCGAAAATGGAGAGGTGGCGCGCGGTTTTCTCCGCGAGCTCGCCGCGCGCGTGGGACGCAAGCGCGTGATCGTCGCGCTCGATACCGAGGGTGGCCGGATCGTCGTGCGTGGCTGGCGTGAAAAGCTCAAACTTCGCCCCGGCGACGTCATTCCCGAACTCGAGCCCTATTGCTCCGAGTTCCTCTCCACGTTTGTCGATAACGAAGGTACAATGAAAGGGACGGACCTCGCCGGTTTCCGGCGGTTGCGGCGCGTGACTCGGTTTCCGATCACCGCCGCCGGCGGGATTCGCAGCATGCGCGAGGTTCGCGTTCTTGAAAAGCTCGGCATGAATGCCGCCATCGGCATGGCGATCTACACAGGTCGGCTCGCCTCAGAAACCACCGGAATCCAGAAAATTCAAAAACGCCCCTAAAATCATTAAGTCTTTGATTCTAAATGACTAACAAAATTCCCGGGCGTCAATTTCTGCGCAAAATTGGCAATTAACCGCCCCTAAGTGGCCCTTACCCGCGCAAATCTGCCATTTTTCGCACCGAACTTTCGTACCACCCAATTCAGCCGCAGGCTCCATAGGTGATAGTCCAACCCGAACAGTACCTTCTCTCCGTTGAAAGACGCAGCCACTCAGCCCCGGCAAACGGGGCCTTCGACTGGGGGGACGGGCGATGGGAACTGAGGGAATCCGCAAGCCGGCGCGCAAGGGCATGTTACTGGCAGCAGCCCTGATCTTCTGCCAACCGCTTTTCGCGCAGCACATGTTCATCGTGCTCCCGCACTCGAACGAGGGAGACGGCAATCCGATCAGTTTCATGCGGCCGCACTACCTGATTCACGCGGCGGCCGGGAGCAGTACCTCGGGACCGCCGACCTCCGCGTTCGCTCCCGCGCAGGTGCGCCACGCATACGGCTTCGACCAGATCGCGAATCAAGGCGCAGGCCAGACAATCGGAATCGTGGATGCGTACGACGATCCGAACGCCGAGGCCGATCTCGGCGCGTTCGACGCGCAGTTCAATTTGCCGGCGTGCACGAGCAGCAACGGCTGCTTCCGAAAGATCTATTCCAAGGGCACCAAGCCGGCGGCGAACGCCAACTGGGCCGTGGAGATCGCACTCGACGTCGAATGGGCCCACGCCGTCGCTCCGAAGGCGACGATCCTGCTCGTGGAAGCTCCTTCGAACAGCTTGAGCGATCTCGTCGCCGCCGTGGACGTGGCCGTGCGCGACGGAGCCTCGGTTGTGTCCATGAGCTGGACCGTCGGAGAATTCAACGGCGAGACCAGCCTCGACAATCATTTCGCTTCGAACGGCGTGACGTTTCTTGCCGCTTCGGGCGACAGCGGCACCGGCGTGGCCTATCCCGCCGCCTCGCCCGACGTGGTCGGCGTCGGCGGCACGACGCTTGTGCTCAGCGCCAACGGAAGCTACTCGAGCGAAACGGCGTGGAGCGGCAGCGGCGGCGGCCTGAGCACGATGGAGCGCGAGCCGTCATTCCAGTCGCAATTCGCGATCCCCGACGATCCGCGCGGCTATCGCGGCAGCCCCGACGTTTCCTACAACGCCAATCCCGGCACGGGCTACGCAATTTACGATTCGGTGGGAATCAACGGCTATTCCGGATGGTTCCAGGTCGGCGGGACCAGTGCCGGCACGCCGCAATGGGCCGGCCTGTTCGCCATCGCGAACTCGCTGCGAGCCGCGGCCCGCAAGAGCAACCTGAGCAGCACGGACACCACGGTCTATTCCCTCGCGAAAGCTGCTCCCGCCACCGACTTCCATCCGGTCACGCAAGGCACCAACGGCACGTGCGGCACGATCTGCACGGCCTCGGCCGGTTACGACTATGTGACGGGCCTCGGCACACCGCAGGCCGCCGCCTTGATCAACGCGCTGGTGGCGCAGCGCTAGAGCCAAGCGCACGTAAGGCGAGCTGCCCGCTTCGGCCGCGACGGCTCGCCTCGCGCAGCAGATCCTGCGCCACATCGCCCGATGGACGCGGCGATCATGAACTGGCCTGGTTGTCCGCGGAATGAATCACCAATTGGGTCGATCTTTGTGAAACCGCATTCGAATCGCACGCGGCTTCTCTTGTTGCCATCCGTGCTCGGGGCACTCCAGCCGGCGTGGAAAGCTCTTCGCCCCGGGCACAGGTTTGGCCACAAGCGTTGCTCCGCACTTCGGGCACTTCGTCGGCGGTGTTTTTTTCGAGCGTTCGTTTCCCACTATAACCAGCGATCCATGTTTGCCATCACTTAAGGCAGGAACTCGATCAACTTTTATTGCGAGTGTCCGGTAAATCCGACTCATTATGGAGCCAGCCGCACTGATTCAACCTTACCGATTTCCACGGTTCTTGCCTCGGTACCATGCGAGCAGATATATTTCCGAGCATGACTGAGAGACTGACGCTCTTCATGATCGTTGTTGTGGCCACTTTCGCGCCCGTACCGCTCCAGGCGCAGTCCTGCGAGAGTCTCTCGAAACGGGTCTCGCCAACAGTCTCCATCACCCTCGCGAAAACTATCGACGCCGGCAGCTTCACACCCACCGGAAGCACAACGACGTTTCCCGACCTGCCCGCCTTCTGTCGCGTCGTCGCAAATCTCAAACCTACTTCCGATTCCGACATCCGAACCGAGATTTGGCTCCCTATTTCCGATTGGAACGGTAAGTTCCTCGCAGTCGGCAGCGGCGGCTGGGGAGGCTACTTCAGCTACGACGATATGGCCGATGGACTTCGCCGCGGCTACGCTACCAGCGCTACGGATGACGGCCACACTGGCCGGGGCAGCGGCGCCGGCTTCATCGTGGGTCATCCGGAAAAGTTCGTGGACTTCGCCTACCGCGCCGAGCACGAGATGACCGTCGAGGCCAAGATTCTGATCAAGGCTTTCTATGGCCGCGACGCGCGCTATTCCTACTGGAATGGCTGCTCTGGCGGAGGACGAGAAGGCCTCCTGCAGGCCTACCGCTACCCAGAGGAGTTCGACGGCATCATCGCCGGCGATCCAGCCAACGTCCGCCGCAACGCGTGGGCGCTATGGCTCGCCGTTCAAACCTTCAAAGACCCTGCCGCCTACATCCCACCCGAGAAGTATCCGATGATTCATCGCGCCGTTCTCGACGCCTGCGATGCCAACGACGGATTAAAGGACGGTCTGATCGAGGAGCCGGAGCGCTGCCACGTGGACTTCAAAGCGCTCGAATGCAAGGCTTCGGGCGGCCCCGACTGCCTAACCGCGCGGCAGGTTCAAACCGCGCAGACCATCATCAGCCCCGCCACCGACTCAAAGGGCAATGTCCTCTTCCCGCGCCTTGAGCCGGGGACTGAGCTGCACTGGGCGCGTCTCGCCGGCGGTCCACGACCCGCCGATCTTTTCCTGGACCAGTTCCGCTACGTCGTGTATCAGGATCCTAACTGGGACTGGCGAACTTTCAATCTTGAGCGTGACTCCGCAAAGGCGAACGCTGCGGACAAGGATATCGACGAGCTCGATCCCCATCTCGCGCCGTTCGCGAAACACGGCGGTAAGCTGCTGATCTATCACGGTTGGGCCGATCAGCAGGTAGCCCCAGGCTCCAGCATAGAATTCTACAAATCAGCGCTCAAACTCAGTGGAAACCCCGCAGAAGGCTCGAACTGGATCCGCCTGTTCATGGCTCCGGGCATGGGACACTGTTCAGGTGGAGAAGGCCCCGACACTTTTGACAAGATCAGCCTCATCGAGCAGTGGGTGGAGCAAGGCAAAGCCCCGGAGCGGATCATCGCCGCGCATCAAACCGCAGGCCGGGTCGATCGCACGCGCCCTCTCTGTCCCTATCCTCAGGTCGCTCGCTACAACGGCACCGGCAGCATCGACGACGCATCGAATTTCGCGTGCAGTTCCTCCCGATAACGGCCGCCGCGAATTGTGCAGGCTACCGCCGCAGGCTGAGCCGTACGGTTCCTACCAGGCAGGATTCCCGCCTTTTGAAGCCCACTCGGCGACCTGCTCATTGTAAATCTTTCGCTTGCTGAACAGCCACTTGCCGTCCACTTTGACCATTTCATCTTCATAATGGCCGAAGGAGTCGAGACCGGCAGTTCGCTTGGGATTGTTATCTCCGTAATGGAACCAATAGGCTCGTCCTACCGCCTTGTCGCCATCGATTTTTATGACGATGTTCGAAATGTTGTGACGCCCCACGGCGGGACGCAGTCCAGAAGTATCCTTGGCCGCCTGGTCCGCGGCGTTCTTGGCCATCCCGGCGATCAGCGTTCGGATCGCATCGCGGCCTTTCACCACGGGGCCGTAATCGAGCACGCCGTCCTCTGTGAACGTCGAGGCGTAGGTATCGGGATCGTGAAAATCCAGCGCGAACATGTAACGGGCTTGAAGGTCCTCGGTCTGAGCCCGGTCCTCGGCATAGCTACTTTGGGTAGATCGTGACGAAACTGCGGATGCGAGGAACAGAACCGCAATACCACACAACAAAATGCCTGCTGCTTTGCGCATTTCGGTTTCCCCCTGTTTGGATTTTCGTCCGGTGCGTTCCGGTTGCGCACATCATACAAAATGCAAGGCTCGTAGCGTACCCGTTTATCCAGAGGTTGAGCCGCCGCATCCCTGATAAACGCGGAAACCGGGCAAGCGCCCCTGATTTCGATCTGATCCGACACCGGCGCGCGAGCGGCGTCGCGCAAATTCGTCCCGATAGTGTATAGTTTTTTGAGGCGCGGCCATCCTGAACGCCCGGTCGCTTTGGCTCCAGGCCACTTCAAATCGCTTTGCGCCGGATCCTTCTGACAATGAAAAAGCCATTACGAGTGATGAAATTCGGCGGCACGTCTGTGGGCGACGCCGCGTGCATCGCGCGGGTCGCGCAGATCGTGAAGGAGGCTTCGCGCGAAGGTCCGATCGTGGCCGTCGTTTCCGCAATGAGCGGCGTGACCAACCGGCTGATCGAAGCCGCGACGCAAGCGGAGGCCGGCAATCTCGACCAAGTCGCCGCGACTTTTGAAGCGCTGCGCAAACAGCACGATGAAGCGCTTTCCGCGCTGGTCCACGACGAAGAAAAGCGGAAGCGGCTGGCGGGTTGTCTCAAGAAAGTTTTCGATGAGGGCGAGCAACTCTGCAAAGGAACGGCGCTGCTCCACGAGCTGACTCCGCGCACGCTCGACGCGATCTCAAGCCTCGGCGAGCGGCTTTCCGCGCCGATGGTGGCGGGCGCGCTTTCGGAAATTGGCGCGCCGAGCGAGTCCGTCGAAGCGACCGAACTCATCGTTACGGACTCCTATCACGGCGGCGCCGATCCGATCATGGACCGCACGCGCGAGCGCTCCGAAGCGCGGCTGCGGCCGCTGCTCGAGCGCGGCGTGATTCCGGTGGCCACCGGCTTCATCGGGGCGACAGCGGACGGCGTCCTGACAACCCTTGGGCGCGGGGGTTCGGACTACTCGGCGACCATCCTGGGCGCGGCGCTGGACGCGGACGAAATCATCATCTGGACCGATGTGGACGGCGTGCTGACGGCCGACCCCCGGCTCGTGAAGGAAGCGCGCACGATTCCCGAGATTTCCTACAGGGAAGCGACCGAACTGGCCTATTTCGGCGCGAAGGTGCTGCATCCGAAAACGCTTCGCGCGGTGGAGCAGGCGGGCATTCCCGTCTGGATCCGGAACAGCTTCGCGCCGGAGTTGACCGGCACGAAAATCACGCCGAA
>Ga0187864_10001148_pt1 | contig 26636 bp, 22 predicted proteins | sample June2016WEW_11_4_FD_132985 | JGI IMG/M metagenome (GOLD analysis project Ga0187864, IMG submission 132985) | Peatland microbial communities from SPRUCE experiment site at the Marcell Experimental Forest, Minnesota, USA - June2016WEW_11_40 | ecosystem: Environmental > Terrestrial > Soil >...
CGCGCAGCGGCGAGGCGCTGAAGCACGTCGGCGCACTGCTCGTCGTCGTTCAAACCTCGCAGAACGCTTTCGAGCTGCCCGATGACCTTCTTGGTTCGGGTTACCAGATCGAGTTTTTCCCGCGATAGGTGCGACATTTTTCTTGACTACCCTAGGGGGGTATAGTATCAAACAACCGGGCCCGAATCCAGAGCCTCTGAGGCGTTTCGAGTATATGGAAATCGCAGTTCGAACCCGAAGGCTTTTTTAACCCTCTTTTAACGTGAGGTGGGCGCCGCAGCATGGTCTACTTTCCGTTCATTGAGGGCGGTTCCCCCAAAGCACTTCTTCTGACAAGCCATGCGTCGACTCATTACTCAACTCGTGCTGCGGATCTTCTGCGTGCTGCTGGTGTGCGCCGCAATGCCGGGTTTCGCGCGCGCTCAGGTTTCAGCCTCGGTGCAGGATCAAGCCGCCGATAAGACGTCTTCGTCGAGCACTCAAACCGAACAGACAGGCACGCAATCGAACGCGCCCGCCGAGCCGAATGCGGACGATTCCGGCTCCACCGATGCACTCACGCTCTTCCCCCATTCCGAGACCAGCCGCTACTGGATTTCCGGGCAAGCGAACATCATCTTGCAGTGGCATGGGGCGTTCCCGGCGAAATATAGCGGCCCGAATAGCCTTCGGCCCGTAGGCGAAAACGCAACCTCGAAGGTCTACACCCTTTTTCTGGGGTACGAGCTCACGCACAACACAGAAGTCTTTCTCGACGTGGAAAGCGCGGGTGGCCGCGGCCTCAGCAACGCCCTCGGCATGGCCGGCATCACGAATCTCGACGTCGTGCGAAACACGACTCTCAGCCCGGTGCCGTATGTGGCGCGGCTCATGCTGCGTCAGGTAATTCCGCTTAGCGACGAGCGAGTCGAAGCCGATCGCGACGAGCTTCACCTTGCTACGTCCCTCCCCGCGCGCCGGATCGAATTTCGCTTGGGTAAGTTCGACTTGGCCGATTTCTTCGACGTCAACACCTGGGGTTCCGACAGCCATCTCCAGTTCCTGAACTGGACGGTCGACAACAACGGCGCATACGACTACGCCGCCAACACGCGCGGCTACACCGACGGCGTGCTCCTCGAATACGACGATCATTGGTGGACGGCGCGCTTCGCCGAAGGGCTGATGCCGAAAGTTGCGAACGGGATCAACTTGGACGCGGACGTCGCGCGCGCGCGAGCGGAAAATTTCGAGCTTGAGGCGCGCGGCAAGCTGATCGCGCATCGCGCGGGCACGGTACGCGTGCTCGGCTATCTCAACCACGCCGACATGGGCAACTATCGCGAGGCGATCGCCGACTATCTCGACCACGAGACGCCCACGCCGGAGATCATCTTCACGCGCCGTCAGGGACGCCACAAATACGGTTTCGGGCTGAACTTCGAGCAGGCGATCACATCACAGGTCGGCGTCTTCGGCCGCTTAGGCTGGAGCGATGGCCGCAACGAATCTTTCGCTTACACGGAGGACGACCGCACGCTGGAACTCGGGGGCTTCACGATGGGCGCTGCGTGGCATCGGCGCAACGATCGCGCTGGCGCCGTCTTCGTAGCGAACGGGATCGTCGCCGCTCATCAGCAGTATCTCGCGCTCGGCGGGCTGGGCTTCCTGCTCGGCGACGGCGGCCTCACCTACGGCCCGGAAAAAATCTTCGAAGGCTTCTACACCGCGCACCTCTGGCGCGGCTTCTTCGCTTCCTTCGACCTCCAGCACGTCAACAATCCCGGCTACAACCAGGTCCGCGGCCCGGTCACGGTTCCCACCGTTCGCTTCCACGTCGACTTTTGAGAATCTCCCGGGCAGTCACTTCGGCGGGTCGGGCGGATTCGGCTGCGAATGCTGCTTGCCCAACATTGGCTGTATGTTGCGAGGCGTCAGCCCACTATTCGGAGCGGTACCGGGCGCACCCTGCGCTGCTCCGCTCGTCGATGGCGGCGGAGGCGGCGGGAAGAGGGGCTGCTTCAGCACGTCGAGCGCTTCGGGAGGCAGCTTGTCCGCGCTCGCAAGCAGCGCGGCGATCTGCCACATCTCGTCGTCCTTCAATATGGCTCCGAAACTCGGCATGCCGGTGAGGCGGATGCCGTTCTTGATCTTCCAGTAGGACACGCCGACCGGATCGTCGGTCACGTATCCATCGGGCGTGAACAGCTTCGGGGGCGGAGGATACATCTTGGGCTCGGGGAAGCTCTCGGTTTGTTGCGGCAGGCCGTGGCAACCGGCGCAGCCTCGGCGGTACGCCTGCGCGCCGGCGACGATGTCGGCCGGAGTGAAGCTCGAAAGGTCGCGCTTCGGCGCCTCGCGGCTGATTCGCGCATGCAGCGAACCCCCGGCAATCAACGGCTCCAAGGGAAAAGGATGGTCCGATACGGCCGCAGGCGCAAATCCGCCCAGGAAGTAAATCGCCCCGAGCAGCGGAAAGAGAATCAGTCCCACGACGAGGCCGCCCAGAAATTTTCCCATGAATCATCCTCCATTCAAGCGCACCGTCGTCTGGATACCACACCGAGCCGATTGGTTGCCACCTATTTCCCACGCGATTCCTCGAAAGAATCGACCGTCATTTCCGGGACTGCGCGCCGCCGCCTCGCGCAAGCGTGTGCCACACAGGACCGGACTCAACCCGGGAAGTTCTCAAGCTGGCTCGTTAGAAGGGCATCCACTCGAAAGGAAACATTTTCCCCGCCTGTGCGGCGTCGAGCTTGCCGCCTGCGACCTCCACGGCACGTGCGAGAACGGGATCTTGACCCGTCGCAAGATCACGGCCGGTGGGGATTACGATCTCGTCGGGCGTCACGCCGACGTGTTCCAGACTCTTGCCGTCCTTCATGATCAAATCAGCTTCGGTGACGGAAAACCCATAGGTGATTATGGTATCCAGGCCCTGCGAATAGCCGTATCCCCGCGCTTCCATCACGCTGCCCGAGGTGCGATCCCCGAGGACGGTCCCGCGGTTTTCCAGTTGCATCACGCGCGCAAATAGCTCGGCCGCCGACGCCGACTGGCTGTCCACGAGAACGATGATCTTCCCGGCAAAAGCATGCTCGCCGACTGTCTTCGCTAGCGCCGGTTTCAGCTCCTTCCTTCCGATCCGGTCAGCAATCTTCACCTCGTGATCGAAGACGTTCCCAATCACGCGCTCCAGAGTGACGGCGGCGCCGCCAGGATCGCTGCGCAGATCGAGGATCAGAGTCTTATGCTTGCGGACGATGCGGAACATATGATCCACGCCCTCGTCATCGAGAAAGAACTCCGGCATCTTCCAGATCATGATGTCGCCCATCTCCACATAACGCTGGCGAACCACGTGGTCCTCATTCTCTTCCGCGCGGATGTATTGCCAGATGTCGGTTCCGCCCGTAAAGTCCAGCGTCTTCTTCCCCTGTTGCATTTTGGAATCGACAAGAACTCGGCGAACGTTCCCGTCCGGATCGCGCAGGTCCAGTTGCGTCTTCAGTTGCGGCATCAGGTTGTTAAAAGTGTACGAAAGGTCGTTGAAATCGACTCGGTTCACCGAGTACGTGTCGTAGCCAAGTATCTGCTCGCCGGGATGGACTTTCGATTCCGCGTCCGTGCCAGGACGGACGCGCGAAATGAACGCATTGTCGCCGAAGAGTTCCATTCGAAAACCGGTGTCCAAGCGGTAGGGGCGCATCGGCGGCTCGAAAAAGGTGTGGCTGTCCTTCAACCCAGACAGAAACGCCGCGACCATGCGAAGCCCGTCGTTGAGACTGGGGGCTGCTTTGATTCGTTCATCGAACTGCTGATAGCGCGCGTCGAGATCGACACCGTGGTATTTCGGATCGTAGTAGTACTTTTTCACAGCATCTCGCGCATCGCGTAGCATCCCGCGCGCCCGGTCCATGTCCAGACTGTCCATCTTCTGCTGAGCGCCAACCGCTCCCGGGAAAAATGAAAGGAAAGTGACGCTCAAGAGCCATAACAGCATCCTGCGAGCTCGAATACAGGACACGACGCACCTCCGGCGAGACTCCTGCTGCCTGTTTGCAAATCCATATACATCAAGTTCGAGAAGTGTGACAACTAAATACTCAACAATAAGCACTAGGGCATTAGCCCGGTCGTTACATTTCGTTTCGTCGTGCGCGGTTTCCCAGGCTCTCATCTTTCGCGCTTTTGCGATTCCGCGCGAACTCGGATGCCCCACGCGAACAACCGGATGAAATCGCCGGAGGATCGTGCTACGGTAATTCCCGACCAACAAAATGGCGACAATTCAAATTACGCTGCCGGATGGCTCGACGCGCGAGGTGCCGAGCGGCACAACCGCGGCGCAGGTCGCGAGCCAGATTGGGCCGCGCCTCGCAAAGGATGCGCTGGTCGCGCGCGCGGATGGCGAGCTCGTCGATCTCTCGCTCCCGCTCAACCACAACGTGAAGCTCTCGATCCTGACCGCCAAAGATCCCGACGCGGTGCAGGTGTTCCGTCACTCGGCCGCGCACTTGCTCGCCGCCGCCGTCCTCGAACTCTATCCCAACGTGAAGCTCGGCGTCGGCCCTCCGATCGAGACTGGATTCTTCTACGAATTCCTGCGCGACCAGCCGTTCACGCACGAAGACCTCGAAAAGATCGAGGCCAAGATGCGCGAGCTGGCCGCGAAGGACATCCCGAACGAGCGCAAGCTGATCCCCAAGCCCGAGGCGCTCGAGCTCTATCGCAAGAGCAACCAGGAATTCAAATGCGAGTTGGTCGAGGAAAAGGCCGTGGAGCCGATGGTGTCGTTCTACACCACGGGTAAATTCATCGACTTCTGCCGCGGCCCGCACATCCCTTCGACCGGCCGGATCAAGGCGTTCAAGCTGATGAACGTCGCGGGCGCCTACTGGAAGGGCCAGGAGGGCAATCCGCAGATGCAGCGGATTTACGGCGCCTGCTTCGTCGATCAGAAGGAACTCGACGAATACTTGCATCGGCTCGAAGAAGCGAAACGCCGCGACCATCGCAGGCTTGGTGCCGAGCTCGATCTCTTCAGCATTCAGGACGAAGCCGGGCCCGGCCTGATCTTTTGGCACCCGAAGGGCGGCATCATCCGCAAGCAGATGGAGGACTGGCTGCGCGCGGAACTGCTCCGCCACGGCTACGATCTCGTCTTCACGCCGCACATCATGGACTTGAACCTCTGGAAGACGAGCGGCCACGCGGATTTCTATCGCGAAAACATGTTCGGCCCGATCGAAGTCGAAAAGGCCGAATATCAGCTCAAGCCGATGAACTGCCCGGGCCACATCCTGATTTTCAAGTCGCGGCTGCGCAGCTATCGCGATTTGCCGATCCGCCTCGCGGAGCTCGGCACGGTGTATCGCTACGAGCGCTCCGGCGTGCTGCATGGCCTGCTGCGCGTGCGCGGCTTCACGCAGGACGACGCGCACATCTTCTGCATGCCCGAGCAGATCGAAAAGGAAATTCAGGATTGCGTCGAGTTCGCCTGGGAAGTGCTGCGCGTTTTCGGCTTCAGCGAATACGTCGTCGAGCTTTCCGGCGGCGACCCTTCGCGCCCGCAGGACTACGCGGGTAGCCCCGAGGACTGGAAGCGCGCCGAAGATGCGCTCACGAACACGCTGAAGCGCATGAACGTCCCCTACAAATACATTCCCGGAGAGGCCGCGTTCTACGGCCCGAAGATCGACGTGAAACTGGTCGACGCCATCGGCCGCCCGTGGCAGCTCACCACGGTGCAATTCGATTTCAACCTGCCGAAGCGCTTCGAGCTTGAGTACGTCGGCGAGGACGGCGCGCGCCATCAGCCGCTGATGGTCCATCGCGCGCTGTGGGGCTCGGTCGAGCGATTCTTCGGCGTGCTGATCGAGCATTACGCGGGCGCCTTTCCCGCGTGGCTCGCGCCGGTGCAGGCTTCGGTGCTGCCGGTGAGCGAAAAATTCGGGGAGTACACGAAGAAAGTGGCGCAGCAACTCAAGGACGCCGGCTTCCGCGTCCATCTCGACGACCGCAACGAGAAGCTGCAAGCCAAAATCCGCGACGCGCAGCTCGAAAAAATCCCGTACATGCTGATCATCGGCGGAAAGGAAGCCGAAGCGGGCACCGTCTCGGTGCGGCATCGCTCGAAGGGCGATCTCGGCCCGCGCCCGCTCGAGCAGTTCATCGCCGACCTGCGCCAGGAGGTAGAATCTCGCGCGGCGGACCAGCCCGCCGATCTGCAAAAGGCCGCCGCCGGAAAAGCAGGCTCAGAGAAGAAATGACGACCCGCACGGCAGGATCAATCGCGCTGGTCATGGCTATGACCGTCGCCGTCGCGTCCGTGTTCGCGGCCGTTGCGCTCGCGCTGCTCGGCGCGCCCGTTTTGGCCCAAAGCGATGCCGACCGCGCCTGGGTGCAGAAGTACTTCCCGGCGGCGTTCGAGGACGCGTTTCCGATCAAGCAGGCAGCGGGCGATTTTATCGCCGTTCGCGCGCACCGCGATTTCCTGAACGACATGCCCGAATATTCGATTGTGATCGAGGATACGCAGGACGCCCATGCCATCCGCGCAACCGTCCGCGAAGCGCAGGGTTCGTCGCTCTACCAGCAGCTCGCGTCGCTTCATTCGCAGGACCCGTCGAAGTCCTACGCCGATCTGAAACCCGCCCTGAAAGTCCGCACGTGGACGCTTTCGGACGTCCAGTGCCCAGCGGTCGCCGCGCAGTTCAAGGCATTCGAGAGCATCCAGTTCGTGCGGCCGCACGACGATGACGATATTGACGAGCACCCCATCTTCTACGAATTCCACGAATCGGTGGGCGGAGGCGATTCCGAGGTCGTCGAATTCACCGAATCCCGCGCATTCCCCAGGTGGGCCAACGCCACCCACCACGCCCTCGATTCCTGCATCGCGTCCGCCCCCGGCGCCGCGGCCAAGAACCCATAGCCCCAAAATCCGCCCTTGCGGGAGCGGCTAAAGAGTAGTAGAGATTGCAACCCGTGGAGGGGAATCTCCCATGAGAAGCCGTCGCCTTCTTAGGTTTGCGCTGCTCGCGTTCGCTCTGGTGGTTTTCAACGCAGGCGTCTCGCACGCCCGGCCTCAGCAGCAGGGTCCCGAACCCGAATGGAATCCGTCGATCGTGAAGCCGTGCGACCGGGCCTGTCTGGTTGGGATCATGGACGGCTACATGAACGCCATCTTTAAGCATGATCCCAAGGCTGTGCCACCGCTGGCGCTGGACGTCCGGATGACGGAAAACACCGGGCAAATGGACGTCGGCGAGGGACTATTGTGGCGGTCAAAGGTAGAGCCGACCAGCTTCAAGATCTACGTCGCCGATCCGGTCGAGGGCCAGGTCGCCGAGCAGGCGCGCCTGAAAATTCAGGGTCAGGACGCGCTCGTGGCGGTGCGCTTGAAAATCGACCGCGGGAAGATCGTGGAAATTGAGCAGCTCTGGGCTCGAGGCATCGATCAGGCCGCTATCCCCCTGCTGACGACGCCTCGGGAGGGGTTGGTGACCGACATCCCCGTTTCCGAGAGGAGCTCGCGAGAGGTTTTGTTTCGCGCGGCCAACTCGTATTTCGACGCGCTGGAGGGCGACAACGGCAAGATCGGAGCGTTTGCCGACGATTGCGTGCGGCATGAGAACGGCTATCAGACGGTGAACAATCCGCCGCCGGGAGGGCGGATGATGCCCGCGCCGATGCTTCCGAATCCGGATACGGAGCAGGGCAAGGCCATGCTCAAGTTCAGCATGCTGACGTGCGCCCAGCAGATCGACAGCAAGACGTTCGCTTATATGAAGCACATCCGGCCGCGGAGGGCGCTGATTATCGACGAACAGAAGGGAATCGTGGGAACGTTCCCGTTGTTCGTACACGACGGGACCAGGCGCGGCGCTCCGCCGGACGCGCCTCCGGGCATGCTGCAGAATCTGGTGACCATGGAGACCTTCGGAATCCGCGGCGGGCTGATCCACGAAGTGGAGGCATTCCCGTTCGTCACGATTCCTTACGGGCTGGGCAACGGCTGGACCGAGGGTTCAGGCCGCTGATTGCCGGATCGACAAGGGTCGGAAGGAGAATAACGATGCGAGCGAAGATATTGGTGATTGGAGCGGTGTGTTGTCTGGCCGTGGCGATGATGGCGGGGAAGTTTACGCGGACTGTGGCCGCCACGGGCCCCATTCCCACCGACTGCAATCGCGCCTGCCTCGAAGGCCTCGTCGATCAGTACCTCGCCGCTCTCGTGGCGCACGATCCGAAGCGCCTGCCGCTCGCGGCGGACGTGAAGTACACCGAGCAGGATCAGGTCATGGACGTCGGCGACGGATTCTGGGGCACAGCCACGGCGGTCGGCGGCTATAAGCACTGTTTCTCCGATCCCGTGGTCGAAGAGATCGGCTGCATGGTCACCATGCACGAGGGCGATCACATCGTGATCATGGGCATGCGCCTGCGGGTTGAGCTTGGCAGGATCACCGAAATCGAAACCACCTACTATCGCCAGGGCGGCGGCGGCCCCAACAACATCGCCGGGCTCGACACGATGAAGCCCGAGGCGCTCTGGTTCGATACGATTCCGCCCGCTCAGCGCGTCTCGCGCCAGCAGTTGATCACGACCGCGAACATGTACTTCGCGGGGCTTGAGAACAACGACGGCAAGGGCGTCTATCCGTTCGCCGACGATTGCGACCGCATGGAGAACGGAATCCACACGACGAATAATCCCACGCTCTCGCCGAACGCGCCCTTTAACGCCTTCGCTATGACCTGCACGGCGCAGTTCAAGAGCGGCTACTACGCCGTGGTCACCCGGATTCATCACCGCCGCTTTCCCATCGTCGATGAAGAGCGCGGCATCGTGTGGGCGTACGTGATCTTCGATCAAAACGGCACCGTGCAGACAATCCACCTCACAAATGGCCAGGACGTTTCGATGAAGAATTTCAATCGGCCATCGAGCCTTGAGGTGACCGAAGCGTTCAAGATCACGGATGGCAAAATCCGCCGCATCGAAATGGTCGGGTCCGGCTTGCAGTATCATCTGAACTCCGCCTGGGGTGGCATCAACGACAAATAGACGGTCTAAGGGGAACCCACGGTCATGAAGAGAACTTTGCGCGTCGTAGCGTTGGCGGCAGCCGGGATTGCCGGTATCGTTTGGAATTGTCCGGCGCGGGCGCAGGCCCCGGCGCAAACGCAGCCCCCGCCGGCCGCGGTGAACGCAGGCGGAGCCAGCGCCGGGACGGAAACCGGCATCGGGACCTTCCAGCAGCACTGCATGGGCTGCCACGGAAATCCCAACGTGCCGCAGGCGCCTTCGCCGGATGCCGTGCGGCAAATGCCTCCGGAAAGGATTTACGACGCACTGACCACCGGCGTGATGAAACCTCAGGGCGACAGTCTGACCGAGGATCAGAAGCGCATGCTGGCCACATTCTTGAGCGGCCGGCCGCTCGGCAGCGCGAAAGAGGGCGACGCGAAGGACATGCCGAACCATTGCGCGTCGAATCCTCCGCTCGGCGATCCCGCCGCCGGGCCGTCGTGGAATGGATGGAGCCCGGACTTGGTCAACACGCGGTTCCAGAGTGCCAAGGCCGCGGGATTGACGGCCGACCAGGTGCCGCACTTGAAGCTGAAATGGGCGTTCGGCTATCCCACGGGGTTGTCCGCGTACGGCCAACCGACGGTCGTCTCCGGGCGCGTATTCGTGGGTACCGATATCGGTTACGTCTATTCGCTCAGCGCCGGCACCGGCTGCATCTATTGGTCCTATCAAGCCAAAGGTGCCGTCCGCAGCGCGATCACCGTCGCGCGTGTGAAGGGCAACGGCGCAACGAAGTACGCGGCCTACTTCGGAGACGCCCACGCGAATGTGTACGCGGTCGACGCGCAAAACGGCCAGCCGCTTTGGTCCACCCGGGTCGACGATCACTTCGTGGCGCGCATCACCGCCGCTCCCAAGGTCTACAACGGCGTAGTCTACATTCCCCTGTCATCTTCGGAGGAGTTTTCGTCATCCGACCTCGACTATCCTTGCTGCACCGGCCGGGGCAGCATCGTCGCGCTCGACGCGAACACCGGCAAGCAAATCTGGAAGACCTACGTCGTGGACACGCCGAAGCCCACGAGGAAGAATTCGAAGGGCGTGCAGCAATACGCGCCGTCCGGCGGCTCGGTTTGGAATTCCCCCACGATTGATGCGCAACGCAACGCCATCTACTTCGGAACCGGCGACGGCCAGACCGAACCCGCTCCCGACACGACCGATGCCGTGATGGCGCTCGATCTGAAAACCGGCAACGTTCTGTGGTTCTACCAGGCTCAGGCGGGCGATGCGTTCATGGGTGGGTGCAGCGGCCCGACCCGGACCGACAACTGTCCGTCCGTGAACGGCCCCGACCAGGACATCGGCAATTCGCCCATCCTGCGAAAGCTGCCAGACGGCAAGAGCGTCGTCGTTTTCGGGATGAAGGACGGGACCGTCACCGCTCTCGATCCCGACCAAAAGGGCGCGGTCGTGTGGAAGGTCCATGTGGTCGAAATCCCCAAAGGTCAGGAAAACAGCTTCTTCGCGCATCTGAACGGAATCGTGTGGGGCGGAGCGGCGGACGACCAGAATGTCTACTATGGTCTTCAGAGCGGCGGAATGGTCGCGCTGAAGCTCGCGACCGGCGACGTGGTCTGGCGCGCGACATTTAAGATACCCGCTCGCTTGAACGATGATGGCAGCGTGCCTAGCAGGGTTACGATCACTCGCGTGGTCAATTCCGCCGCCGCAACGGGCATGCCCGGCGTCATCTTCTTGGCCGGATCGGACGGAAAGCTGCACGCGCTTTCCACCGCCGACGGCCACATCCTTTGGGAGTACGATACCGCCCGGCCGTTTGAGACGGTCAACAACGTCCAGGCGCGAGGCGGAGCCATCGCCTCGATTGGTCCCTCCATCGTGAACGGGATGCTCTTTATCGGCTCGGGCTACGCCGTGACAGGCAGCAACTCCGGCAACGTGCTTCTGGCATTTTCGCCCGAATAAACACCAGGGTAGACAGTCCGGGCCGGCGGTTTGCATCGGAGGACCACCGGCGCCACGCCGTCAGCCGCCCACGATTGCGATGTGATAAAGTTGCCAGCCGATGCGGATCTTCGTTCTCGGAGCGGGCGGCACCGGCGGGCTGCTGGCACATCTCCTGGCACGCCAGGGCCATACCGTCTGGTGCGGCGATCGCGATATCGAGCGCGCGCGGCGATTCCTGGGCAAGAAGAGCGAGATCAAGGTCGTCGAGGCGAACGCGCGAAACTTGTGGTCGATCGTGCGCGCCGGACGCGGCGCCAATCTCGTGGTCAACGCCTCTCCCGCCGTATTCAACAAGATCATTCTGCGCGCGGCGCTGCGGCTGCGCGCCCACTACCTCGATCTGAATTCCCACCTCACGGCCCACCCGTTCCGGCCCGAGCAGTTCCGGTTTCACAAGCAGTTCCTGGCGAAAAATCGCGTGGCGCTGGTCTGCGCGGGGGTCGCCCCGGGCCTCACCAACCTGCTCGCCGAGCGCGCCGCGGAAATGCTCGATTCGGTCGAGGCCATCCACATTCGCCTGTTCGAAAGCACGGAGAGCAAGGACCCGGTTTCCACGTGGTCCGCGGATGTGGCTTACGACGAAGCGGTCTCGCTGCCGCGCGTCTACCGCAACGGCAGGTTCCTGCTCGCCAAGCGGTTCGACGAGCGCGAGAAGTTCCGCTTTCCGCCTCCGATCGGCGAGGTGCCCGTGTACCTGGCGGCGCAGGATGAAGTCTGCATGTTGCCCTACGTCGTCCGCGTCCGCGACGTCGACGCCAAAATCGGCGGAAACGATTTCGACCGCCTGCGCCGGTGGTATCGCCAGGGCCGCCTGAGCCGCTCGGCGGGAATCGTCCGCAAGCGGTTCCCGGAGACGCTGACGCCGCGCCGCGTGGCGAAGTTGATCCGCACGGGCGTCCTCGAAAACGCGCGATTTGCCGCCGCCGTGCTAGTCCGCGGGATGAAGGGCGAGCAGCCGCTCCTCGTGCGCTGGGACGCCAGCTTTCCGACGCTCTATCAGATTCGCCAGCGCGGCCTGATCTCGACTCCCATCGCCTACGCCACCGCGCATCTCGCCGCGATTTTCGTCAAGCATTTCCCGCGCGATTCGGCCGGCGTGATCGGCCCCGGAGGCCTTTCGGCGGAGACGCGGCGCGCCATCCTCGCCGACGCTCGCTCCCGCGATTTCCGCCTCGCGATGAAGACCACGCGCCTCAAGAAGCTCGAAGATGAGGAAGAACTCTAGTCGCTCGCCCAGGTTTAATCGGCAGGTATCGCTCAGACCTTCTCAGACGTTGTTGGATCGATTGTCGTCTTGATTTCAGAGATTCGGTTCGCGGGGAAGCCTCCCTTGCGGGCGTGATCGCGCACCATCTCTTCGTTCGGAGCAATGTAGACGCAGTAGATCTTGTCCGCCGTGACGTGGCTCTCCAACCACTGAATTTGCGGCCCGAGCCGGTTCAGCACGCTACACGACTTTTGCGAAAGGGCCTGCAATTCCTGCGGCGTCATCTTTCCGGCGCCTGGGACTTCGCGTTCAATCAGATATTTTGGCATCCGAGCTCCTTCTCGATGGGATTTGACGCGCACAGTACCAAGGTCCATCTGCACGGTCAAGAGTCCCGGTTTGACCGCATGCAGCGCGGGCCGCTATAATCATTGTTTCGGCCCGGCATGAAATCTGCGCTGTATGCATCCCGGATGGTTTCGGGACATGCTGGGTACGGCCCCGGCGGGTAGCATGCCCTCCCGGCTAAGGTTTCCGCAAAGAGGAAACTCCAGACAAGAATTCAGGAGCGGATCACCATGAAGGCAACACTATTGCGCGCCGGAATGATCATCAAGCACGAGGGCGATCTCTTTGCGGTCTACAGCGTCGATCACCGCACGCCCGGCAACAAGCGCGCCGCGATGCAGACCAAGATGCGCAACCTGCGCACCGGCTCGATGATCGATTACAGGTTCCGCGCAGAAGACTCGATCGAGAAGGTCACCGTCGACGAAGTCGAATTCGAGTATCTCTACAGCGACGGCGAAGGCCATCACTTCATGAACAACGAGAATTACGAGCAGATCGCGCTGCAAAACGACATCGTCGGCGACGCGAAGGACTATTTGATCGCCAACATGCCCGTGAAGATCGAGTACTACGACAACAAGCCCATCGGCGTGCTGCTGCCCGACACGGTCGACCTCACCGTCGTCGATACCGAGCCGAGCATCCAGAAGGCCACCGCAAGCGCCGTGATGAAGCCGGCAAAACTCGAAACCGGGCTCGTCATCAACGTTCCGCCGTTCGTCGGCAACGGCGATAAAGTGCGAGTCGACACCTCCGAAGGCCGCTACATGCAGCGCGTGCAGTAAGGCGAGCTTCCGCCTGAGTGTCCCATCAACAGTCCGATTTGTGAGCATGGGTGTGTTCTACCGGGCGGCGGACCGTTTGGCTCCGAAGACGCGATGAAAAATCGCGTCGACGGCGCGCAACTGGCGCTGCAAGTCAAAGGTCTGCGCGAGGGCTTTTTCGTCGAGGAATTTGCGGATGTTCGGATCGGCGGCGACGCGGTCCTTGAAGCTGGTTTCCGACTCCCACGCGGCCATGGCGTGGCCCTGCACCCACTTGTAGGAATCCTCGCGCGGCGCGCCCCGCTCGACCAAGTCCTGCAAGAGCTGGCCCGAAAAAATCAGGCCCTGCGTCGCGTCCAAATTCCTTCGCATTCGAACCGGGAAAACCTTCATCGTGGCGACAATTTCCGCCATTTTATGCAGCATGTAATCGACCAAAATGGCCGAATCCGGCAGGATTATGCGCTCGACCGAGCTGTGCGAGATGTCGCGCTCGTGCCAGAGCGCGATATTCTCCATCGCCGCGATTGAGTTCGCGCGGACCACGCGCGCGAGGCCGCAAACCTGCTCGCTCGACACGGGATTGCGCTTGTGCGGCATGGCCGAGCTGCCGCGCTGCTCGCCGCCGAAAGGCTCTTCGACTTCGCGGACTTCCGTGCGCTGAAGGTGGCGAATCTCGAGGGCCACGCGCTCGAGCGAAGCCGCAACGACGGCGAGCGTCGAGACGTACTGCGCGTGGCGGTCGCGCTCGATCACCTGCGAGGTGATCGGTGCGGCGGCGAGGCCCAGGCGCTTGCAGATTTTCTGCTCGATTTCGGGGCCGAGATGCGTGCAGGTGCCGACCGCGCCGGAAATCTTTCCCACGGCCATTTGCTGTGCGGCGGCCGCGAAGCGCTCGGCGTCGCGGCGGTTTTCGGCGTACCAGTTCGCGATTTTCAGCCCGAAGGTGATCGGCTCGGCGTGAATGCCGTGCGTGCGGCCGATTTCGGGCGTGTCCTTGAATTCCCACGCGCGCTTTTCGAGAATTTCGCCGAAGCGTGCGATGCCTTTCTCGATCAATTTCGAGGCGTCGCGAACGAGCAGCGCCTGCGCCGTATCGACCACGTCGTTCGAGGTGAGGCCGTAGTGCAGCCAGCGCGCCGCTTCCGGGTCGCCGACGGTTTCCTGCACGGCGATGGTGAACGCGATCACGTCATGGCGGACTTTCGCTTCGATCTCGTTGATGCGCGCCACGTCGATGCGCGCGCGTTCGCGCAGCTTTGCGGCGGCCTCGCGCGGGACGGTGCCCGCCTCCGCGAGCGTTTCCGTCGCGGCCAGCTCGACCTCAAGCCACTTCTGGAACTTGTTCTCTTCGCTCCAGACGCGGCCCATCTCCGAGCGCGTGTAACGTGAAATCAAATTCGACTCCCTGAATTCCGGCGATTGGCGGGGAAACTCCCTGCTCCATCATACCTGATTTCGCGGGGAAGCCCCGCCAGCGGCATCATTGAAAAATTCTCGATTAGAAACGGTCCCGATCCTTTGTTTTCAGTCATTTGGCCTCACTTCTAATTCTTGTATTTCTCGATTAGAAATCTGTAGGCGCCCGATGCAAGACGGCGCGTAATACCGCGCGCCGACCGCTGCGGCGGCCATTCCGTTGCCTCTCAGTTCGTACCTATCACTCATCGTGCCCAAGCTAGCATGGCGCATGGCGATTGCAAGTGGGAAAACCTGTGGACTTAGGTTGCAGATACGTGGTGGTTCGGGGCTACCGGCTCGGTCCAACGAGCCTACTGCAGGAAATGCCGGATCGCGCGAATCACCGTGGCGGGTTGTTCGTGCACGACCCAGTGGCCTGCGTCCGGCAGGCGCTCGATTTTCAGGACCTTCACGTACTCGTCGAGCCCGTCCAGATTCCCCTGCAAGAGCGCCGTGTCTTTCTCACCCCAGATCACCAGCGTGGGCACGGCGATCGAACTCTGCGGGACCAGGAAGCGGCTCGTATCCGCTTTTTCTCCGCCCACGGGTGACTTCAAGCGCGCGGCGCGATAGTAGTTCAGTCCGCCAGTCAGTCCCCTCCTCCAGAACTCCAGGTATTTCTGGCGGTCGTTATCGTTCGCCCAGGTTCTGAAGACGATCTGCTGAAGCGCGGCAAAGTCATTCTGGCTGAGCGCCGCCTCCGCCGCCGGGGAAGCGAAAAGATTGAAGTACGCGGACGCCTTCTGCTGTTCGGGGTTGTTCGCCAATTCCCGCGCGAAAACCGCCGGGTGGGGCGCATTGATGATTACCAACTTCTCCAGCATTTCCGGATGCGCCGCCGCAAACGCCCAGGCGATCACGCCGCCCCAGTCGTGGCCTACCAGCACAAATTTCTTCGCGCCCAACTTCTCCGCCAGCGCTCGAATATCCTCCACGACAGCCGGAATCTGGTAGGCGTCCACCGCCTCCGGCATCGACGAGAGGTTGTACCCGCGCATATCCAGCGCCACCGCATGGTGGTCCTTGGCAAATTCAGGCAGCAAATCTTTCCAGGCATACCAAAATTCGGGAAATCCGTGCAGAAATAGAATCAGCGGCCCTTTCCCCTCTTCCACGTAGTGCAGCCGGACGCCGTTGACATCGGCAAATCCGTCTCGTGCAGTGGCTGCCGCAGCACCGTGACCCGTTTGCATTTGAGCCTCCGTATGGGCGGCGCCTAGCGCCACCCGTGGACATAATGCGATTTTCGCGCGGAGTATCGCAAGGACAGGAAAGCCTCACCCCGGCAAGCCGGCGTGAGCTATTCAGGAGCGATCAGAGCTCGAAGGGGCCGAGGGGGGTGCGCTGGGAGGCGATGTGGAGCGAGCCGCGGAAGGCGAAGTCCGCGGGGCGGCTGGCGAGCGCCTGCTCCGCGCAAATCTGCGCGATGTCCGGCGTGTTGTTCTGTTCGGAGAGATGCGCGAGGACGAGATAGCGCGCGCGGGCGTCGAAGACCTCGGAATCAGCGAGGAATTCGCTGACGACGTTATTCGAAAGGTGCCCGGTGCGGCTCATGACGCGCTGCTTGATGTACCACGGATAGGGCCCGACCTTGAGCATGTCGAGGTCGTGGTTCGATTCGAGGATCAGGAAATCGGCTTCGCGCAGGTGGTGCTTCACCAGCTCGGGGAGGTAGCCGAGGTCGGTGACGATCGCGACCTTGGTGCCGTTGGTGCGGAAGGCGTAGCCGACCGGATCGGCGGCGTCGTGCGGGATCGCGAACGGATTGATTTCAATGTCGCCGATCTCGAACCGCTCGCCCGCGCGGATGTATTCGACGCGCTCCATTTTCGCCTTGCGCCCGGGCCCGCCTGCCGGACGGGCAGGCTTTTCGGGATCGTCGGCGTACATTTTCAGGATTTCGCGGTGCGTCGGCTCGGTGAGGTACGCGGGGCAGTCCCATTCGCGCGCCATCTGCGCCGCGCCGCTTGAATGGTCGGAGTGCTCGTGGGTGATCAGGATGGCGTCGACGCGCTCGGGGCGCGCGCGGCCCAGCGCTTCGAAGCGGCGGAGCATTTCCTTCTTGCCAAGGCCTGCGTCGATGAGGAGGGTGGTGCGCTCCGTTTCGAGCAACGTGGCGTTGCCCGTGCTGCCGGAGGCCAGAATGGAGATGCGAAACGAGATGCGGTTGCCCTCAGCCGGCAAATTTCGAACCGCTCAGGATATTGGCAGAGCGCGGAGGCGGCGTCAAAGGAAAAAGGAGGCCACAGAGACACAGAGGCACAGAGAAAAGGAGGCAGGGAAGCAAGGAGGCACAGGAAGCAGGGGAAAAGGCGCTCACCGCTGAGACGCAGAGCACGCAGAGAAAGCAAAAGCAAAGGAAAAAAAACCGAAGGACAAGGCGTCACCACAGAGGGCACGGAGAAGAAGGGGATAGGAAAGAGATCGTGGAAGAGGCCGCCTAGCGCCGGGGGCTAGTCGATGGGGTCGGAGTCGATGCCGATGTTCTTTTCGCCTGCGGCTTTCTTTTCGTTGTACTTCTTCACCCAGGCGGCGAAGGATTTTCCGGCGGCGGTGTCGCGTCCGGTGAAGGCGAGCGCGGCGATATCGGCGTAAGAGATGTTGAGCCTGCCGGGCTGGTCATTGGCGTCTTTCGGCTTGGGCATAACACGCACGAGGCAATCGGCCAGCGCCGGGCCGCTCTTACGGTCGAAGACGTAGCCTTCGATCACGCGGCCGTCTTTCAGCGTGAGGGTGACGTCGCCGCGATAGTCGAATGCCTTTTCGAGCGCCGCGCGGATTTCCGGCTCCGTGGCGGTCGAGGGAATCCAGCCTTCGAGATTTTCGTGGACGACTCCGAGCTGTCCCTCAGAGGAGCTGGCAGATGTGTTCGAATCGGTCATTGTCAGGCGCTCATTTCGTTTTAGCGGAGGCAACCTGTGCGACGACATGCCGCGGGAGAATCAGCGCAAAGGTTCGCGCTTCGCGCGAGTCTCTTTCGGCGGGGTTGAAACCCCGCCCTACAAAGCTCTCGCGGTTCTTGCGCAGCCCTCAGCGGCTAAAGCCGTCTTCACTGCGGACACGTACGGCATGACTAAAGTCGTGCCCTGACGAGAACATGGCTACGCCTTGGGCGCGGCGATCTGCACGAGCCGGCCGGAAGGATGCCCCGCATTGCTTGGAGCGCCGCCCATCGCGTCCGGATCCTTGTACTTGTGGAAGAGCGTGGCGCGGACGGTTGCCAGGAAGCCCCCGACAGAGCCGAACGTGTCGTTGACGGCGCTGGCTTCATAGCCGCTGTGGACCATGCAATTGGCGCACTTGGGATTGCCGCTCTCGGTGCCGTAGCGATCCCACTTTGTTTCGCGGATCAGCTCGTCGAACGAGTCGGCGTAGCCGTCCTGCAAGAGGTAGCAGGGCTTCTGCCAGCCGAAAATGTTGTACGTGGGCATGCCCCAGGGCGTGCATTTGTAATTCCGCTTGCCCATCAGGAATTCGAGGAACAAGGGGCTCAGGTTGAAGCGCCACTTGTCGGAGCGGTTGCTCAGAATCTGGCGAAAGAGGTTGCGCGTCTTTTTGCGGCTGAGGAAGTGCTCCTGGTCCGGCGCTTTGTCGTAGGTGTAGCCGGGGGAAAGCATCATGCCTTCGACGCCGAGGTCCATCATGTCGTCGAAGAACTGGCGAACGCTTTGCGGATCGGCGCCCTCGAAGAGGGTGGTGTTGGTGGTGACGCGGAAGCCGCGCTGGAGGGCGAGGCGAATACCTTCGACGGCCTTGTCGTACGTGCCTTCGCGGCAGACCGAGAAATCGTGGTGCTCGCGCTCGCCGTCCATGTGGACCGAAAACGAAAGATACTTGCTGGGCGTGAACTCGTGGAGCCGTTGGGTCAGCAGCAGCGCATTGGTGCAGAGGTAGATGTACTTCTTGCGCGCGACAAGCCCGGCAACGATTTCGGGGATCTGCGGGTGTAGCAGCGGCTCGCCGCCGGGGATGCTGACCACCGGCGCGCCACATTCGTCGACCGCGCGAAAGCACTCCTCGGGCGTCAACTGTTTCTTCAGGACGTGCGCGGGATATTGAATCTTGCCGCAGCCGGCGCAGGCGAGGTTGCAGCGGAGCAGCGGCTCGAGCATCAGGACGACGGGATAATGCTTGCGTCCTTTCAGCTTTTGGCTGACGACGTACGACGACACCGCCCACATCTGCGATATTGGCCCCGGAACGCCCATTGCTCTCCTAGCACGCTGCCACGGCACCGCGCGGACTCTATCGTGAAGCTCTTATCATACCGGGTTCGATGCCTCCTGTGAACATGGGGTTTCCGCCAGGCGTGCTCAATGGGAATCGGGCCACAGAGGCACGGAGGCACAGAGACAGGGAGGCAAGGAGGACAGGGAGGCAGAGGAAAGGGCACTCACCGCACCCTTCGTCTGCTCAGGCCGACTCAGGGCAAGGGGCCGCGGGAGGACGCAGAGAATCCCAAAGGCAAGAGCAGATCCCTCGTCGGCCAGAAGGCGGCCTCGCTCGGGATGACAGCGAAAGACCTCACGCCGCTAGCTAGAAGGCCAGTTGTTCCCGGGTGAGGTCGAAGCCGTTGAGGTTGCCGACGACGGAGGCGGCGACGCGGCCGGGCTCGAAGAATTCGCGGGCGATCTGCTGGACTTGCTCGGCGGTGACGGCTTCGAGCATGGCGATCAGCTCGTCGGGTGTGAAGTGGCGGTCGAAATAGATGTGATAGCGGGCGAGGCTGTTCATGCGCTGGCCCGAGCCTTCGAGCGCGAGAAGCGTCGCACCCTTGAGGTGATCCTTCGCGCGGCGCAGCTCTTCGGCGTCGAGCGGCTCGTCCTTGAGGCGGCGGAATTCGTCGAGCACGGAACGAACGACCTGTTCGGCGGTTTCGAGCGAAGTGCCCGCATAGACCGAAAGCGCGCCCGCGTCACGATAGGAATTCAACTCGCTGAAAATCGCGTAGGCCAGGCCCTGCCGCTCGCGGATGTTCTGAAACAGCCGCGAGGACATCCCGCCGCCGAGAATGTTGTTGAGGATCGAGACGGCGAAGCGGCGGTCGTCCGTCATGGCGAAGGCGGGCACGCCGAGGCAGATGTGCACCTGCTCGAGTTCGCGCTTGGCGCGCAGGGTGATGTGCGGCGCGGGCTGCGGCTCCGGCTCGGCCTGGCCGTCTTCGGAGGGCGCGAGCTTCGCGAAACGCTCGGAGACGAGATCGACGAGCTGCGCGTGAGTCAGGTGGCCCGCCGCGGTGATCACGAGATGGTTCGGCGCGTACCACCGGCGAAACCATTTCTGGAGCGTGTCGCGCGTGAACGCGGAAACCGTTTCGGGCGTGCCGAGGATCGGCTTGCCAAGCGGGTGCGGAGCCCAGAAATTCTGCGTGAAAAGCTCGTGGACGAGGTCTTCGGGGTTGTCCTGCGTCATCCGGATTTCTTCGAGGACAACGCCCTGCTCGCGCGCGATGTCTTCGTCGGCGAATTTCGGCTCGAGGACCATGTCCGCGAGAACGTCGAAGGCCCTGGGCAAATGCTCGTCGAGGACGCGCGTGTTGAAGCAGACCATTTCCTTCGATGTGAACGCGTCGAGCATGCCGCCGACGCTGTCCATTTCGCGGGCGATGTCTTCGGCGGTACGCCGCGCCGTGCCCTTGAACACCATGTGCTCGATGAAATGCGAGATGCCGTTCAGCGCGGCGGGCTCGCGGCGCGAGCCGGACCGCAGCCAGATCCCGACGGAAACCGAGTGGACGTGCTCCATCGGCTCGGTGATGACCACGAGGCCGTTGGGCAGAACTTCCTTCTGTATGTTATGTGTTGGCTTCGACATGTATGCTTCTATTCTGCACGCCGCGAGACCAAAAGTCATTCCGGTTCGCGCGAGCGGTGCCCAATTCCGCCGCGTGCTATCATGGATTTAAGATGTCGCAACAGGCTTCAAATTCCGCCCTAAACCTGCTGGGGAAATCCGCAGAAGAGCTGCGCGAATTCTTGCAGGAGCTGGGCGAGCCGGGGTATCGCGGCGCGCAGATATATCACGCGCTGTATGCCGAGCGGCGTTTCGATTTTGCCGCGATGACGAATCTGCCGGCGGCGCTGCGCGAGCGGCTGTCGCGCGAGGCTGCGATTGCGCTGCCGCGAATCGTGCGGCGGCACAGGTCGTCCGATGGCACGGTGCGGTATGTGCTCGCGTTGGACGGCACCGCCGATGGAAAACCGGCGACGATTGAAACCGTGTTCATGCCGGAAGAAAGCCGGCAGACGATCTGCATTTCGACGCAGGCGGGCTGCGCGGTGGATTGCAGATTCTGCCTGACGGCGACGCTCGGGCTGGTGCGGAATCTGACGGCGGGCGAAATCGTGGGGCAAGTGCTCGTCGCGCTCGAAGACAATCGCGCGGCGCTGAAACCCCAAACCAATATCGTCCTGATGGGCCAGGGCGAGCCGTTGTTGAACTACGACGCCGTGATGGCCGGGCTGCGCATCCTGCTCGACCCGAACGGGATGGCCATCTCGCCGAAGCACGCGACGCTTTCGACCAGCGGCATCATTCCCGGCATCGAGCGGCTGGCGCAGGAGAAGGTGCGGCCGAAGCTCGCGATTTCGTTGAATGCGTCGTCGGACGAGCAGCGCGACAAGATCATGCCGATCAATCGCAAGTATCCGATTGAGAAGCTGCTCGATGCCTGCCGGAAATATCCGCTGCGGCCGTGGGAGCATCTGACGTTCGAATACGTGCTGCTCGGCGGATTCAACGACTCGCCCGATGACGCGCGGCGAGTGGTGCGGCTGCTGGCGAATCTACGCGCGAAGGTGAACCTGATCCCGTGGAATCCGGGCGACCTGCCGTACGAAAAGCCGGACGCGGCGCGCATCGAGGAGTTCCGAAGAATCCTCGCAGACAAGGGCATGCTCGCTTTCGTGCGCTATTCGCGCGGGCAGGACGTGATGGCCGCGTGCGGGCAGCTGGCGCTCGCGGAATTGGCAACGCAGCACGTCGCACACACCTAGCGACCGCAGGAAAAGACAAAAGCAGATCCCTCACCGCCGTCCGCACAGAACGCGGCCGGGTTCGGGATGACAGGTGTAGTCAGTCAGCGGATTCCGATGGCGGCGATGAGGCGGCCGGTGGTGCGTTCGCGGCGATAGCTGAAGAAAAGATCGGTGCGGCAGGCGGTGCAAAAGCCCGAAGCCGAAATCTGGCGCAGCGGAACGCCGGCATCGGCGAGGATCGCGCGGTTTGCGGCGATCAGATCGAGATGGACGCGCGGCGACGGAGGCGGATGCCCCGGCGGCATCATCGTGAGCCAAGGAAGCCAGTTCGGATCGTTTTCGCCGGAGGCGAGCGCGTCGAACGGGCCGTCGAACCAGTCGCGCGCGGCGGGAAACTGCGCGTGAAATTCGCGGGCGACGTCGGAGCCGACTTCGTAGCAGCAGCGTCCGATGCCGGGACCGAGCGCGGCGATTACATCCTTGGGGCGCGTGCCGAATTCCAGTTGCATCCGGCCGAGAGCTTTTGCGGCGATGCGGCGAAGCGTGCCGCGCCAGCCGGAATGAATCGCGGCGACCGCCCGGCGCTTCGGATCGGCGAGAAGGATGGGAACGCAATCCGCGGTTTGAACGACGAGCAGGACGCCCGGCTCGCGCGTGATCAGAGCGTCTGCTTTGGGTGTTTCCGCGGTTGCTGCCTTCGACGAATCCGCGAGGTGCACGATATCCGAGTGAACCTGGCGGAGCGTGACGACCCGCATTTTTTCCGCGCGGATCGCGCCAAAGAATTTCCTGCGATTTTCGAGCACGCGTTCGCGCGAATCCCAATCGGTGAAGCCGAGATTCAGGGCGCCGTTCTCGCTCGCGCCGCCGGGGCGCGTGCTGAAGCCGTGGACGAGCCAGCGAAGCCGCGCGAGCGGCGGTGCTTCCAGAACCTGCAATCCGCCGGCGCGGCGCAGCGTCCATTCCGCGGATTTTGCGGCAGAGTTTTTCGGCGCTGGTTTCTTTTTCGTGACGATTGCCGTCATGGTTGGTTCAGTTCGATGAGTCCGTCTATCCGAGTGCGTATGATGACACGTTCACCGGGAGCAGTTGAAGAGAGATCCTTCGTCCGCCGCGGACTCAGGATGACGATGCTTGTCGCATCGTCAGGTATAATCCCGCGACGGCGCAGGGGTGCTTGGGCAGGGTGCGAAGACAATGATCGTCGGGCTGGGTTTGGATATCGCCGAAGTCGACCGGATCGAGGCCGCCATTCGGCGCCACGGAGCGCCATTTCTCGAGCGCCTTTACACGCCGAGCGAAGTGGCGTACTGCGAGAGCTACAAGGATAAATTCGAGCGCTACGCCGCGCGATTTGCCGCGAAGGAAGCGGCGATGAAAGCGCTGGGCACCGGATGGAGCCGCGGCGTTCGCTGGCGCGACATCGAAGTGGCGCGCGAGCCCAGCGGAAAGCCGACGATTCGCCTCGAAGGTATAGCGCAGCAAATCGCCCAGCGCATGGGCGTGAAAAACATCTCCCTCTCGATCACGCACAGCGGGAATTTGGCGCTTGCGCAGGTGATTTTCGAGGCCTAACGCGCGCTGACTGAAGAGAGATTCCTCACTTCGTTCGGAATGACAACATCCGCGTGCTGCTGCAGTTCGGAAGTCATGCGCACGATGCGCCATTCGTTGGCGAGATGGCGGCCCGGGATCCGCAGCTTCAGGTAATTCCCGGTCAGTGCCTCAGTCCAGTCGTCGCCAGCGCCCGCAAGAGTGAGAGCGCGCAGGGTGCGGCCCGCCTGCGACGCGCGGAACGCGGCGGCCTTTCGCTCCGCGAGCGATCGCAGTGCGCGGGCGCGTTCGCGAATCACCTGCGGGGGCACGGCGGCAGCGTCCAGCTTCGCGGCCTCGGTTCCGGGACGAGTCGAAAACGAGAAGACGTGCAGGTAAGTGAGCGGCAACCGCTCGATGAATTCGGCCGTGGCTTCGAAATCGCCGTCCATCTCGCCCGGAAAGCCGACGATGACGTCCGCGCCAATCGCGGCATCGGGCAGCAAGCGGCGGATGAGTTTCACGCGCTCGGCATAGTGCTCGGCGCGATACCAGCGGTGCATCGCGCGCAGGACGCGGTCGGAGCCCGACTGCAGCGGCACGTGAAAATGGTGCGCGAGGCGGCCCGAGGATGCGACCAGCCCGACAAAATCCTCGGTGACATCCTGCGGCTCGATCGAGCTGAAGCGGAGCTGCTCGAGCGCTGTTTCGCCGAGGATTCGCCGCACGACGTTCGCAAGCCCGGCCCGCGGTGCGAGATCGCGGCCATAGCTGCCAAGATTGATTCCGCTCAGGACGATTTCCTTCGCGCCCGCCGCCACCAGGTTCCGCACTTCCTCAACGACGACATCCGAGGGCAGACTGCGGCTGCGCCCACGCACAAATGGAATCACGCAATACGAGCAGCGATTGTTGCAGCCGTCCTGAATCTTCAGGATCGGCCGAGTGCGGCCGGCGCCGGCGAGCGACGCGGAAGCGACCTGAACAGACGTCTGCGCGAAGATGTCGCCGGTCAGGATTTTCGCCGGACCTCGCGCGAGCGACATCGCATCATCGTTGAGCCGCGCGAGCGGGACAAAATCGGCAGTCGCTGCCGGCGCATGAAGTTCGCGAATCGCATTCGGGATTTCGGCCTGGTGCGAGTTCCCGACGACCAGCGCCACACCGTCGAGCGCGGCGAGCTCTTCAGGCGCGCGCTGCGCGTAGCAACCGGTGACGACAATGCGTGCGGCAGGATTCGCGCGATGAATCTTGCGCACTACCTCGCGCGCCTGTGCATCCGCCGCGGACGTGACGGTGCAGGTGTTCAGGACGACGACGTCGGCCGAAGCGTGGTCCCCGACGAACATGAGGCCGCTCGCCAGCAGTTCGCGGCGAATCGCAGCGGCGTCCGCCTCGGTTGCGCGGCAGCCGAAGTTTTCGATGGAGAAGCCGGCCGTGCGGTCCATGCGGGAAGTATAACAGTGAACTTGGAGGGGCTGGCCGGATGGGACGCGCTAGGCGCTTGCGCGGCGCTGGTAGCAGAGGAGGATCAGGTCGGCCCGGCGGCGTACTCCGAACTTGGCGAGAAGGTTCGAGACGTGGAACTTCACGGTGCGCTCGGAGATGTGCAGGCGGTCGGCGACTTCCTTGTTGGCAAGGTTTTCGAGGAGGCCGCTGAGCACTTCCTGTTCCCGCCGGCTGAGCTCGCTCGGAGAATCCGCGCGGAGGCGGCGCCCCTGCGCGCTGCTCAGGATCGAATCCACGAACCGGGAAAGGACGGGGCGCGGGACCCAGATGCCGCCGGAGGCGACCTGCGGCAGAGCCCGTGCAAGTTGTTCGCGAGCCTCGGCATAGGTCAGGATGCCCTTCACGCCCTGGCGGAGAAGGGAGTAGCTTTCCGTTTCTTTGAGCTTATCTCCCACTACCAGGAGGCGCGCGTTCGCGTATTTGTCGAGGATATTGCCCAGAAGCGCTCCCGTGGCCTGTCGCGCAGCATGAGCGTCAACCACATAGACCGAAGCCCGGGGCACGTCGAGGCTACGCAGGTCGGGTGCCAGGATGGAATCGAGCTGTTTGGACGTGATCTGAAAGCCGGTATCCTCCAGCAAGCGATGGAACTCGTCCAACACCATCGGATGCGGCGACAGGAGACAGACCTTCAGGCTCGACTTACCGTTTGCTCTGGACATAGGCCTTATCTCAATTCAGGCTAGCCGAATTAGAGGGCCGGGGCAAGGCAGACACAACAGGCGATTTCATACCAGATACGGGTGTGGGCGGTCGGGGCCGCACCGCACTTCAAGAAGTCAATCGGCCTGAGCCGGGGATTCCGCCGGGAATTCAGCTTCCGTTTCCAGCTTTCGCCGGGGGCGCTTGGAGGGGAGGCCAGCCTGACGGACCTTGTAGAGAAGCGCGCGGTAGCTGATTTTCAACACTTCGGCTGTTTTGCGGCGGTTCCAGTGATTGGCTTGGAGCACCTTCAGAATCAGATCGTGCTCCATGCGGCGCGTGACCTGCTGGGCGATTCGCTTGAGAGGGATATTGCCCTCCGGGGTCGTCTCGTAGGTAAAACTCAGCGGGGTCTTTTCAAGCCGCTCGGTCTGAAGGGCTTCTTCCGACCCGAGGACGACGTACCGGGCCAGGCAGTTCTCCAGCTCGCGGACGTTGCCCGGCCAGTCCCTCTGCTGGAGCACATGGACCGTCTCCTTTGAAAGAGGAGGCGCCTCGCGCTGGAAACGACGATTGAACTGTTGGCGGAGGTATTCGATCAGATACGGAATATCCTGGCGGCGATCGCGCAACGGGGGCAGCGTGATGCTGATGACGTTGATGCGATAAAAGAGATCCGAACGGAAGCCGCCGGTTTCGATTTCGTGCTGGAGGCGCCGGTTCGTCGCGCAGATGACGCGCGCGTCCATGCGCTTCTCTTCGTGATCCCCGATACGCGTGAAATGGCCGTCCTGGAGGACGTGGAGGAGCTTCGCCTGCAAGCTCTGGTCGAGCTCGCCGATCTCATCCATGAAGAGCGTCCCGCCCTGGGCCATTTCCATGCGGCCGGGCTTCGCCGCATTGGCTCCGGTGAACGCGCCCTTCTGAAAACCGAACAGCTCGCTCTCAAGCAGAGTGCCAGGGATTGCCGGGCAATTGACCTTCACAAAAGGGCCGTCGCGCCAAGGGGAGCGAGTGTGGATGAAGCGCGCCAGAACCCCTCTGCCGGTCCCGCTTTCTCCCAGGATGAGGATCGGGACATTCAAGCCCGAGGCGCGGTCCACCTTCTGCCGGACAGACTGCATCGTCCGGGACGGACC
>Ga0187864_10001152_pt1 | contig 26606 bp, 13 predicted proteins | sample June2016WEW_11_4_FD_132985 | JGI IMG/M metagenome (GOLD analysis project Ga0187864, IMG submission 132985) | Peatland microbial communities from SPRUCE experiment site at the Marcell Experimental Forest, Minnesota, USA - June2016WEW_11_40 | ecosystem: Environmental > Terrestrial > Soil >...
ACGCCAGATTTTTCGGCCAGCTTCGTCTGAGACCAGCCTTTTGCTTTGCGCGTCGCCTTGATGCGCTCGCCGAGTTCAATGAGGTCCATGATTTGCCTCGTATAGTAGGTAATTTGCGGTTATTCGAGTCGATCACCTTTTATATGAGGCGAGCTGGCTGAACGCAATGCCTCATGAATTAGTCAGTTAACAGGATATCGATAGAAAAACCTAATATATGAGGCAATTAGTCCAAACGATCATACCGCGATTTTTCGAAGCCGGGCTGGCCCTTCCGACGCTGAAAAGGTGCCCGAACCGGGTTCCCAGAACAAGTTTGACCGGGTACCTCCTAGATCCGGTCGCACAAAAAGGTCGTAGGGGAATGGCCGTAGAACAGGGGGATTTCGTCGAGGTCCGCGGGCGCCAGTGGCTGGTCGAGGCCATCAATAACGTTCAGCCTGATCTGACCACGGTCAAGCTGTCCTGCATCGCCGATGACGCGCAGGGCGAGCAGATCGAGGTCCTATGGGACGCTGAAATCGCCGCCAGCGTGCTCGAGGAGGACGCGTGGTCGCACGTCGGTCGCGGCGCGCCGGATAGCCCCGAGGTACTGGCAGCCTACGTAAAGGCGATACGCTGGCGTTCCGCAACCGCGGCTGACCGTGATCTGCTGCAGGCGCCGTTCCGCGCCGGTATCCGGCTCGATGCCTATCAGCTGCTGCCACTGCGCAAGGCCTTGCGGCTTCCGCGGGTCAATCTCCTGATTGCCGACGACGTCGGTCTTGGCAAAACGGTTGAAGCTGGACTGGTCGCCCGCGAACTGCTGCTGCGCCGGCGCATTGATTACATCGTCATCTCCGCCCCGGCCGCCATGACGGTGCAGTGGAAGGATGAGCTGGAAAGCAAATTCGGTCTTACCTTCGATATCATCGATCGCGAGCGCATCCACGAGCTGCGGCGTCTCCGTGGCTTTTCGGTCAATCCCTGGACCACTGGCTCGCGCTTCATCCTTTCGCATAGCCTTCTCGCCGAAGAGGATTATGTCGCCGGTCTGCGCGACGTTCTCGGTGATTTTCGCTCGCGCGCGCTGTTCATTCTCGATGAAGCGCACCATGCCGCGCCGTCCGGCGGCGCGCGCTATGCCATCTCCAGCCAGCTTACACGGGCGGTGCGAGAGCTATCTGCATGCTTTGAGCACCGGCTTTTTCTCACGGCCACCCCGCACAACGGACATTCGAATAGTTTCTCTGCGCTCCTTGAGATGCTCGATCCACAACGCTTCACGCGTGGGGTTGAGACGCGCCCGAAGGATCTCGAGCCAGTAATGGTGCGTCGCCTAAAGGCTGACTTGCGTCGCCTCGGTGAGGCATTCCCGGAACGCAAGGTCGAAGCCGCCAAGATTGCCGGCCTTCCGAACGATGCGCCTGAACTCATCCTGTGGAATCGCCTCGCAGCCTACGGCGAACTGCGTGCGCGCCGCATCGCTGCGCTACCCGCGCATAAAAGGGCACTAGCGAAACTAGCCTTCGTCGGCCTGCAGCAACGCCTCTTGTCCTCGATCGCTGCATTCCTGCGCACCTTGAAGGCGCACCGAAAAACCTTGCAGCGGCTAATCGACGGCGACGACGCTCAGGGCATTTCGGCCGCCGCGGAGGGATTTGTCGACGGCAGCACCACCGACAAAACCGAGGACCTCGGTCTGGAAGATCAAAGCGCTGAAGCTGCGATCGAGGCGGACGAAGAGGCAACCGCCCAGGCCGCATCTATCGTCGGCGCCGTCGATGCATCCCCGAGCGACCTGCGAAAGGAGCTTGCAGCAGTCGACGAAATGTTGGCATTCGCCGAGCACGCCGCCCTCAAGCCCGACGCGCGGGTGCATTGGCTGCTGCAATGGATACAAAAGAACCTATTGGCCGGCCCGACTTGGAACAATCGTCGGCTGATAATTTTCACCGAATGGGAAGATACCCGGCGCTGGTTGCAACGGCGACTGTTGGAAGCTCTAGCTGAAACTGATCAAGTCGACGATCGCATCGCTGTATTCACCGGGACCACCAACCAAGATCGGCGTGAGGAGGTGAAGGCGGCATTCAATGCCGATCCGGCGAAGGAGCCGCTCCGGATCCTCATCTGCACCGACGCGGCGCGCGAAGGCATCAATCTTCAAACCTATTGCTCAGATCTCATCCATTTCGATCTGCCTTGGAATCCGTCTCGCCTTGAGCAGCGCAACGGTCGGATCGATCGAAAACTCCAACCGGCCAAGCAGGTTTTCTGCCGTTACTTCCGTTATGAACAGCGCGAGGCCGACATTGTCCTCGAGGCTTTGGTGCGCAAGACCGAGGTGATCCAGCGTCAACTCGGCTCCGCAGGGCAGGTGATCGAAAAGCGGATCACCGATCGTCTCGCGCAAGGCGGTATCGATCGTGGAGCGGCGACGGCGCTCGCGAAGGCGATCGAGGAAGAAACCGACGCGGAGCGGTTGGCCCGGGCGCGCGCCGAGATGGACGACGACGAGCGCGCACGTTATGCCCGCGTCACGGAGGAGCAACAGGAGCTACGAGACGCGCTCGAGCGCTCGCGTGAACGCGTCGGCGTCAGCCCGGACGATCTCCGGCGGGTGGTGAGTGCCGCCCTTGCGCGGGCCGGTGTCGATCTGGACGGCGAGCGGGTGGAAACTGTTGGTACTACCGCGACTTTCCGGCTCGATCCCAATGATCCAGCCTTCGCTAAGGAATCAGGCTGGCAGGATACATTCGACGATCTGCGCGAGCGTCCGCGAAGGCGCGGCGAGCGGATCGGCGAATGGCGCAAGCGCGTGCCGATCCGGGCCATAGCGTTTGAACCGCCGCGCCTGCCGGACGGCCGCGACACGCCGGAAATTGTGCAAGTGCATCTCGAGCACCGTTTGGTGCGTCGGCTGCTGTCGCGCTTCCTGTCTCAGGGTTTCCAAGCGGGGTTGTCCCGCATCTCTGTGATTGAGGGGCCCGGCGCGCAGCCACGGGTGGTGCTGATGGGGCGGCTTTCCGTCTACGGCGCCGGCGCGGCACGGTTGCACGAGGAAATCATCCCGGTCACTGCGATCTGGAGCGAGGCTGACCGCGAACGCAAGCCCCTTCGATCGCTCGGAGAGAGTGGCGAGGAGCGCACGCTCAATCAGCTTGAAGAGGCGCTGACGCATGCGCGGGCTGCGCCGAAAATGGCGGTCGCACGCATTCAGGTCCTGGTCGAACGCGACATCGCCGACTTGGCGCCAGCATTCGAAAGGATCGCCGAGGAGCGTCTAGCCAAAGTGAAAGTCGATCTTGTCAAACGTGGCGAGAGCGAAGCGAAGTTGTTGACTGAATTGCTGGACCAGCAGCGCAAGAGGATCGCCAAGGCCAATGCCGAGTTCGATCCGAACCAGCTCACGCTGCCGGGCATCGCGGAAGAGGAGCGCCGCGAACAACAAGCCGACCGTCGCCATTGGCAAAATCGGCTCCTGCGCCTCGAGAACGAAATTCGCGACGAGCCTGAGCGCATTCGCGCTTCATACAATGTCCACGCCCATCGGCTGGAGCCCGTGGGTCTTGTCTACCTCTGGCCGTCGTCCGGGTGACGCATGGCGGCGGAAATCAAGCGTGATCCGGACCTCGAGTGGATCGACTTTGTCAGGCCGGTCGGCTTGGTGGTCGCGCCAGTACTGCTCAAGGAGCTGGGCCTCACACCGTTGCGGCAAACCCAGGCCGACACCGCAGTCATTGCGGCCCGTGTTGGAGAAGATTCATCTAGGTCCGTATTCAAGAATCCCTGGAAGTTATTTGAAGAGGTGCTCGGCTGGGGGGCGAAGAATGTCGCCGGCAGTCCAGGTGGACCCACATTGCCGGATGACTTGCACGTCCGATTGCCGGATCACAACACGACTCTCAGCCCGACCTGGGCCGTCCGCGAGTTGGGTGCGGGCGAAACAAACTGGCAACTCCTGGTGCGAATTGAAGCGCCTGGCGTCGATCCGGACGGGCGCAGTGCGCTCGAGGGCTGGGAGGCGACGCCGCATCAGCGCTTCGAGCGGCTGCTACGCGAGACAGGTATTTTCGCCGGGCTGCTCATCACCGAGAAAAAAGAAGTTAAGGACGGCGAAGACTACTACACGCCGGAACTGCGACTGATCTACGCGCCGTCGGGCGAGACGTCGGGCCATCTGACATTCCCCTTACGTGCGCTCGCCACTGTTGCCGGCCGACCGATGCTTGGCGGGCTAAAGCTTCTTCTCGATTCGGTACGCCTGTTCACTGATTCCGATGAACACCGTCTGCCGGCGCTGCTCCGGAAGAGCCGCGAAGCCCAGGCCGCGGTTTCAACCGCATTGGCGGAACAAGTGCTCGGTGCATTGCACGAATTGCTGCGGGGATTCGATGCTGCGGAACCAAAGCTGATCCGGGATTTGGCGCGAACCCGACCTGGGCCTCTTTACGAGGGCCTGCTCACGGTGCTTATGCGCCTCGTCTTTATTCTCTATGCTGAAGATCGCGATCTTTTGCCATCACGTCAGGATGGTCGGGCGCGTGAAATCTACGAGACGAGCTATTCCGCGCGGGGCCTTTACGCGAGGCTCGTTGAAGATGCCGCGATCAATCCTGACACGATGGACGAGCGGCGCGGCGGTTGGGGTCGACTGCTCTCTCTGTTTCGCCTGATCCACAAGGGCCACCCAAGCCATTTCGTGCAGGCACGCGGCGGCAAACTGTTCAATCAGGATGAGTTTCCCTTCCTTGAAGGCCGGGCCGGCGTGGCCGACCCGGCGCGCATCCCTGCCATTTCCGACGGCTGCATCCTTCGCATCCTTGAAGGCCTGATGACGTTGAAGAGCGGCGCTACGCGCGAGCGCGTGTCCTACCGTGCCCTCGATGTCCAGCAAATCGGCTCGGTTTACGAGACAGTGATGGGTTTCACCGTCGAGATCGCCGGCGGGCGGGGACTCGCGATCAAAGCGGGCAAGCACAATCGCACACCGGTGTTCGTCGATCTCGAGAAACTCGTTGCCGCCAAGGGCGAGGATCGCATCAAGTTCCTGAAAGAGGAGGCGGATCGCGGCCAGCTTTCGGCCAATGTCGGCAAGGCGATTGAGGCCGCCAAAACGGTCGCCGACCTCACCGCCGCGCTCGATCCGATCGTCGACGAGCGCGGCTCGCCGAAAAAGCACGAGATTGCATGCGGCACGCCGATCCTTCAGCCGACCGACGAGCGGCGCCGCACTGGCAGCCACTACACGCCGCGGAGCCTCACGGAGCCCATCGTGCGCTATGCGCTAGAGCCGGCGTTCCAGCGGCTCGGCCCCGACGCGACGCCCGAGCAGATTCTCGATTTCAAGGTGTGCGATCCGGCCATGGGCTCGGGCGCCTTCCTGGTCGAAGCCTGCCGCGCGCTGGCGGTGCGGCTAGTCGCCGCGTGGAATGTTCACAAGGACAAAAAACCGGCGATTCCGCCGGACGAAGACGAAGAGCTGCATGCGCGGCGACTCGTGGCGCAGCGCTGCCTCTACGGCGTCGACAAGAACCCGCTGGCTACCGATCTCGCCAAGCTGTCGCTCTGGCTCGCGACGCTCGCGCGCGACCATGAGTTTTCGTTCCTCGATCATGCGCTCAAATCCGGCGATAGTCTCGTGGGGCTGACGCAGGCGCAGATCGCGGCGGCGCATTGGGACACGTCAATGCCCGGCCTGCCGCTGTTCCGGCAGTTGGTGAAGGACCGTGTCACCGAGGCGACGAAGGGCCGCGCTGAAATCCAGGCTGCGCCCGACGACACTGCGCGCGCCATCCAGGAGCAGCGTCACCGCTCATTGGAAGCACGCCTAAAGGACATCCGTCTGATGGGAGACGCGGTGATTGCGGCGTTCTTCGCTGAGGATAAACCTAAGGTGCGCGAGAAGAGGCGCGCTGAGGTCGAAAGCTGGCTGGGTGGATCGCCTGTGGTGTGGGAAAAGCTAGCTGCGATGGCGAGTACGTTGAACCAGGATACGCATCCGCTGACGCCGTTTCACTGGGAAATCGAATTTCCGGAAGTCTTCGCGTATGAGAATGGCGGGTTCGATGCGATTGTGGGAAATCCGCCCTTCGCCGGGAAGAACACTATCAGTGCTGCAAACCGGCCTCACTATTTAGCGTGGCTCAAGACGTTACACGAAGACGCACACGGAAATGCCGACCTTGTCGCCCACTTCTTTCGTCGCGCTTTCGCTTTGCTCCGGTCGGGCGGCGTCTTCGGCCTGATAGCGACCAACACAATTGGTCAAGGCGATACAAGGGATACCGGGCTAGCCCCGATCATTGCGGCCGGCGGCGCGGTTTTGCGCGCCGTCCGTCGACTCAAGTGGCCTGGGGAGGCCGCGGTAGTTGTCAGTGTGGTTCACGTGGCAAAAGATGCAATTTCTTCACCGGTCCTCGACGGACGGCAGGTGCGACGTATCTCGGCGTATCTTGTCGAAGGCGATCTCGACCGAGCCCCGGATCGTCTCGCCTCCAACGTGAAGAAAGCGTTTGTTGGCTCGTTCGTGCTCGGATTGGGCTTTTTGTTTGATGACGACGCAGCGAAACGAGGTCGAGCCGAGAGCGTGGAGACAATGAAGAGGCTATTGGCCAATGATCCAACGAACGGAGAGCGTATCTTCCCTTACATCGGCGGGGAAGAGGTAAACAATTCCCCACGAGAGAGGCACACGAGGTACATTATCAACTTCCTAAATTTCCCTCGATTGAGAGATAAGAAACTAGAGCCATGGGCGCATGCCAGCGAAGAAACCAGAAAGTCGTTCTTGGAGGCATTTGTTGTCCCAGAAGATTACCCTGGGGACGTGGCATCGGATTGGCCTGAACTCCTGAAAATCATTGAGCAAAGGGTAAAGCCAGAAAGACTCAAACAAGGTTCAATCGTTAATCCTGAACGCTGGTGGATGCATGCCCGATCGGCAGCGAATCTCTACAATGCGATCAAAAGTCTTGATCGCGTATTGGTACGCTCGCTGACTAGCACGCAGTTTCCAACTTTCACGTTCGTGAAATCTCACTACGTATTTGACCAAACACTTATTGTCTGGGCGGTTGAAAAACATAGCCGGCAGTCCGTGCTCAGCTCGAGGGCACATGAGGCGTGGGTAAGATTCCTCGGCGCTACCATGAAGGACGATAGTCGTTATAATGTCGCTGACTGCTTCGAGACCTTTCCTCTTCCGCTCGAATGCGATACCTCCGCTGGACTCGAAACTGCCGGCCGTACCTATCACGACCACCGTGCCGCGCTCATGGTCGCCCGCAACGAGGGGATGACCAAGACCTACAATCGCTTCCACGATTCCGCCGATACCGGCGCAGACATCCAGCGCCTGCGCGAGCTGCACGGCGCGATGGACCGCGTCGTGCTCGAAGCCTATGGCTGGCACGACCTCGCCGAACGCGCCGCGCCAATCTTCCTCGACCAGACCAACGAGGACGACCATACCTATCAGGGCCGCCTGTTCTGGCCCTCCGACTTCCGCGACGAGGTCCTCGCTCGCCTCCTCGCGCTCAACGCCGAACGCCATGCGGAAGAAGTCCGCCTCGGCATCGCGCCGGGAATGAAGGGGAAGGCGGATACTAACGATGAGCGTGACGATGAGATGGAGCTGGACTAATGACTAGCCGGTGAGCAGGACGCGGTCGACAAAATGGCTACGACGAAAACGGGCAAGAACCTACTCGGACTTTTAGACAAGACGGCCAAGGATATTGTTGGACAGTCTTTTTCGAGCATTGCCTCTGATCGAGGACACACGCCGGTGGTTCTTACCGTCAACTCGAAAAAGAAAAGTTTCGCCGTTGCCGAGGGCGACCTAAAGGAGTCGAGTGTGAAAGTTCTCACCGACCCCGCAAAATTCCAAGAAACAGATGCAGGCATGCGAGCTTCGGCTGACCAAGCGTTGAAAATAGCGGACGACCCGATGGACGTGTTCCTGTTGAATCAGGAACATGCCAAAAAAGGTGACGCCTTGAAGCCCCTAATGGCCCACGAAATTGCGCACTACATCGAACAGACCGGAATAGATCACACGGCCGTAGATGAGGTGGATCAGCAGAATGCGGAAGTGGTCCTAAATGGGTTTGATGACAAAGTGCGCAGTATACATACAAGAAAATGGGCTGAGCTGCTCTGCATGGCCGCTCGTCGAATGGTGAAACAACGGAAGGTATCACACAAGAGTGTTAGAGCGTTCTTGGAGGCTGCTATTCCAAAATACGACCGTCCGCATTGGGACGGTAGCAGGTCAAAGAGCTGTAGCGATTTTGGGTTCTGAGTAGGCGACCTGGATTGAATATCTTATGAAAGCGAGGCGGTCTAAGTCCGCGGCGTAAAGTTTGAACATCGGTGTTGAGTAATCGTTATCTCTTACTGAGTGGATAGCAATGGGCGGGATCCTCAATGAACATGTTGAATGGGCGGTCGTAAATCGCCTCAAGGCAATGCTCGATGTGCCGCCAAAGACAAAATTCAATGTAACACAATCCTTTGCTTTGTTCAGCGCCATTCTTCTTTGGACGAAGCAGCGAGCCTGGGTCGGCGGCGACCTGCACGAGAGGCCAGAATGGTTTACCGATGCCGATCACGCTGCTCGAGGCGATCGAGAGGCCCTGCGTAAGGGGAGCATCTTTAACCCACCGTGGTCGCTTTCGAAAGTTCGGCCGCAGCTCCGGCATGTCGAGAGTAGCAGCCGAAACGACCTCGCTGGCGAACTAATCAACTCGGATTTCGAAGGTATGACCACCGAGCAATTTATTAGGTGGCTTCGCGACGCTCTTGCCCACGGCGACGGTCGAACCATCAGGCCGATTCACAAACTATCTCGAAGCGGCAGCAAGACGCTTCTAGCTGGATTCGAGATTGTGTTTCCCGCCCAGAGGAGATCGAGGGAGAACCTGATCCTCGCGCTGTATCACGGCGACATGATCCGGATCGGTGCCACTCTGGCCGACGCATTCTGTAAGTCGCTCAGTGGCGGCGACCAATATTTCGAACGCGAGGCTGGAACGGCCGCGATAAAGGAGGCTGCATAGACGCAATGGATGGGAGCGGTAAACATGCCCCGAGCATGGCTGTATGCCATTGATTCGTTTAGGTTTTCTTGAAATACGTGACGCATATCGCAAGAAAATCTTGCAATCGATATTTCGCAAGATTATACTTGAGGCATGTCCAACATCATCGGCGCCCGGCTTAAGGCCCTTCGTGACGAGCGCAAGCTCTCTCAGGATCACCTTGCGGAAATATTTGGCTTCAAGGACCGGCAGACGGTCTCCGCCATTGAAACCGGAGAGCGCCGCCTATCCGCAGAGGAACTGCTCACGGCTGTTCAAAAGCTTGGGGCGACACTCGAGTATTTTACTGACCCGTTCCTGCTTATAGGTGAGGGCAAGTTCTCCTGGCGCCAGTCGAATGTGGGGGCCGCGCAGCTCAGTGCGTTCGAGCGCGTGGCGGGACGTTGGATAGCGGCGAACCGGCGGCTCGCTCCCGAAGTGGGACGGCCGGCTCCGTATTTGCGTCAAACGCTCAAGCTCATCGCGCGAAGCACGTTTGAGGACGCCATGGCTGCCGGGGAGCGGTTCGCCAAGGGCTTCGAGCTTGGCTCGGTTCCAGCCAAACGGCTCGCCGAGGTCATGGAGCGCAAGCTCGGCATCCTGGTCCTCATGGTCGATGCAATCGATCGCGTTTCTGGGGCGGCATGCCGGCTTCCGGATCTGGATGCCGTGATCATTAATCGACACGAGATAATTGGCCGCCGTCATTTCGATCTCGCGCACGAGTTGTTCCACATTCTGACATGGGACACGATGCCTCCCGAGCATGTGGAGGAGGCGTCGGAGGTCAGCAGGAACCGCGTCGAGCAACTCGCGAACAATTTCGCATCCGCCGTACTGATGCCGGCGTCATCGCTCGAGCGCTTCGGGGCGGTGGGAGACAATATTGTCAAGTGGCTCAACGCCACCGCCGACGCACTCGAGGTTACCGCAACGGCACTCAAATGGCGAATGGTTGCTCTGGGTAGGCTTGACCACGCCGAGGCGAAGGCGATCGCGGATGAGGTTTTGCGGAACAACGGCCAGGAAGCTATCCGCGACGAGCCGCCCCCACTGTTCTCGAGACAATTCATGGAAGTGATAGCGCTCGCGATCAAGCAAGGGCAGATTTCCGCGCGCAAGGCGGCGGATGTCCTCGACTTGTCGATTGACGATCTGGCAGAGCTCTGTGCGACGCACGGGGTTGAAGCGCCGTTCGAACTGTGAGGGACCGATGGCGCGTCACCACGGTCCCGTGCTGGTGGATACAAACGTGATTTTGGAATGCTGGCGCCTCGGTGCTTGGCGCGCACTCACGGGCGGCTACGGAGTCGAGACTGTGGAGGATTGCGTGATCGAGACGCAGACCGGTTTCCAGCGGCGGCGGGCGGAGCAACGGATCGATCAAGCCGCGCTTCAGGCTTCGTTGGCGGCGGTTCACAAGGTCGCTGATGCCCAACGCGCCGCCGCTGTCGTGCGCGATGCTCTGTTCACCTATCTCGATCCCGGGGAGGCCTCCCTCTGGGCACATGCGCTAACGAGAGCAGATGCCTGGGTGCTGTGCGGACCCGACACGGCGAGCATGCGTTTTGGCGTGCGGCAAGCAATGCGCGACCGCCTCGTGGCGTTGGAAACCTTATTGCAGGACGTGGGATATCGACCTTCCGGGTTGAGGGCGAATTATACGTCCGCGTGGCTTACCAAAACTCTGGGGGAAATCGTGCTCATGGAAGGACCGAAAAAGCCATGAGCGCACCCCGCCAATCGGTAGACGTTCGATCGTCGATCGTCGAGGCATTCCGTCGCGATCTGGTTGGCCCCGCGCCGCAAGACGCCGACCTTGCACGAGAACGCCTGAACGAAAGTCCTTCGCGCTGGTATCTCACTGGATTTCTTGCTCCCGCGGACAATCCTTTGGGACAGAATGGCGCGCGAGGCGCGGAGGATGATCCGTCCACTCAAGAAGAAATGGAGACCGACGTCGAGGAGGCGGATGATTCCGGCGCCGGCGGCGCGGCCGGAGATACAGAGTTACCTGAGACGCCGACCACCAAACGGAGATTCTTGCCATCGTCTATTGGCCTGACTGTTTTATTGCCGCCCGAGGTCAAGGAAATAGAGGCTCTCATCTCTTGGGGCGATTACCTAACGGAACCGCCATTGCCCGAAATCATCCTGCTTCCTGATGAGGCAGGTGAGAAGGACGAAGAGGAAAAGCCCAAAAAGAAGCGCCCCCAAGTCGACTGGGTTCGTACTCCACGGCAGCAGAGTGTGCGGGTCATCGTGCCCGAAGGCCGCGGCGAGCAGATCGTCATTCCGGAAAGCGCAGCGGCGCAAAGGCCCGGCGGAGGATTGGTGTTGGAGTCGCATGCGCGCATGTTCAGTTATCCAACGCCGACCGGTAGCGAACAGGTGCGCGCGCTTACAGTGTTTCTAGTCAATCGGCGCGCAGCGGTTCATCGTTTCTATGCCGATGTAGCTTTCGTCTTTCAGGCGCGGCTCGAGCTTACTTGCCCTGAGGGCTTCCGACCGCGACGTGATCTCTCTGGCTACAATTCCAATGAATTCGACCTGCGTGTTGCTGACCTGCACTATCGCGACGTCTGTGAATGGGCTGTTGGGCGCAATGCCGCTGCTGCGTGGAATCCTGAAGAGGAACAGGCGGAGCGCGTGACGCGCGTGTGGACCGATCCCCTGCCATTAGCCGAGGTCGAGCGAGTGGCGCCTAACGAGGCGATCGATTTGAAATCGAGCGTTGTGTTCGGCATGGAGTCTCTCGCTGAACACGCGGCCGGTGACGGCACGAACTTCACCAATGCTCTTTCGCAATTGCCGGTGCTTTATGCGGCTTGGATCGATATCGAACGAAAGAAGATCGGGTCCTTGGCGGCGCGGCGGCGCGAGATCGCCGGGCGGCTCATTGATGATATGGAGACGGCACGCCAACGAATTCTCGCCGGCATCGAGATTCTGTCTCGCGACGATATTGCCCGAAACGCATTCCGGTTCATGAATCTCGCGGTGGCCACGGCAGCGAGGAGGCGCAATGCGGGCGCCACTGGCGATCCGGCCGCACAGCCGGCACCCGAATGGCGGCCTTTCCAGCTCGCGTTCATTCTACTCAACCTCGCCGGCCTTTCCGACCGCAAGCATGCAGATCGCGACACCGCGGACTTGCTGTTCTTTCCCACCGGCGGCGGCAAGACAGAGGCGTATCTCGGCCTTGCGGCGTTCGTGATCGCCCATCGGCGGCTCACCGGATCTGGCCTCCTCGGTGCCGGCGTTGCCGTGATTATGCGCTACACGTTGCGTCTGCTGACGCTCGACCAGCTCAGCCGCGCCGCGGGTGTTGTCTGCGCTCTCGAACTGATGCGCACAGATCCAAAGAATGTCGACCAGAAGGCTAGGCGCCTGCTCGGTGATTGGCCAATCGAGATCGGACTATGGGTTGGCTCGGATGCGTCGCCGAACCGGCTAGGAGGCAAAGGCGACGCCGACCAAACGACCGCCGTTGGGCGGGTGCGGCGCTACAAGACTGGACAGGACAAGCGTGCGCCGGCGCCGCTCAAGGCGTGTCCGTGGTGTGGCACCCCCTTCACGCCCCAGTCGTTTGCCTGCGTGCCGAACAATCTTGCACCGACCAACATGCAAATTCGCTGCGTCAACACGGCTTGCGATTTCATCGGTGGCAGGCCACTGCCCATATTGACCGTCGACGAACCAATCTATCGGCGTCTGCCGGCCTTTCTTATTGCGACTGTCGACAAGTTTGCGAGTTTGCCATGGGTCAGTGAGACCGGAGCATTCTTTGGCCATGTCGATAGATTCGAGAACGACGTTGGCTTCTATGGACCGGCCGAGCCGAGGCAGGGTCATAAGCTTGACAATAATTGGTCACTCGACCCGCCCGATCTGATTATTCAGGACGAACTGCATTTAATCTCCGGGCCGCTTGGTACCGTTGCCGGCCTTTACGAGGCGGCGATTGATCAGCTGGCGTCACGCCGGATCGGCGAAAAACGAATTCGGCCCAAGATCATTGCATCCACCGCAACGGTGCGACGCGCGAGTGATCAGATAGCAGCGTTATTTGATCGGTCTCAAACTAGCATCTTCCCGCCGCCCGGAATCGACAGGACAGATAGTTTTTTCGCGAAAACCGTACCATCTTCGCAGGATCCAGCGCGGCTCTACCTGGGCATCGCTGCCCAAGGTCGTGGTCCCAAGCTCGTGTTCTTGCGAGCGCTCACGACCTTGCTAGCCGCTGCTAAGGCGGAATTTGATGCAGAATCGGCGACGTCGCCGCCGGGCAAAAATCCAGCAGACCCCTATATGACTGCGCTTTGTTACTTCAATGCGCTTCGCGAGCTTGGCGGTGCACGCCGAATTGTCGAGGACGAGGTCCGAGATCGCGTCGCAAGGTATGGAACGCAGAGACGAAGGGTCGATCCAAACGACGTTCCTTTTGTAGATCGCATCATTAAGGAGCCGTTAGAAATCACATCGCGTGTCTCGACCGATGACGTAGCCCGAGCAAAACAGCGCCTTGATTTCGTCTTCGGCCGGGATTCCGATCAGGTCGACGTCGCTCTCGCGACCAACATGATCTCGGTTGGTCTGGACATCCTGCGTCTGGGATTAATGGTGGTCCAAGGCCAACCGAAAACGGCAGCCGAGTATATCCAAGCCACGAGTCGCATTGGTCGCGATCACGATCGTCCTGGCCTCGTGGTAGTGGTGCTCAACCTCCATAAGCCGCGCGATCGCACGCATTTCGAGCAGTTTGGTCATTTTCACCGCAGCTTCTATCGTGCGGTTGAGGCGACGAGCGTCACGCCATGGGCGGCACGGGCACTGGATCGTGCGTTAGCGGCGATCGTGGTGGCTGCCGCGCGCCATATTGATCCAGGTCTGACGCCCGATACGGCTGTCAAGGAATTGAAGAACCGCCCCGCAACTCGCGCAACCGTGCGTGATGCTATTGTCGCTCGCGCGCCGCAAAATGCCGTCCCCGGTGGCAAGGCCGCCCTAGCGGCTCTGATAGATGAGCTGTTCGATGCCTGGATCGAAACAGCCGACGAACAAGCTCAGGGCGGCAACGTGTTTGGCTATGCGGGTCGGCCAAGCCCGCATCGGCTTCTGCACATGCCTTTGGCGCGAGAGATTCCGAATTTGAGCGCAAAGCACCAGCGTTTCGTGGCTGGGCGTTCCATGCGCGACGTAGAGCCGAGCGTCGCGCTCAATCCGCGCGATCCGAAGGGCGATAAAATCGCCAATGCGGCCGATCTCGCATGAGCAAGAATGCCCAGCGGCTCAGTCAGGTTGTCTCCACATTCGGGCCAGGAGCGATGATCGATCTGCCGACACGCTCCGTCGTAGTCGGTGGGCTTGATCTTTGGGAAATGAAAGGTGACGCCTTCACCACGATTCCTGAGCCACGGCTTGTTGCACGAATTGAGAAATTACTTAAAGACCAAGATCGATTGGAACAATCGAAAAGCCTTTCGCTTCGCACGCCACCTGTAAGCGATGGCCGACCGGGTCAACTCCCGAGTTATATTATTGCGCCGGTGTTTCCAGCTTATTTTGTTTGCGAACAGGTGGAGACCAGCGTCAGTGGCGGCAAAACTGCGCGACGACGTCGGCTCGTGCGTTGGCAGGATCTCGACGCGGGAGGCGGGCGCCGAAGGTTTGTTTTTGACGATGGCAAGAAATCAGACGTTACGCCGATCCGATTCGTATGCGCCTGCGAGAAGGGGCATCTGCAGGACATCGACTGGAAATGGGTCGTGCACCGCAATCAAGCTTGCCACGAGCCAATGTGGGTCGAAGAAAAGGGCACGAGCGCCGATCCGGCAGATATGACGATCGTATGCGGCTGCGGACAACAGCTGTCGTTGCAAACTCTCTTTCAGCCGGGCCTCCTTGGTAATTGCCGCGGCGAGCGGCCGTGGCTTCTCGATCGAGATCCGAGCGGGTGCGACCAGAAGCTTAAGCTACTGACTCGGACGGCGACAAACACTTATTTTCCGCAGGTCTACACCGTAATTTCGCTGCCGACCGCGGAGGACGAGTTGACGCGGCTCGTCGAAAGTCTCACCGGGGAATTGGGTAACGTACAATCGGTTCAAGACATCGCAACGGCAAAGCGTTTCAATACGAAACTAGCCGCCGCGCTCGGCACGTACCCCGACGAGGAAGTCTTTGCGCGGCTTGCTCGCATCCGCGAAGGAGCGATCGCGGACTCGGGACGGTCGCCAAAGCTTTCCGAGTTTGATTTGTTCGCTAGCGGTCGATCCGAGATCGGGCAAAATCATCCGACGGCGAAGCTATACGCGCAAACGCTTCCGCGCGACGTCTGGGCTGATACCGCCTCTGGCTTAGACCTGTCCGCTATCAAGAACATCGTTGCTGTGCATCGGTTGCGGGAGGTGTCGTGCCTGTACGGCTTTACGCGCTTTGAAGCGGCGCCGACGTCTGCGGACGGAGAACTCGAGGATCTGCAGCTCGCGGTTCGGGGCGCACCGATTTCTCGTGACGCCGACTGGCTGCCAGCGATCGAGCAGTTTGGCGAGGGAATTTTCGTCCAGTTTGACGAGGCCGCGATGGGGCGGTGGCTCGCGAGCGGCGCGACAAAATCGCGCCACGATCGCTTAGTTAGCGGGTATCTGCATTGGACGAAGAGGTTCGCCGGCACGCCACCCAGTTATCCTGGAACGGCTTACGTGCTGATGCACAGCCTGTCACATGCGCTCATGGCTGAAATCGCGCTCGACTGTGGCTATCCAGCGAGCTCATTGAAAGAACGCATTTATTCTTTGTCTAGTACTCCTGGCGGCGCTCCCGACAGGTGTGGAATTTTGATCTATACGGCAACAGCGGGCGCGCAGGGCACTCTTGGCGGCCTTGTTGGAACGGCGCCACGTTTTGCCAGAATCCTTCACGGTGCGCTCGAGCGTGCAACCATCTGCTCGAACGATCCGGTGTGCGCTGACCACGAGCCGGACGACCGGAGCGGCGATCGCGCGACGCACGGTGCCGCGTGCCACGGCTGCCTACTCATTGCAGAGACCAGCTGCGAGATGCGCAATTTGTTCCTGGATCGCAACTTATTGGTTCCGACTATGGCGACGGACGGCGCGGCGTTTTTTGATGTGCTTGTGAATTGCTAGCATTCTTGCCAAGTGGTGTCGCAATTTCTCCTGCAACGTCGCGAAAGCCTAGGTGCATGGTCGATCACGACTTTGGGGGCCCCTGGACTGAGATCAAGCTCGACGCCGTCGAATATTATTTAGAGTGCTACACAAAGGCACTCAAGCGAGTCGGCTTCGATCTGACTTACATCGACGCCTTCGCCGGTACTGGCTCGCGAGATGTGGAGCGCGAGGTCGGCGGCATCTTGGAGGGAGTCCCGATAAGAATCGTGAAGGAGACGCTGGAGGGCTCCGCGCGCCGGGCGCTGGCAGTCAACCCGCCGTTTGACCATCTCATTTTCATAGAGAAGAGTGAAACCAGGTGCGCCGCGCTTCGCGAGTTGAAGGATGAATACCCGTCGCGCGATATCAACGTCATAACAGGAGAAGCGAACCAAGTGCTGCGGAACTTGGTAAGGCAGCAGCCTTGGGTTCGAAAGGACAAAGGTAACAGTCGGGGAGTAGTTTTTCTCGATCCTTACGCGCTGCACGTCGAGTGGGAGACGTTGCAGGCACTCGCCTCCACGCTAGTATTTGACGTGTGGTATCTGTTTCCAATTCGAGACACGATTCGCCAGCTTGCTTACGATTTCGAAGGGATCGGCCCTAAGGAGCCGATGCTTGATCGGTTACTCGGCCAAGAGTGGCGCGAGCTTTATTCGATCGCGCCTGAAACAGAATTGGGCGTCGACCTTTTTCAGAGGCCTACTGAGCCTGAGCTGCGCCGCGTCGTCTCCACGCAGCAGTTCGAACGGTGGCTCAAAGGGAGGCTGCTGAACGAATTTGAATTTGTGTCCGATCCACTACCAATTCTGCAGACTACAACGCGGCAACTTTTTTCGCTGTTTCTCTGTGTCTCAAATCCGAGCAAGCCGGCGATCGAGCTCGCGGAGAAGTTCGTGCGGCACGTCAATAAGAAGTTTGGACCCGTGGCATCTCATCGAAGGTCTGGCCGCGGAGCATCCGGCCGGTAGCCTTCTTGTTTTTGCCGCCCCACTGCTTGAAGAAGAAGGCGACGCTAGTCGCGCGGCACATCGACTCAATTTCATCGACCCACTCAGGGTCCATGTAGCGAGAGCGCGGGCCGCTTTCACCGCCCACGATTGCCCAATGAATGTCGGTGAGGTCGCCGGCGGCGACGGAGCCGATCAACGGCTCGAACGAGACGAATCGAATGGCCGCTGGCACGTTGCGGAGATCATCAAGACGGCCTAGCACTCGATCATCTTCGACCGACGTGCCAAGCCAGACGTTTGGAAGAACCGGGAAGTCCTTGCCTGAGAGAATTTCTGCCATGCGCTCAGGCCGCTTAGTGAGAATTTGATAGGTATGCTGCGGCGTCTCTTGCATCACGCACCAGACTCGGTTGATGAAGGCAGCTGGGACGTTTTCGTGGAACAAATCGGACATCGAGTTGACGAAGACTTTGCGCGGTTTCGTCCACGATGGCGGTATCTTCAGCGACTTTTCGTCGAGGTGGACCTTGCCAGTCCACACCGAGCGATTGCCGCTGCGGCGCGTGAGCCCTTTGTATTTGGCCTGGCCCATCGCATCGAGCCGCGCGGCCATCCGCATGGCGTAGCAATTGGTACAGCCGGCGGTGAGCACGGTACAGCCTGCTACCGGATTCCACGTCGCGTCGGTCCATTCGATCGAGGTATCTGCCATCGGGCGAATCCTTTGCGCTATTGAATCACGCTGTCACCCCCTTGGGAATCCGGGGGGGCCAAATTGATATTTGTTGAAGCCTGCGGAGGTATACACAAGGGCCTTTTTTATCGAACTGACAGCTGCCAGTAACGGCGAGCCTAAGTGCGCCCAATTTTGGAGGATTGTGTAGTCGCCGCCGAGCGTCTTGATGCCTTGAAGCCAGTGTTTCGAGCGAGGACACGTTTTATTCCCTACTTGTAGCCTTAGAAAAAGGAACCCGGCTGCTTGGCGAGCACTCGCTGGCCGGTGATCTTCTCCAAAAACTGCTCCGGAAGAACACGTTCGACGACCGTCAAAAACGCTTCGATCAGCACGCGCATGTGGTCGAGATCGCCCTCCTGCACCCGCCGCCAAATACTCGGTCGGTATCGCACGATGATCGAGAGCGCGTAGAGCAGAGCGACGCAAACCGCGCGGTATTCGTCAACAACCCCGAAAATAGGTTGGATCAGCGCTTGGCGTCCAAGTGGGCTGTGATGGATTTTGAGGACCTCGAACCAGAACTGTTTTCCGGGATGATCTACGGCCGCGCGGAAATGACGCCCGCCTCCTTCCGAAGGGACCTCGCCGATTTCGGCGATGGGGCCGGGAAATAGCGCAATGTCTTCCTTAGTAAGCCGGCATGTCCCGTCCACGAGTTGAATGTAGCTGCGGGTCGGTGGCTTTCGTGTTCCGAAGAGTCCCATTCCAGCATTCGCCATTTGATCGCCCGCCGGAGTCACCCAGCGTGGCTTACTCTCGAAAATGTCGCTGAAGAGGTCGCTAATTTCCGGAATTGAGGCAAAGAGCGCCTCGACGGAAATCCTGCTCGTTTCTGAATAAGATGCCAAATCGTCATGGCGTTTTGCCTTCTTCTGAGGAATCGCATCGATCGGCTGTCCGATCGACGCCGTCCATGCCGGAAAGAACCCGGAAAAGATGCCCACAATAATTTGCTCAAGCCCACTGCCGGGACCGTCCACCGTATAAAGACCGTGGCCGACCTTGGTGCTGTCCTCGATCTTAGCCAGGGTCTCGGCGCCGTGCGGCGCCGCGAGCATTTCAGCGAACGCGAAAGCGAGGCTGCCGTAATAGAGGTTCAAGACGCGTTGGCTGACGGTGCGGCCCTCTCTCGAATGAAAGTAATCCGACGCGTTGCGAAGCGCGTATGCAACGCCTTCCGCCTTGGATTGAATGACGGAACCGTCAAAGGCGACGCCTTCCGCCGCCGCCCGCCGCTCGATAAGCTTTTTTGCTAGCGCAACGCTTTGCAATTGGCGAAGTCGAAGCCAAATCGCTTCGATCGGTTCTTCCGAGAGCAGCAGTCGGCTTTGCGGCGCTACCGCTTCGACCGGAGCGGCATCTTTGCTCTCACGCACGAACTTTCCATCCACACTGGTTTTATTCCACTCGACCAGCACGGAATGAAAATCGTCCGCCGAACTCACTCGATCCAAGACGCCGTAAGCGTATTCATTGACCCGATAGGGCTCGCCATTGAGAAAGATGTGTTCGACCTCGGCCGCGAGAGATTTATAAATCTTATTGTCGGTCGCGGATGTGTAGATCAGCCCGACTTTATGCCGATGGCCGCCACGCTCAGCGGCGATGACAAGGCCGTTGGGAAATTCCCTTTCTATGTTCGGAGTCCAGCCGTGTGTTCGCAGCGGTTCGAGTATCTTTCGTTCCGCATCATTGCGCAGGATTTGCATTCGCATCACCTGTCCGGGGTCTACCGGTACTCGTTGGTTGCTCGGCATAGAATTTAACCAGCAAAATCGTTATCTGGAACCCGGGCGCCAACTCTAGGCAGCGGCCGAATTCACCACTCGATCCCGAAGGGCAATCGCCGAGTGACCGCCGCGCGAGACGACGCAAGCCAATAGAGCAAGGAACGCCGTCTGGGTGGCGGGATCGGCCGAAATCCGCTGTCTTTCGCTTTCCCAGCACGTGTGCAGGAAAGCGATGAGATTCTCCTCAAGACCATACTTCCAGTCGTAGGAGTCATAGGCCGGCACGACAGCCGCGAGCCATTTGATGCTCGGCGGAAGGAGAGCGGACGCCGCCGGTTCGGTGACGAAATTCAGGAAGCCGTTCACGACTCTCGGGTTGCCGAACCATCGCTGCGCCGCCGCAGCGAAGACGTTCTCCATGCCAGCGAGCGCCGAAGCGTATGCGGGGTCCTTACCGAGCTTATTCATGCGGAGGTCAAAACCGAGCAACTCGCACACCATGGTGGCGAGGTCGTAGGAATGATTGGTGTCTGGGTCCCAAGCCGGACTGGCCAGGGCGTATTGAACCATGTCAGTCCACAGTCGCGTGAACTGCTCGGGTGATTGGGCCGCCCGCAAGCCGTCGGTGAACCAATACCAAAAGAACCGCTCGACCCAGTGGTGGGCGCCGGAGCCGAGGTCGAGGATCGTCTGCCACAGCGAACGCGGATTTTCGAACGCCGTTAGGCAAGGAATGGCAGCGGCGACAATTCCGAAAACCCAGCCATGGAAGTCGTCCGGCAGCCCATCGACCTCCTGCTGCTGCGGATCGTCGATCTTCGGCACCGCGCCGACGAGGATGTCGAGGAAATTGCGAATGTAGCCGAGCCATTTGCGCCGTTCGTCGGGACTTGCCGACCGCAGATCGAGCCACGCAAAAGCCGCTGAGATGACGTGCGAATCCAGTCTGAGATGCTCCGGGTAAAGGGACTCGCGCGACTTACCTGGGCGCCGTGAGCTTCGCGGCGCCCGCATCCGGGCCATCTCGGGAAATTGCTCCGCCTGAAGCGTCTCAATTTCTTCGGCGGCGGTTGCGTTGATTTCGTCGATGTCGGGCAATTCGGTCGGCAGTTGCCGATCGACAAACTGCCCTACCAACGCTCTCTTGCGCGCTTCCCAGCCCTCGCGCTCCTTATCGAGCGTAGGTCTGGTAGCAAAGCTGTAGGGCGCGCGCAGGCCGGCCCAACGCACGGCCAGGGCGAGCATGCGGTCAAAATCTTCTCCGAGCCGCTCGCGGGATTGGCAGCCGCGCGAGAGCGTCAGTGCCGTCGTGCTGTAATGGAATGACATCACGCCGGCAGCGACAAGCCGCCTTGCCAAAGCGTCTTCACGGTCTTCGGCCAGAAGCACGACGCCGGCCTCGGCGGCGAAGGCATCCCAACGACGGTCGCCGGGCGCCGTCTCGGCATCAAATCGAAATGTTGCCGGCGGATTCTGGACAATGGCTTCAAGCTTCTGTCGGCACCACGCCATTCGATCCGGCGTCTCGGCAAGCAAGTCGGCGTGCAGCACGACGAGCACGGCGATACCTGCGCACAGAATGTCCTCGATGTGAAAGAGCCCTTCGCCGTCGCGCTCGGCCAGCTCCGGCGGGTTGGCATCGAGGTCGCGTATGAACTCCCAAAGGCGGAGAATCTGCTCTGGCGGCAGGCGCGTCCCGGCATCGAGACACCGCCGGCATTGAAACGGCAGATGCGTCAGTGTTTGGCGTTGGCCGAGTTTCCGCAGATCCTCCGCGTTCTGGCGGGCAATGGATTCCGGCCACTCAAACCCGACCGGCACTCGCCTGCCCTGGCGCATCTCAAACGTATAGTTTGCCGGATTTACGCGCTCGATCATCAGACGCAATTTCTCCGACTCGTCTTGCGCGTCGAGAAGCGCGGACCACTCGGCGCGCAATTGTTCAAAAAATGGCCAGTGTTGTTCGTCGCCGATCATCGTATCGACTATGGCGCCATTCAGATACAGCAACAAATTCCGCCGATGGGGCATCGCGAACCATTCGCGGCCGAGCGCGACGATCTGTGCCGGTTGCGATGCCCAGTAACCCATGGCGCCGGTCTCTTGCTGTCGCAGCGTCGAGACCTGGCGATCCCATTCGAGCAGAATCCAGTTGCGAATGAGCGGCTTTAAAACTCCGGCGAACAACGACGGCTGGTATTTTCCGACATCGAGCAACAGCCCGGCGAAAGCGAGCGACTCGCTTTCCCGCAGAATGCGCGCAACCCACGGCGTAATATCTTCGCCACGATCGATCTGCTCATAGAGCCAGCGTTCCAAGGCCATGAGAACACAATGGAGGACCGAATGGCCCGGAACTGGCCAATCAAAGTGCCAGCGGAAAACATTGGAATTTCCGAGCCACATGCGGGACTCGTTGCCGATGGTGAGAGTTAGGCCCTGCCCTTCTGCAAACCGGCTGGTGGCGAAGTTGACCAGCCGGAGCACGAAGGAAAGTCCCTGCTCGGGCGCTTGCCGCAGAAACGGAAGGAACGGCCCTCGGCAGTACAAAGGTGGTTCAGCGTCATTCCAATGATCGAGCCCAGTTTCCGGCATCGATGAACGCGAATAGGTTTCATGCTGCGGCTCCTCGATGCAAACAGCGAGAAGAACTTCGACAGCCGCATCGGGCTTGGCTCGCGCGAATGCCGAGAAGGCGCTAGTGTTGAGGCAGGCGTCCTGAAAGTCGGTGTCAACTCCTGAGCGCGGCCCATCCGGCCACGGATCGCGCGACTCGCCCATCGGCCAGCTTGGCGGTGGCGGCGCGCGCTTCCGCTCCGGGTGAGCCGCGAGCCACTGGCGCCTTTCCTCGCGTCTTCGCGCTTGCGCTCGAGCTACCCGCTCCCGGATTTCAGGATTTAGGTCGCGCCGCTGGGCGAGTTCAAGGCAGAGCTGGGCCACATCATCGGGCAATTCCGGTGCCGCCCACAGAACGGCCTCATAGGCGAACTTGTCCTGACGATCGGAAAAGTAATTCCCTTCGGCATTAAGCGCTTGGATTTCTCGGCCGATCGCGACCGCAAGCTCAGCGGCTTCTCGGCGCCACGGCATCGGCTGCCCGGGACTCAATTCGGTCGGCGTCGTTCGCAGCCACAGCGCGCAAAGCTTCGCCGCCGTATGCGGCGCGAGCCGCACCACATCGGCGCTATGTGCGTGCAAGACCGCCAGCATCGGTCCCCAATACGGCCAATAGGGCACGCGCAGGAGATGCTCCCACTGCGCACCGTCCGACTCGCCTTGGATGATCGCAGCCATTCTCGGATCGGGCAGCGTCGCCACGAACAGGAACCGATTGAGCATCCGGTTTAGGAGAGCCCCGCCGTTGGCGATGAGCGCCGGCCAGCTTCGCTCAAGCAAAGCCCAGGCGTTGGTGGCGAGAAACAGCGATTCAAGAAAGAGGCCGTGCACCACGGAACCTGTGGGCGATTCCGTGTCCAGCCCTTCGATCGAGCGGCGCCATTGCTCCGGACCATCAGCCGAGCCTTCCAAAAGGCGCTGACCGTACAGCCGCACCGCTCGATGCCATCGCGGCAGGTTGGCACGGTCGCCCATGGCGGGCGACGATAAGGATTGCTCCCCGACCAGCACACGCATCCGTGCCCAATCGCCAAGGAGGTCGTGAGAAAATCTCACACGCTCGTCGCGAACGCGAACCAAGTCGGACGCAGCCAATGCGGCCAACGCGCCCTGCTCGCTCTGCTCGAGCTGCATAGACGCGATGCCCGCCGACAGCGTATCGCCTTCGAGAATCCCGAGATGCTTCAGAACCCGCGAGCGACCGAGGCCGTCGCTGTCGTCGCCCACGACCCATCTTTCCCAAAGCGCGTCGATCAGACTGGTAAGGCCGACGAAGGACGGGTCGTCCATCGCGGCGCCGCTTCGCGCCGCGATGACAACCCAATCGAGAATTTTTAGGTTGGTCAGCAACGGGCGCAGCTCGGGCCGCAGAGAAGCCCATTGCAATCCATCGATGGACGCGATGAGGCCCTGCACCTCTGATTCCGATGGTCGCGACACAGGCGTGGCCCGATGTAACGCGGACGGTGCGCCGAATTCGACGAAACGACGGATGAGCCGGTCGGCGGCCTCGAACTGGGCGGTCGCGAGTATATGGACGTGCTGCGGCCCACCGTCGGCCAGCATCTCCTGCATGACGCGGCACGCCAACCGCAAGGCCTGTTCCGAAAAGCGTTCGATGCCATCGAATACGATGAGGCAGTGCTCGGGCAGCGCCGTTAAAATCTCGACGAGCGGATGGCTTATGCCGGCGCCGCTCTCGAATTGCGCTGGGGTGGCGTAATCGAACGTGCTTTCGCCAATCCACACAACGCGTTTGTAATGCGTCTGCCCGATGTCCTTCGCCAGCGCGGACTTGCCACAGCCAGACTCTCCGACCAGAAAGCATGCACGCTTTTGCTCAAGTCGTGTCTGGATCGTGGCGTGCGCTTCGGCACGTGGCAGCGCAGGAAGCCCGCCAATCTGCGTGCGGACATCCGCCATGCGGCCCAGGCTCAACCGCTGCAAGACTTCCCAGTCGCGTCGATAATCGGGATGGTCGCGGAGGTCGAATTCGCCGCGAAGCTCGTTAAGAAGCTTGGGAAGATCAATTGATCCGCCAGCCGGGCGATTTTCGTCAGCGATGTCGGTAAGCCGACGCCATAGTTTCTCCGCCTCGCTCGCATCGCCCGATTTTAGAATCGCCTGGCAATCGGCGAGCGCATGTCCAAGGGCGCGCGATGGCGTTGCCTCATAATCGAAATGAAGCAATCGAACGCGGCTCATGACCTTAACCGTTGCTGTGGCGTCCGTCTCACCGGAGCGTCGCAATGCTTCGGGGCAACAGAAGCTCGCGAACAGCGCGCGCTGAATGACTGAGGTTTGGGAGCCATCGCCGGCATCAGACCCTATTAGGCGCGCCGCCATGCGGTCGGGCGTCGTTTTGAGAGCCTCGAACAGAAAGTTCGACCAAGCCTCTTCCACCTCATGCGTCAGGCTTCCCGTCACGAGGACGACAATGTCGTTGCTGTTGCGGAGCGCGTGTTCGGTTCCGACACCGAACCACTGTGCCCACGCGGTTGCGACAAAATTATCCGGGAAACCAGCGCGCGTTACTTGCTGCGGACTTTTGATCGATATGCCGGCCGTGCGAGCTCCGCTCGAATGCCGGCAGCTAACGGCTAAATCGTCGGCGAGCCATCCTGAATCACGCGCCTGCCAATCGACATGCATGACTCCCCCGAATTCAGCGCCGAGGGCGTTCGTCCCGGCGAGCATGTCCAGCAGAAATCGGGCCGCCACTGGATTCTCGTAGCGAAATCCGGCGCCGCCGGTCAGTTGAACCGGCGCCTTTTGCTTTACAATGCGTTGCGACTTCGCCTGCACGTCGCGTGTTCTCCCCAGAGCTGCCTTCGCTATAGGCCGGCAGCATGAAGGCCGACGCCGGGCAGTTTCCTTCTGGAAGGAGGCTGCGGAGAATGGCTGTCGCTCCGTAGACCGAGCGCATTGCTTAGAACATTACGCGAACATCTGCAACTGAGGCGCCGAAACGGCGGACAGGCGTGAGTCTGAGCCATTGCTGGTTGGACCGGGCGCCACCGCTTGCTTCTATACACTTTTGGTGTATGTTGGCGTTCTTAAGGCGGTGGGATTGCCCGCTGCGATGGGTGAAAGGAGACCCGGATGTTCTATCAGCAAAATCATGTACTCGCCCACGATGTCGATGAACACGACATCACGCAACTTCAAGCACAGGAAGTCCAGGTAATGACGCCCGGAACGCCTTTCGCCGTCCTGGCCGAACGTTGCGGCTTGTCCCAACGTGAGGCCGCCGAGTTTCTCAAGGTGCGCATTGATACGATCAAGTCCTGGTGTGCCGGGCGGAATGTCGCGAAGCCGAATGTGTTGGCGGAGCTGCGCGAACTATACGCCAAGATTCAAGCCGCCGCCGACAAGCTCGCGCAGGACAACGAACGATTGCTTGAACAGCAGCGCGAACGAAAAATTCAACAGCGCGCAATTGTGTTCGGGCTTGCGGAGACCGACGACGTTGCGCGGGCTTATGGTTTCCCCTCCCAGGGGCCGTACATGGCGGCGATTGGCCTTGCGCTCTTGCGACTGCCCGATGATGTCGCGATCGCGATGGAGTCGCAATCGTATCCCGGCGTTGGCGGCGGTGGTGCCGCACCGTTGGTTCCAGGAACGACGCTAATTTGGCCGCCCAGCCGGAAGGCGAGTCCGAGGATGTCCATTCAGGCAAAAGAGCGAGCAGAGCTTTTGGATTTGGTCACGCAGGCCGTCAAGAAAAGCGGCAAGTGCAGCGACTTGGCCAAGATCGGGATCATCGGCCCCGTCAGTCGCGGCGTTTCCAATTGGGATGTCTCCACGATGTCAACGCAGCCGCCTAACACAATCTCCGACGCTTGCCGAAACGAGCTGGCGGCGATCGTCGGGCGCTTGCAGCAGCAATATTCGTTGGCCAAAGACAAAAAGACCGCGCACGAACTGGAAAGCATCATCGGCCAGCGTATAGGCGTCGGTGGTGTCATGGTCAGCGTCTATCCTGACCCTGCTTTCGGCTGGAACGCGACACTAATCACCGCGCCGAGCGCAGCCATCGGTGCCCAGCCAATGCTCGAACAAATCGCGCAGGAACTGCGGACCGAATTTGATTTGAAGCCTTAAGCCAAGGCGGTTGCGGCGACCGCGGTAGCGAACATTGAGGAAACTTTAGCGGGACTTTTCATTAGCGCAGGCGGATGGCTTTTGACCAATTTCTGCTAGCTATGTGCTAGCTGTGGAGCCTCAACAGGTTGTTCTCGGATAGACCGAGGCGACTGATAGGCGTGTTGGCTTTCAGGCTACCATGTGGTCGATGCCAATTGTAGCGATGGAGCCAATTGAGCAGCTCG
>Ga0187864_10001160_pt1 | contig 26460 bp, 23 predicted proteins | sample June2016WEW_11_4_FD_132985 | JGI IMG/M metagenome (GOLD analysis project Ga0187864, IMG submission 132985) | Peatland microbial communities from SPRUCE experiment site at the Marcell Experimental Forest, Minnesota, USA - June2016WEW_11_40 | ecosystem: Environmental > Terrestrial > Soil >...
ATAGTTTTTTCTCACAGCGGCTCTCCTCCTAAAAAGAGATCTCACCCCAGACTCTATCCGAGTCTGGGCCGAGAGCCGCTGCTTCTGTTTCAGGTTTCAACTAAAGGCGGGACAACTTCCAAGACGATGATCCAGGTGATCGATCGAGGTGATCCTGTTATAAGCTGTACTTCAGTAACAAATTCGCGGCAACGGCGGACTATGCATATGAAAATACTTATCGCTCTTTGCATCCTGCTTGGCCTAGGCGGATTAGCCGGCCAGCCTGTACCGCAACAAAATACGGCGAAAACAGAAATAGCTGGCGCTGGGCCCTGTACGAACTTTCCGTCTCGATACCAACGCTTGGAAGAGCGCCTTGCGTGGTTTTACGGGTGTATGCACGAAAACCCCCCGTCCGTCGCAGAGATACGCGCCAAGATCGTTGCGTTACCACAGGAACGACGCGCCGTCTTAATCGATAAGGACGAGGCTACGCAAGAGGCGCTCATGGGCGCGGCTTTCGGCGATCTTCCCGTACAGATATTCCCGAAAACACCCGCCGTAACAACATCGCAACCACCATCTCAGCCCAGTAGCCTGTCCAATGATAATCATTATAAGAATTCGGACGGAAATACTGTTCATTCTCCAGCGTACTCAAATACCGTTCCGGCAGGGGCCACAGCCCGATGCACAGACGGGACCTACAGTTTCAGTCAACATCGCCAAGGAACTTGCTCTCACCACGGAGGCGTAGCGCAGTGGCTGAATTGAAGACTTAGGCGAAGTCCTTTCCCCTATTCATCACGATTTTTGGGGCATGATCTGCCGCGCAGGGGCCAAATAGGGCAGTTTCGCTCTAGCCTATCCCCTATCCCGCGCTCAAATTGACGCTCCCTCTCGCCACGCCTATACTTGAGTTTCTAGCCACCGAAGATTCCCAGGAGAAGCCACCATGGAAAAACCCGTCATCCTAAGCGCAGTCCGCACGCCGATCGGCAAATTCATGGGGGGACTTTCTCCGCTCTCCGCGCCGGAGCTGGGTGCAAAGGTCGTGGCCGAATCCGTTGGCCGCGCCGGCATCGAATCGAAGCAGGTTGACGAAGCGATCATGGGCAACGTCATTCAGGCGGGCCTCGGCCAGAATCCCGCGCGCCAGGCGGCGCTGAAAGGCGGCCTCGATCCGCGCGTCGCCGCGATGACGATCAATAAAGTTTGCGGCTCGGGGCTGAAAGCGGTCGCGCTGGCCGCGCAAGCCGTCACGCTTGGCGAATCCGAAATCGTCGTCGCGGGTGGGATGGAGTCGATGTCCAACGCGCCCTACCTGATGAAAGGCGCGCGCGCCGGATTCCGCCTCGGCAACGCTGAACTTCTCGACTCCATGATCACGGACGGCCTGTGGGACGTTTACGAAAACTTCCACATGGGCATGACCGCCGAGCTGGTCGCCGAAAAATACGGCATCTCGCGCGCGGAGCAGGACGCCTACTCGGTCGAGAGCCACCGCCGCGCCGTCCTCGCGACGAAATCCTGCTTCGTCGCCAGCCAGATCGTCCCCATCGAACTGCCGCAGCGCAAGGGCCCGCCCGTAGTGATCAAAACCGACGAATCACCGCGCGAGGATACGTCGCTCGAAGCGCTCGCCAAGCTCAAGCCCGCGTTCAAGAAGGAAGGCGGCACCGTCACCGCCGGAAACGCGCCCGGCACGAACGACGGCGCCGCGGCTCTCGTCGTCACGAGCGAGCGCACCGCCGCTCGACTGGGCAAAGCGCCGATTGCGCGCATCGTCGCGCAAGCCGTCAGCGGCGTGGAACCAAAATGGGTGATGATGGCGCCGGTCGATGCGGTCGAGAAAATTTTCCTGAAGACCGGCTGGCACCGCGACAAGGACGTCGATCTCTACGAATTGAACGAGGCCTTCGCCGTCGCCGCCATCGCCGTCACGCGCGAGCTGAAGATCGATCCGGCGAAAGTCAACGTGAACGGCGGCGCCGTCGCGCTCGGCCATCCCATCGGCGCATCCGGCGCGCGCCTCCTCGTCACGCTGCTCTACGAATTGCAGCGCCGCAACCTGAAGCGCGGCATCGCCGCCCTCTGCCTCGGCGGCGGCAATGCTGTTGCCTTGGCGATCGAGCGCGCGTAGCGGATGGTCGGCTTTTCTCCGCAGGGGCACGGCACGCCGTGCCCGGCGCACATCCTTGGCGCGATGCCGCCTATCTGGCACGGAGCAGCCCGAACGGACTTACACCAATGGCTTCCTCAAAATCCGATGCAGGGAAGGCCGGACCGCAGCTCGCGTGGCGCGGCAATGACCCGGTCATTTTCAGCCTCGTGCTAGCAGCCCTACGCGACGCGGATATTCCAACTTATCAAATCGCTGACCATCACGAACTGACGCTTGAACCCATTCAAAAACCGGGCTACGGAATTTTTGTCCGCAAGGAAGATTTATCGCGCGCCGAAGAAATCGTCCGCGCCGCCCTCAAACGCCCGTAGCGCGCGTGCCTTTTCTCCGTAGGGGCACGGCACGCCGTACCCGGCCCACAACCTTGGCTTGGTGCAACCCATCTGTCGTGGAGTGTCCGTCGAGAGGGTTTTCGCGTGGCGGCGCACATCCTTGGCAACACGCCGCCCATTCGGTACCCTGCTCCCGGAGGCCAACCTGAAATGTTCTGTCCCGTCTGCAGGTCGGAGTACCGCTCCGGATTCACGAAGTGCGCGGATTGCGGGGTCGACCTCGTCGAGCATCTTCCGGCGGATGAATTAGCCGCTGACCGAGACGTTCAGCGAGATGCCGACGGCCGCGAACTACTCTGGAGCGGCGTTCCCTCGGGGCTTTACGATGCAATCCGCGCTGCCCTCGACTCTGCCGGCATCTCTCACAAGGACATCGACAAGGAATTCGGCCTTCTCCCCAATCTCGCGCAGAGCGCGCAGTTCGTCTGGATCGATCCACGCGATCGCGCTGCGGCTCGCTCGATACTGGCAGAGGTCCTCGCCAAGCCCCAGGCAGTCGAACAGCAGAACGAACAGTTTGCGACGGACGCGGCTGAAGTGGATCCCTTCGGTCTTAATCGGGGGGTCCACAGCCGACCATCTGACATGGAGGACGGGAAGAGCGAAGATGAGTTGCCTGAATCGAATGCGCCCGATGAACCGACGCCGGATGACATCGTTGAAGACTTCGATCCCGAAGATGCGACCGCCGAGGTTTGGTCCGGTGAAGACGCGGAAATGGCTCAGGTTCTCAACGATTGCCTGAGTGGGGTAGGCATTGGATGCGTCCAAAGCCACAACGGAAGTCACATTCGGGTTTTGGTGCTTCCCGCCACCGCAGCTCGCGCCAAGGAAATCGTTCGCGAAGTTGTCGAAGGCACGCCGCCCGAATAGCATTGCTGGATTGTGCGCTGCCCATTGGTCGGGGAGCGCAGCCGAAGTGGTTTCCGTAGGGGCACGGCACGCCGTGTCTGGCGCATATCCTTGGCGTGATGCTGCCCATCCACCTCGATCATCCGCCGTCTCCGTCTTGGTCGCAGGTGCAGGTCCCTGGCACCGCGCCGCACTTTTTACCCTCTTTTTGACCAGCTCTAGAGACGCGACGCCCGCCGTCTTTCTCACCTGGTCGATCCGAACGGCGCTATGATTGGCCCCGCCGTGCCATCCGGCTCGACCAAAACCGCCGCCGTCGGCTTTCGCGTACACTCCGGCTGGACCGCCCTCGTGGCGCTAGCTGTGAAGAAAGGTACGCCTGTCGTCCTCGCGCGCGAGCGCGTTCACCTCGTCAGAACCTTCACGTACGAATTCCGCCAGCCCTACCACACCGCAGAGAAAATGCCAGCCGGCGAGGCCGGTGGCGTCATCTCGCGCGCGAACGCCGAGGCAAGACGCCTCGCGTTCCGTGCGATCAGCGGCCTCAAGACAAGCCTGCAAGCGCAAGGCTACGAGCTCACCCGTTGCGGCCTTCTCCTTGCCTCAGGGCGTGCGCTCCCCAACCTCTCGAAGATTTTGGCGTCGCATTCCCTGATTCACTCCGCCGACGGAGAACTCTTTCGCGAGGCTCTTCTCGACGCAAGCGCCCGCTGCCATCTCAAAATCGCGACGTTCAAAGAAAAGGAGTTCCTGGACTCCGCCGCGAAGACCCTCCATCTGAAGCCCAGCAACTTGATGCGTCGCATCACCGATCTAGGCTGCCCGCTCGGCCCACCATGGTCGCAGGACGAAAAATTTGCATCTCTAGCCGCTTGGCTCGCCGCTTTATCCTGAGCGCGCCGGTTTTCTCTGCCTACCCAACCTCCTTTGCTTCCAATGTTTCCTCCACTTCGATTATCATCAGCGCGACAATGTCCGCCGATTCGATCAAAACCGTCGCCGTGCTCGGCGCGGGCACGATGGGCAACGGCATCGCGCACGTCTTCGCGCGCGCCGGCTATCGCGTGATTCTGCGCGACGTCGAGAAGCGCTTCCTCGATCGCGGCCTCGAAACCATCTCCAAGAATCTCGACCGCGAAATCAAGAAAGGAAAAATCACCGACGCGGACAAATCCGCCGCGCTCGCGCGCATCCAGCCGGTCACGGACAACGTCGCGCTCGTCGGCGCCGATTTCGTCGTCGAGGCCGTTCCCGAGCAGCGCGACCTGAAGATCCGCACTCTCAAGGAAGTCGACGCCATCCTCGGCCCCGGCGTGATCCTCGCGAGCAACACGTCTTCGATTTCGATCACCGAGCTTGCCGCGCAAACCAGCCGCCCCGACCGTTTCATCGGCATGCACTTCATGAATCCCGTGCCGGTGATGGCGCTCGTCGAGGTGATTCGCGGCCTCGCCACGAGCGAGCCGACGTTTCACGCGACGATGGCGCTCTGCGAGCGGCTTGGCAAGACGCCCGTCGCCGTCAACGACGCGCCCGGCTTCGTCTCCAACCGCGTGCTGATGCCGATGATCAACGAAGCGGCTTTCGCCGTGATGGAAGGCGTCGCCACGCCCGAAGCCGTCGACGCCGTGATGAAGCTCGGCATGAACCACCCGATGGGCCCGCTCGAGCTCGCCGATCTCATCGGGCTGGACGTCTGCGTCGAAATCCTCGACGTGCTGTTGAAGGGTCTCGGCGATCCCAAATATCGCGCCTGCCCGCTCCTGCGCAAATATGTCGCCGCCGGATGGCTCGGCCGCAAATCCTCCCGCGGCTTCTATCAGTATTGAGGTGCACGCGCCCCGAATTAGCCTTTGCTTTTTCTTCGCCTCCTGTTATACTGCCGCCCGAACAAATGCCCCGGCCGCCCTTTCCGCACTCTGGTAGAATCGGGCCGCTCGCCGCGGCGAGACCTAAACGCACCCCTCGAGGTACACGATGAACGACGAAAAAACTAAAAATCTGGATCTCGCAATCTCGCAAATCGAAAAGCAATATGGCAAGGGCTCCATCATGCGCCTGGGGAACCGGGACGTTCTCGTCCCCGTCAGCGTCATCCCCACCGGCTCGATCTCCATCGACGCGGCTCTCGGCGTCGGCGGCTTTCCGCGCGGCCGCGTCATCGAAGTGTACGGCCCGGAATCGGGCGGCAAGACAACGCTTACGCTCCACGTCATCGCCGAGGCGCAGAAGCTGGGCGGCCAGGCCGCGTTCATCGACGCCGAGCACGCGCTCGATCCCGTCTACGCCCGCAAATTGGGCGTCGACGTGGACAACCTCCTCGTCTCGCAGCCGGACAATGGCGAACAGGCCCTCGAAATCGCCGAAGCCCTGATCCGCACCAACGCGGTCGACATCATCGTCATCGACTCGGTGGCCGCGCTCGTCCCCAAGGCCGAGCTCGAAGGCGAAATGGGCGAGCCGCAGATGGGATTGCAGGCGCGCCTGATGTCGCAGGCGCTGCGCAAGCTCACCGCAATCGTCAACAAATCGCGCACCTGCCTCGTCTTCATCAACCAGATCCGGGAAAAAATCGGCGTGATGTTCGGCAATCCGGAAACGACTACCGGCGGCCGCGCGCTGAAATTTTATTCCTCCATCCGCGTCGATATCCGCCGCATCCAGTCGATCAAGGAAGGCGACCGCGTGGTCGGCTCGCGCACGCGCGCAAAAGTGGTGAAGAACAAAGTGGCTGCGCCGTTTCGCGAAGCAGAGTTCGACATTATTTACGGCGAGGGCATCTCGAAAGAGGGCGACCTGATCGATCTTGGCGTGACCAAGAATATTCTCGAGAAATCCGGCACCTGGATTTCCTACAAGGGTGAACGCCTCGGACAAGGCCGCGAAAATGCGCGCCTCTTCCTAAAGGAACATACCGACATCCGCGACAAGATCGAGCACGAGCTGCGCAAGGCTCTCGGCCTTATCGCGCTGCCGTCCGAAGACGCGAAGAAAGCTGCCGCCGACGCCGACAAGCCTGTCGCCAAGGCCGCTGCTGCCGGACAAGCTCGCGCCGCCCGTTAGATATGGGTGCCGCACTCCTTGCGGTTTTTGCAAAGGGTGGGTAATTGGTTTTTCGATCCGTAGGGGCGCAGCATGCTGCGTCCGGCGCTCATGCTTGGCGCGTTGCTGGCCATCCGCCTGGATGATCCGGTTTTGCCGGACGTCTCTAACGGTCTTTGCAAAGCGTGGGAATTTTTCCCCGTCGAAACTGACATCCTAAGGAGAATCCCATGACGCCAGCCGAACGCGAACAAGCGATCTCGTCGCTCCGCGATTCCCGTGACCGTCTGCTCCGCACGGCCCATGGGCTCTCGCCCGCGCAACTCCGCTACAAGCCCGCGCCGGATCGCTGGTCCGTGGCCGAATGCATCGAGCACATCGTCGTAGTCGAAAGCTCTATTCTGGGTGGCGTAGAAAAGACGCTGCAGCAGGCGGCCCATTCTCCAAAGAGCGCAATTCAGGACGACGTCCTCGTACACCAAGTCGTCGATCGCACCACGCGCGTGAAGGGACCGGACCGCCTGATGCCCATGGGCCGGTGGCCGCATGACCAGCTTGTCCGCGAATTCGAGGCGGCGCGCAAGCGCACCTCCGAATTTGCCGCGACCACGAGCGCCGATCTGCGGCAGGCCGCTTTTCCGCACCCGATGTTTGGCCCGCTCGATTGCTACCAGTGGCTGCTTCTCATCGCCGCCCACGGCGAACGCCACCGCGCCCAAGCCGAAGAAGTCATGGCCGACGCGAATTTCCCCCGCTCCGCCGCCGCAGTTTAAGTTTCCGCGCGCAGCCTCGCTCGTGGCACGCCAACTTCGTCGCCACGGTTTGTGTCTCCGTAGGGGCACGGCATGCCGTGCCCGGCGAACATCCTTGGCGAGTTGCTGCCCATCAATCTCGATCATTCGTCCGCGCCCGCCCTTACCCTCTTCCTGTCCGCCCGGACAGTTGCGCATTCCTTTGCCATCATGGAAAATACCCTCAGCATTTAGGTTGCACATCCGCGTGGGACTTCCTTAGACTGAGCGCGGGCGCCCACTACAGGCTATTTCGGCATCTGAGAATTGAACATATGAAACCGACTCCAGCTCTCGGAAAAGCAGTTTCGATTTTGTGCGTGTTGCTCGTTGCCGGCCCGAATTTCGCCTTTGCTGCGCCGCCTGCGCATCCAGCGCCCCGGAAGCATCACGCGCGCGTCGTCGAATACGTCGATCCCGCCAAGGACGACATCACCACCAACGACGATCCCGTCGTCCGCCAGATCGCCGTGGACGCCCTCGGCCATGAGAAAGGCTCCGTCGTCGCCGTCGATCCCACGAACGGCCGCATCCTCGCTATCGTGAACCAGAAGATGGCCTTTTCCGCGGGCTTTGAGCCATGCTCGACGATCAAGCCTTTCGTTGCTCTCGCCGGACTTGAGGAAAACGTCATCACGCGCGACACGATGATTCGGGTCGGCAAGCGCCGTTACATGGATCTCACCGAGGCCATGGCGCACTCGAACAACAAATTCTTCGAAGCGGTCGGCTCGCAGCTCGGTTTCGATCGCGTTCAGAAGTACGACCGCCAGTTCGGACTCGGCGAGCGCGTTGGCTACAACATTCCCGAGGAGCAGCCCGGTTGGGTGCCGCCTTCGCCTCCGTCGTTCGGCGGCGTCGCGCGCATGTCAAGCTTCGGAGAGGGCATTCGCATCACGCCCTTCCAGCTCGCTTCGCTCGTCTCCATGCTCGCCGACGGCGGCGTGCAGTATTACCTCCAATATCCGCGCACTGATGAAGACCGCCAGACTTTCGAGCCGCGCATTCGCCAGCAGTTCGATATCGCGCCGATTCTTCCCGATCTGCGCGAAGGCATGCTCGCGGCCGTTCTCTACGGCACAGCAAAGCGCAGCTACGATCCCGACGGCGAGCAGGATCTCGGCAAGACCGGCACCTGCAACGACGAAAGCGTGGGCGGACGCCTGGGATGGTTCGTTTCCTACGCCGATCAGGCGCATCCGAAAATCGTGATCGTCGTGCTGCTTCACGGCGGCAGCCGCATCATCAGCGGACCGCACGCTTCGGAAATCGCCGGCCGCATGTACCGCAGCCTCTACGAGCGGAATTACTTCGCCAACAACGACGCGAACCACAATTCGCAGTACGCTGATTCCGTCGGCTCGCAGTAGCACACTCCTCGCAAAATCGCACCCTTGCCTGCAACGCCGCGCGCGGTGTATACGTCTTCCCGAGGAAGCCAGTTCGAATGATTGGATCTCGAAAGCCTTCTTGGATACTTGCGCCGCTGGCAGCCCTGATTCTTTGGATGTCTGCCTCGGCGCAGGCTCCGAATAAGATCGACATTGCCAAAATGAATCCGCCCGGCCTTTTGGTGGATGCGTACAGCTATATGGCGCAGCCGTACAGCTTTTACTACTTCCATCATATGGATGAGCTTGGCTTCCGACTCGAATGGGTGCGAAAGGGCAGCGACACATATCCACTGAAAGAGGCCACGCGAAAGTTATCGCTGAGCTACGCCTTCCATGGCGGCAGCTACTCGCTGGATGACTATTTTAGGAGAAACTTTGTCACAGGGTTTCTCGTTCTGCACGACGATCAGATCCTGCTTGAAAAGTACTTCCATGGAGCGGACGAGAACTCGAGATTCGTGTCTCAGTCCGTCGGAAAATCGATCGTCTCGATTTTGGTTGGTGCGGCCGTCAGCGACGGCACGATCAAAAGCGTCAACGATCCCGTTGTGAAGTATCTGCCGTATCTTTCGACCAGCGGATATCGCGATGTGACCATCAAGAACCTGCTCGAAATGTCCTCGGGAGTCGATTACAGCGAGGATTATAAAGACCCGAAGTCCGGAGCAGCCCTCATCGGCGCGGCTTTGCTTACCGGGAATCCAACCTTCAAGGATTTCGCCGCCTCGATAAAGTCAACCGCGACGAAACCCGGTACCAAATTCAACTACCAGAGCGTCAATACTGCAGTCTTGGGATTGCTGTTGGAGCAGGCCACCGGCCAGCGCTTGAACCAATATGCGGAAGCGAAGCTGTGGAAGAAGATCGGAGCGCAAAGCGATGCCTTCTTCTATCAGGCGCACGCGCAGCCCGATACCTGCGCGTTCGCATGTTTCAACGCCACGGTTCGGGACTATGCTCGCGTGGGTCTGATGATGATGCGGGGTGGGGCGCTGGGAAATTCGCGAGTCTTGCCTCAGTCCTGGGTCCATGATTCCACCACTCCGGAGGCCGACTACCTCGAACCCAAACCGCCTGGTCCCAATGGGGCCCCGGCTCAAGATGGATATGCCTATCAATGGTGGATTCCTTACGGTCACGAAGGCGCCTTCATGGCCGAAGGGATTTATGGGCAGTCAATTTACGTGAACCCGACCAGGCATGTCGTGATCGTGCAAACCAGTGCTTGGCCCGCGCCTCTTGGAAGCCCGTCGCTCGATGAGGAGAACAATCTAGTTCATGAAAAAATCGCTCATGAAGCCACGCCCTGATTCAGTGAGCATCTCGAATCACGGTAACCTGCCCAAGGAGGCATCGGCATGAGGCATCGTCTCGTTCTGTTCGTGTTTGTGTTTGCGGCTTTCGCATTCGCTCCCGCGCGCGCCGCGGCTCAGCAATCCTGCGAAAGCCTCACCTCTCTCAAAATTCCGAACGCGACGATCACATCGGCTACTGCAATCAATCCTCCTCCAGATCTCACGATTCCGCTTCCGCCTAGCCCGATCGGTCCGGCGAGCAATTTGACCATTTCCCAACCGTTTTGCCGCGTCGTCGCATTCTCCGCGCCCACGAACGACTCGCACATCAGTTTTGAAGTTTGGTTGCCGGTCGTCGCACGTTGGAATGGAAAATTCGAAGCAGTTGGCAACGGCGGCTTCATCGGCCAAGTCGGTTACGGCGCTCTTGCCGCAGCACTAAACCGCGGCTACGCTGCCGCCAGCACCGACACGGGTCACGCCTCCGGAAACGACGAAAGCTGGGCGCTCGGCCATCCCGAGAAGTTGGTCGATTGGTCCTACCGCGCGGTCCATGAGATGACGGTCGATTCAAAGCTCATCATCGAAGCGTTTTACGGCAAGCCCGCGAAGCTCGCCTACTGGAACGGCTGCTCGACCGGCGGCAAGCAAGGCCTCACCGAAGCCCAGCGTTACCCGACCGACTTCGACGGCATCGTCGCCGGTGCGCCAGCCAACTACATAACGCATCTTCAGGCCGGAGGCGTGTACACCAGTTGGGTCAGGCTCAAGGACGGCGAGAATGCGCCCGGTTTCATCCCCTCCGCCAAGTTTCCGGTGCTGCACAAGGCCGTGCTCGATGCCTGCGATGCCAAGGATGGCGTCATCGACGGCATCATCGCGGACCCGAGGCGTTGTCACTTTGATCCGAAAACGATCGAGTGCCCGGGCGCGGACGGACCAGCATGTCTTACAGCCGCGCAGGTCAATACGGCGCGGCTGATCTACGCGGGTGCGAAATACAACGACGGCAAGCAAATTTTCCCCGGTTTCGAGCCCGGGAGCGAGCTTTTGTGGGCGCCTCCGACTGCCGGTCCCGTGACGAACACCATCGGTGTCGGATTTTTCAGGTTTATGGTCTTCGACAATCCGAACTGGGATTTCACCACGTTCGATGTGGACCGCGACACGCGCACAGCCGACCAAAAGTTGGGTTCGATCGTTAACGCGATCAATCCCGATCTGAAGGCTTTCCAGCAGCACGGCGGAAAAATCATCATGTACCACGGTTGGGCTGACCAAGCCATCCAGCCGGAAAACAGCATCAACTATTACGAGAGTGTGGTTTCGGCGATGGGCGGCCAGCAAAAAACGCAGGAATTTCTGCGCCTTTTTATGGTTCCGGGAATGACACATTGTCAGGGTGGAGCGGGGCCAAACGTTTTCGACCCGCTCACCGCGGTTGAAGAATGGCGCGAGAATAATTCCGCGCCCGAAAAAATTATCGCCACGCACTCGACCAGCGGTGCCATCGATAACACGCGACCGCTCTGCCCGTATCCGCAAGCCGCGATCTACAAGGGGAGCGGCAACACCACCGACGCCGCCAACTTCGTCTGCGGCAACCCAAACTGGTAAAGAATTAATTTCAGTTGTAAGGGACGGGCGTACTCGTTGCGCTCAACACGAACGAATTTTCCCCGTAGGGGCGCAGCACGCTGCGCCCGGCGCACTTCCTTGGCTTGGTGCGGCCATCCAGCAATGAAGCTCTGGCACTGATCCTTGGCGTGAAGCCGGCCATCCAGCAAAGGTTGTCGGGTGGGACTTTTGCAAACATTCTTGGCGCGATGCGGCCGACTTTGCTTTGCGCCTCGGTTGAGACGATTTTCGTAGGGGCGCAGCACGCTGCGCCCGGCAAACCTTCTTGGCGTGACGCCGCCCATCCAGCAACCGCGTCCGGCGAGACCGATCCGAACTGCGGCGTCTCTACTCCCACCCCGTCAAGGAGTTATACGGTAGCAAATAACCCATCGCTTCGATCTCGTGGATCTTGCCGTCGCGAATCGCGAAGATTTCCGCCGCTTGCAAATCGATCGGCCCGAAATTCATCGGAATCGTGTCCACTCCCGGCACGCCGATGATCTTGATCTGCCTCACGTTGCCGCGGTGAACGAACATCGGAAATCCGAAGACCAGTCCGCGCTCCTCGTCGATGATGATCAGCCGCCGCGGACGTATCTTCGTGATGTAGCTGAGGCCGTGCGTATTCATGCTGTCGTGGCAGCTCAGCGCGCCGAGTTTCGCGAGCGCTGCGCTCGACGTAACAGCCGAATCCAGCGGTGTGGCGGATGGCGCCTTGTTCGTGGTCGTCTGCATTCCGTTCTCGTGCCGAACGCAATCGTCAGCGTAAGGCGCCAGGTCGCCGTTACTGTGCTCGATCGACTCGAAATACGAGTCGGCGATCCGGTACATCTCCTCGCGTGAACGCCTCTGCGCAGGAGGAATCGTTTCCACCAGGCCCGGCCTCGCCGTAATCAGGTTGGGCATTCCCGCCGGACGAATGTCGCGCACCACCACGTGCTCGATCTCCGTGATTTTTCTCTGCTCCACTTTCAATCGCAGCGCAAATATGATCGGCTTGTTGAACTCCTTCATCACGCAATACAGCCCCACCTGCTTCGATGTCGGGTCCGTCGCGTAAATCTTGAATGTCGTCGGCTCTTCCGACGCGCCTACCCACAGGCCGTCGCCGATCGGAATCGATGCCGTGTTCTCGGTGTACTTGTATCCCGGCGCCAGCGGCAGCCCCGAAGGATCGTGCTTCACCATCGCGGCTACGTACTGATCGGCCATGTTCTGCAAGCACGTCCGATCGCAATCCTGCGCGCTCGCTGTGCGCGCGAAAACTCCTGCCAGCAGCAGAGCGGCGGTCATCGCCACCCCGATCAGTCTTGTACGCATTTCGTTTCTCCCCCGGAGGAAATTCCAGCCTTCCAATCGCATCAAAACGCGCAGGATCATACCACGCTGCTGAAATGGGGAATGTCGTTTTCGTTTTGCAGAGGAGAAGCGACCGCTTCGAGCGCAGGGCGCGCCCCGGCCTTACCGCCTGCGGCGCGCGCGAATGTTCCGCACGTCGCTTTGGCCGTTGTTGATCGCCTTCTCGACGGCCTCCTGGATTTTGGCGTCCAGTTGTTCGGCGACGGATTCGTACGCGCGGCGTGCTTCTTCGACGATTTCCGTCGTGCGTGCGGCCACCTGCTGCGCGATTTTTTCGACCGTCGATTCGGCGAGGTTATCGATCGACGCCTTCACCGCCTGCTCGATCGTTTCATGCAGTTGCGGATCGTGCTTCCTACCGTTCCCGAAGGTCCTGATTCCTTCCCGTTGCGGGGGCAGCGGAAGCGCCGAGGGCGGCGGTGGCGGTTCCAGCGGAGTCGAGCTCGCGATCTCCTGCGCCACTGCGAGCTCCGCTTCGTGTCCCTCGGCGCGGCTCGCCATAACCAGGATTTCGCTCGCGTCCCATGATGCCGTCAGCGTCACCGGCGGCGCGGGTGGCGGAGGCGGCGCCGACGGAATCACCGGCCTCGAAACCATCTCCTCCATCACGAACGCGGGCTCACCGGGCAGCGGAAACCAATCGTCGGGCGGCATCGGGATGTCCCACACGTTCCCGGGCACGTCGAATTCGAGGCCGATGAACAGCACGTCGCGCGCGTAGCGCGGCCGCTGCACCCAGATCACTCTCGCCGGCACCGTGCGCGGCGGCGCATCGGGAGACGACCGCGGCACCTCCAGCGTCACCGCCGAGCCTTTCGGCACGTAGTGCCTCGACTGGTATTTACACCCGTGGCAGCTCACCATTACGGTGATCGTGTGTTCCGTGAAGGGCTCTTGCAACGCGTCCAGACCTCGCACCTTGATGGGCAGCGCGAGAACGAGGCGCGAGCTTCGGCGCTTGTCCGGGCCGGAGTCCTTCGCTGGAGAGGGGTGGGTCACGCCGTCCTCCGACGAGCCTTTCCCAAGCTTCCTGTGCGGTTCGGCTAGAGCAGCAGAGGCTTCACGAACAGGCGGAGATACACCCGTTGGGCCGCTACAGCGTTGCCCTTCTTCACGTTCCCGGGCGCCCCGCGCCTGACGCGGACCGCACCTAAAATGATAGCATCCGGCACTTTCTCGCGAAGTTCATTCAAAAGGGCTTGTGTCCCTCTTGCGACGGTCCCATCTGCCGCATCCTCGGGAACTTTTGGCTTCACGTGTGGGAATAACTGCCTAGGGTTAGCCCGTCTTGGGTCAAGGGTGAGGTAAGGGCATGTTCCGCCGTAATGGGCTCGCATTTCTCGCTTTGGCTGTTGGTATCGCGTTCGCAGGTTTCTCTGGCTCATGCGTTTCCGCGCAAGGTTTACAGAACGTCCTGCGCGCCCGCTCGCGCGTGTTTCCCGCCGTCGGCCCGGGCGTCGCCGCAATGAAACGCGACTCCTCCGGCCGCTACTTCATCCTCGCGGAGCCCGCCAGCGCAATTCTGATATTTGACGCCGCCGGCAATCGCATCGGCCAGATTCCCAACGCCAATTCGCACGGTGCCACGATCCGCTACGCCGTGGCGATTGACCTCGACTCGCGCGGCCGTCTCTACGTCGCCGATCGCGGCGACAACGCCGTCAAAATCTTCGCTTCGGATGGTTCGCTCGTAGCCTCGATTCACGTGAACGCCCCGACCTCCGTCGTCGCGCTCCCCGAGCGTCAATTCGCCGTCACGACTCTCCTGTCGAAGCGCCTCGTGCAAATCATGGACGAAAGCGGCGCCACCATCCGCACCTTCGGCGATCCCGCCGACGAGCCTGGCTCCGAACCCTCGGCGCAGCCGGTAATGGACCGCGGACGAATCACGGGCGATCCCGCGGGGAACATCTATTTTGCTTTCACTTCGCTTCCCGATCCCACCCTCCAGCGATTCGACCGCTTCGGCTACTCCGCCTACGATTCGGTCATACCCGCCGGGGCGTTTGGGCCACTTGCCGGGCGCACCGGACACGAAGTCGACCTCGGTTATACGATGTCGGGTCTCTTTGGACCCGATAGCGTCAGTGCGTGGACCGACATGCACTCCTTGAAATCCCTTTCGGTTGGGGAGAGGGGAGGAGGACGCGGCCGCGGCGCTGCCGCCGCTTCTTCCGCAGCGGCCTCTCAGACACAATCCTCCGCCACACCAACGTCCGCTCCGCCGGCGTCCTCCTCCTCACCTTCTTCCTCTTCGGGAGACGCGACCGTGGACGGAAACGCTCTGAGCTACACTTCCGACACCGGCTCGGGGGATTTGACGCTGGATTCTTCCATCTTGAGCATGACCGGGACGGCGGGTCTCGGCTCGGGTTATGGTCAGGGATTCATGATGCCCGGCATGCTCGGCATGGGATTTGGAGACCCCTTCCGCGGCGGTTTTATGAGAGGAGGATTCGGACACGGAGGTGAAGGTGGTGGCGGTGAGGGCGGGCCCAGGCCCGACTTCGCCGGGCATCCCCCGGAAGGCGGCGATCACTTCTTCGATCATGGCCGCCCCGGTTTCGGAGTGTACCGCGCCACCGCCACCGTGCGCGTCTTGCTCGACGATCCTTCCAAGCACACTCAGGAAAAGCCGGTGATCACCGCCGTCGGCGTCGACCCGCAAACGCAGGACGTTTGGACCGCGATCAGCGATACCCTCGTGCATCTCGACAGCAGCGGAAATCGCCTCGATATGTACTACCTGACGATCTCGGGCGGAGCGACGCTGAAACCCACATCAATTCTGGTCGAGCCGGACCGCATCCTCATCGCGTCCGATCCATGGGGCATCTACGAATTCCCCCGGCCCGATAGGCCTTCCCAGTCTTCCGCGCCCCAAAACACAATCCTCCCGCAACAAATTTCTCCCGCGCCTCCATCCCCCGCCGCTCGCTAAACCCCTGCTGCCGGAGATGGTTTTCGTAGGGGCGCAGCACGCTGCGCCCGGCGAGCATCTTTGGCGTAATGCTGCGCATACACGCCGCACACGATTCCTCTCCGTAGGGGCACGGCATGCCGTGCCCGGCGCGGATCCTTGGTGATGCGCCGCCCATCCAGCAAGCGTGCGGGTCGGACGTGGTCCTTGAATTTGATTGTCGCATCGGTTCAAAACGCCTCAAAATAGCGCGCTCCCTGTCACGACGCGATCCGTTCGTGAACCGAACCACCTCCTTTATCGTATAATCCGCCATCGCGACAATGGCGTTACTCCCATGCGATTGACGGCTTCGTCCGCCAGTCACACGCCCGTCTCATTGACGACCAGAGGCATTTCGTGAATTTTCGCGCCACGGACTTCGAATTTCGCCAGCGATTCTGGTTCATCACGGCAATTTTCTGCGTGGGCTTCTGGCTTTACTCCGTGGACCACACGAACGCCTCAGTAGCACTCGCGCGGCTCATCTTGCATCATCCAGACGAAGACTCGCTGCTCTTCGACCGTTGCGTTCGCGGCTTCTTCGCTCTCGGCACGCTGATCGTGGCGCTGGCGGCCTGGATCCGCTCCTGGGCCGAGGCGTACCTCCACAGCTCTATCGTTCACGACGCCGCGCTCCACTCCGACCAGCTCGTTGCCGACGGCCCTTTCCGCCATCTCCGCAATCCGCTCTATCTCGGCACTATTTTGCTGGCCATCGGTATCAGCGTGCTGGCCAGCCGCGCCGGTTTCTTCGTGATGGCCGTTGGCATGTTTCTCTTCACGTATCGCCTGATTCTTCGCGAAGAGGCCACGCTGCTTCAGTCGCAGGGCGAAAGCTACCGCCGCTATTTCGATGCCGTCTCGCGCCTGCTTCCGTCGCTGCGCCCGCGCGTCCCCGCAAGCGGCGCGAAGCCCGACTGGCGCGACGGCTTCACGGGAGAGATTTTCATGTGGGGCGGGGCTGCGGCGATGGCCGTTTTCACCGTCACCTTGAGTCTCCTCTATTTCTGGATTGTTTTCGGCGCCGGCCTCGCCATCTATTTCCTGCAAGCCTTCCTTCGCACCCGCCGCAAGCGCGTCGCCTGAATCATGACCTGATTCCCGTTGTCGGTGTTTGCGACGGTGTAAATGCAGCGCAGACGCCGCCGAGATATCGTTCTTGTGGGTGAAATCAAAATAGTTCCACTTTTTTTCGCTCGGTTCCCGCAAGAATATCAGGGGCCGATTTCCAATCGCCGCGGGTCGCGTTCGGAATTCGACGGATTATGACCGGCCGGTCACTTGTGGTCACTTATGGTCTCTTCGTGCTGTCGGGATTTGTCACAAGTCCATAAACTTGGGCCAATGTTACTAGCTTGTAATATCGCGCATGGAAGGAGGACGGCCGCATTCGCTTGATACTGGACGTGATAGAGCTATGTGTCCCAACAGTTAATACACTGTGCCCGGGTGGTATACCCCGTGCTCTGACTAGAACTCAGTACCCCCAGCCGGGAGTACACACAGAGATTATGGAGCAACACATCGAGGAGAAAGACCAATGATGATTAAGAAGGAGAAGGGCTTTTCACTTATCGAGTTGCTGATCGTCGTGGCGATCATCCTGATCATCGCGGCCATCGCAATTCCTAACCTGCTCCGCTCGCGTATGGCGGCGAACGAGTCGTCTGCGGTCGGTTCCATCCGCACGATCAACACGGCTGCAATTTCGTTCAACTCCAGCTACGGCGACGGTTTCCCCAGCACTCTGGCTCAGATCGGCACCACGGGATCTGGAGCGGTGAGCTGCTCGAACGCAGAGTATCTTGACCCGCTGCTGACCACTGGGAGCAAGAGCGGTTACAGCTTCACGATGACGGCAGGCGCGGTGGTAGTTCTAGCGGCCAACGTTCCCGCTGGCTGCACGGCTGGCTATACGGACGGCTACGTCGTACAAGCCACGCCACAAAACCTAGGCACGACTGGGCAGCGCGGTTTTTGCTCGGATGCTACGGGCGTGATCCGGTACAACGCTTCGGGTACCACCACGGCCGCGACCCCACTCTGCACCGACACGACAGTCCTGGGTCAGTAGTAGGGATATGCATCACGACGAGTGTGTCTGCGAGACGGGAGGGAGACCATCTTCCTCCCTCTTGTTTCTCACTCGGGATGAGATTGAGGAGGCGGGCAGCTGCGAGGCTGACTCAACAGAACAAGGCAGCCCGAAGCTGATAGTTCGCGCGTGGCGATTCGCTGATACGGGTTAGGGTCACATCCGCGACCGCAAACGCCCCGCCTAAACCCCTGCGCGCCTCTGTGCCGCTGCCTTTTCTCTTTTGCCTCTTTGGGTTGCATGACGTCGGCGGGCCGTGGATCAACCTGATCGGATGGCTTGAAGACCAATGAGAGAAATCCTCAGCGCATCCCGTCGGGGCTAATGCCACTCTTTCCGAAACACCTCGCATCAAGAGCGTTAGCCTGTCGTGGCAAGCAATGGATGATGCGGCTCCTTCTGCTTTCCTCACCTCCTTGCCTCTTTGTCTCTTTCTCTCCGCGCCTCTGTGGCTCTGTGGCTGCCGTTTGTGCTACGCTTTCATGTAGACGGGAATCGTCGTGGCCGCTTTTTGGTTCGGGGGGGCGCTATGGCATCTCGTTCTTTTCTTCGCTCATCTAAAGAGAGTGGGGATTCATAAACAGCTATGTCTACAACCTTGGTTCGTCCTCCGCAGCGAAAGCGAGAAACACTCGGGCACGCGGTGATCCGTTTCTGCGGCGATTCCGGCGACGGCATGCAGATCACCGGGAACCAGTTCACGAATACTGTCGCGTTGTATGGCAACGATATCGCAACTTTTCCGGATTATCCTGCTGAGATTCGCGCCCCTGCAGGCACCCTGCCGGGCGTAAGCGGATTCCAGGTTCACTTTTCCTCGCATGACGTTTATACGCCCGGCGACAGCGTCGATGCACTCATCGCCATGAATCCCGCGGCGCTGAAGACGAATCTTTCCGATCTGAAGCCCAACGGAATCCTGATCGTTAACCTCGACGATTTTGGCGAAACCGATCTTCGCAAGGCGCAAATGACCTCGAGTCCCCTCGAGGACCATTCGCTCGATGCCTACCGTCTGTTTCCTGTCGAGCTGACCAAGCTCACGCGCGCTTCGCTGAAGGATTTAGGCCTCGATAACAAGACCGTCGACCGCTGCAAGAATTTCTTCGCGCTTGGCATGTGCTACTGGCTCTACAACCGTTCGCTCGATACGTCTTTGCGTTGGATCGAGGATAAATTCAAGAGCAAGCCGGCCCTCGCGCAGGCCAACCGCACGGCGATGCAGGCGGGCTACAGCTACTGCGAAGCCACTGAGGCGTTCCAGGTCAGCTACGAGATTCCGCCCGCGAAACTCGCGCCGGGCTTCTATCGCAATGTCAGTGGCAACACGGCGCTCGCGATGGGTTTCGTCGCCGCATCTCAGAAAGCGGGGATTCCGCTCTTTCTCGGTTCGTATCCGATCACGCCCGCTTCAGACATTCTGCACGAGCTTTCGACCTACAAGAATTTCGGAGTCGTAACCTTTCAGGCCGAGGACGAAATCGCTGCCATCACTTCGGCGATCGGCGCGGCCTACGCCGGTTCGCTCGGCATCACCACGACTTCCGGCCCGGGCATGGCGCTGAAGACCGAAGCGCTCGGCCTCGCGGTTGCCGTCGAGCTGCCACTCGTCATCTGCGATATACAGCGCGGCGGCCCGTCCACCGGCCTCCCGACAAAAACCGAGCAGGCGGATTTGCTGCAGGCGCTGTTCGGCAGAAATTCCGAGGCGCCGATTCCCGTTCTCGCGCCCGCGACGCCGGGGGACTGCTTCTGGATCGCGCTCGAAGCGAGCCGCATTGCGATCAAGTACATGGTTCCCGTGATTATTCTTTCCGACGGCTATCTCGCGAACGGCGCCGAGCCGTGGAAGATTCCGGACGTTTCGCAACTGCCGGAAATTCCGGTGCATTTCGAAACCAACGCGGTGAACTTCCGTCCCTATCGCCGCAATCCGGAAACGCTCGCTCGCCCGTGGGCAATTCCCGGAACTCCGGGGCTCGAGCATCGCATCGGTGGACTTGAAAAGCAGGATGTCACTGGCAACATCAACTCCGAACCGCTGAACCACGAAAAAATGGTCCGGCTGCGCGCCGAAAAAGTTGCAGGCATTGTCCAGGATGTTCCGGACGTCGTTCCGGCGGGTGATCCGTCGGGCGATTTGCTCATCGTGGCCTGGGGGTCGACGCACGGCGCGGTTACGGCGGCGCTCAAGGCGCAGCGCGAGAAGGGCCGTCGCATCGGCCACGTTCACCTGCGCTATTTGAATCCGTTGCCGAAAAATCTCGGAGAGGTTCTCGGGCGCTACGACAAGGTTCTCGTCCCGGAAATGAACATGGGACAGCTCGTAATGCTGCTGCGCGCGAAGTACCTCGTGGACGCGCACGCCTATAACAAAATTCAGGGCAAGCCTTTCAAGAAGTCGGAAATCGAGAACAAAATCGAGGAGCTGCTCGACTAGTTTTGGTTTTTAATTCGAGCGGGGCGAGAAATCTTTTTTTGCAATGCTGTTAGGAGAATTTGAATGACCACGGCCACTTTGCCGGTGTACACGAAAAAAGACTTTCAAACGGACCAGGAAATCCGCTGGTGCCCGGGCTGCGGCGACTACGCGATTCTCTCCGCCGTGCAGTCCGTTTTTCCCGAACTCGGTATCCCTCGCGAAAAATTCGTCGTGATTTCGGGAATCGGATGCTCCAGCCGCTTTCCGTATTATATGAATACCTTTGGATTCCACACGATTCATGGACGCGCGCCGGCGGTTGCGACGGGATTGAAAATTTCGCGACCGGATCTGGAGGTTTGGGTGGTCACGGGAGATGGGGATTCGCTTTCCATCGGCGGGAATCACACGATCCACATGCTGCGCCGCAACGTCGGTTTGAAAGTACTCATGTTCAACAACCGGATTTACGGTTTGACGAAGGGCCAGTTTTCGCCGACGTCCGAAATGGGCAAGAAAACAAAGTCGACTCCCTTCGGCTCGGCGGACCGGCCGTTCAATCCGATTTCGCTGGCGATCGGCGCGGAGGCGACGTTCGTCGCGCGCTCCGTCGACGTCTTCCAGCAGCACCTCAAAGACACTTTGAAAAAAGCGGCGGCGCACAAAGGTTCCGCCTACATCGAAATTTTGCAGAACTGCAACATCTTCAACGACCACGCGTGGGAATCGCTCACGGAAAAAGACGCGCGCAGCGAACACGTGGTGCAGCTCGAGCACGGCAAGCCGCTGATTTATGGCAAGAACCGCGACAAGGGAATCCGGCTGAACGGCTTCGACATTGAGGTCGTCTCACTGGGCAACGGCATCACGGAAAAGGACTTGCTGGTCCACAACGAGCGCCATCCAAGCCCGGAGTATGCGTTCATGCTCGCGCACATGGAGCAGCGGCCTGGTTTCCCGGCTCCGATCGGCGTGCTCCGCTCGTGGGAGGATGTGCCGTGCTATGAAGACGTTATCAATTCGCAGATTCGCGACGTGACAGCCAAGCGCGGCCAAGGCGATCTCGCGAAGCTCCTCAGCGCGGGCGATACCTGGGAAGTTCGCGCCTAAAAAAATAGCTTCAGTTCGAACGATCTGATATCCCCACACTGTAGCTACACCTCGAATCATCTCATATTTCAATGCTAGAGGTATTTAAGGCCCTTAAAAGGGCCTTAAATGTCGATTTTTGCCGTTTTTTGCACGTTATCCGCGACTAGACGGCAAAAGAGGATTAGCGGGCCGGGGAATTAGCCTGCGGAGCGCGGTTTTGCGCCAAAGTGGGGCGCGATCCCGGCGTTGCGGGCATCAGTGCGAGTGCGCGGTCGCGCGCGGCGGCGAATTCGGTCCACTCGCGCTTCGACACCGGGTCGGCAGTCGGCAGCGGCAATTTCTCGAAATTCAAAAACTGGCCGCGCAGCTCGATTCGGAAATCGAGATGAGGTCCGGTGGCGAGACCCGTCATGCCGACGAGGCCGATGCGCTCACCCTGCGCGACGCGCTGCCCATTGCGGACGAGAATCCGCGAGAGGTGCATATAGTAGGTCGTGTATCCGTTCGAGTGCTGGACCTTGATGAGATTTCCGTCCCCGCCTTTTGGTCCCGCGAAAATCACTTTGCCGTCGCCGATGGTCTGCACGGGCGTGCCGATGGGCGCGCCGTAGTCGATGCCGAGGTGCGGGCGATACTCCTTCAAGATCGGATGGAAGCGGTGATAGCTGAAGTGCGAGGTGATCGGCGCGGCGAATTTCAGCGGCGAGTGCAGGAACGCCTTCTTCATCGATTTGCCGTCGGGCGTGAAGTACACGGGATTTCCCGCGGGATCGTGGAAGAGCACGGCGCGATAGGCGCGGCCGCCGTTGTCATATTCGGCGGCGAGAATGCGGCCGTAGGCGAGCGTCTCGCCGTTCGCGAGAGTTTTCTTTTCGACGACCACGCGGAAGGTGTCGCCGGGGCGCGGGTCGGTGTAGAAATCGAGATCGAACTGGAAAATGGCGGCGAGGCGCATCGCGAGCTCGGGCTTTTCTCCGGCGTCGGTGACGGCCTGGAAGAGCGAATCGTCGATTTGCCCGCCGACGCCGACGGTATCGGTCTGCGACGGAATCGTTTCGATCTCGGAGCGGAAGTCGCCGTCGTGAGGCGCGATGGAGAGGACGCGGTCGGTATCGATGTTGTAGCGCACCTCGCGCAGCTCGCCGAGGACGGAGCGTCCGATGGCCAGCTCGTTTCCGGCGCGGAGATGGCGCATGTCAAACACGGGTTGCGCGGAAGCAATCACGCGCGCGGCGGTGGGCGAATCGATGCCGAGGCCTTGCAAAAAGGATGCGAAGGGAAGTCTGGCGGGAACGGCCCGCTTGGTGAAGAGGATGACTTGCTGCTGGATGCGCAGCGCTTCGTCACGCGCGGCGGAGACCTCCGCGGCCATCCGGCTGTCCGCGGAATAGCGGACGTGATACGACCAGCCGATGCAGCCCGCAGCGGCCAGCGCGAATGCCGGCCAGAAAATCCATCGTCCAAGATTGTTCATTGCCTCGCCGTGCCTCCGTTTGAAAGCGCGAACAGCGTATCGCACGGGCCGTGCGATAGAAAAGCGAAAATGTGAGTGGTGATTCGTAATTAGTGACGAGTGGTGAGTGGAGTGATTGAAGCAGGAAGTAAGCACCGGCCCGTCCCTTGTTGGTACGGTGCGACCGGCGTACTGTATGTTGCAAAATGATCTTTGACGACCTATGGCGGGCCGAATGGCGGGCAGCACGCGCACACAAGCGTATTCGTGATAAGTATGATCCGCTAATAGAGGCCGCGCAGAAAGAAAAGAACGAACGGGACTACCACTCCGCTGTTTCGGAGATGATGTTTGAGCTTGACCTTAACGATGAACCGGAATTGATACGTACCGAACGGCTGCTAAGACGGGCGCGAAGGTTAGGCATACCGGTTCCGCCAAAACCAGCCTTTGATTCACCTGAGAGGGACAATGATCAGAATTGGGTGTTTAACCAGTCAAATGGTAACTGGTTTCTCAGTGACGCGAAGGAGTTGGAGTTACGACAGCAGGTCCGCAAGGAAGAGGCCGATAGCTTTGACCATCGATGGCGCTACGTCACTCGGGTCATCGTTCCTATCAGTGGCTTGATAATTGGCATCCTTGGCATGATTATGGGTTTCCTTTCGCTGATACACTCTCTACGGGCAAGGTGACGGATTCCATCACGATTTCTAATCACAACGCTCTTACCGCAGAGATGAAAATATTGTAGTCATGCCTCAGTCTAGTCGCAAAACGGCTTTCAACGGTGTTGCCAGGGCCCAACTTTTTGAAGTAGCGGGAGTCTTTCGTGAAATCAAATAGGACGAGAACTACTGCTTTATATACGGCCGAATACAGGAGCGCTTGACTCAAGCCTTCTTTCCACCGGCCTTTGGCCGAATTCTCTGTGAGTCTTTTGCACTCGACACAACACAATTGGCGGCCGTGGTGCTTTACGTAGAATTCTGGGCGGAACTGCTCGCCGACGAACTCAGCGGCAGGTATTTTCTTGTTGCTGACATTGAGTGGGTTTGGATTTTGACGGAGGTGGTCCATAAGGCGGTCGTTGAAGGATGTTTCATGTTGCTTTCCCATGTCACGGAAAACACGGTATTCCCTGATTTTCCTTACCAGAGCCACGACGATCTTCTTTTCTTTTTGGCCTATTCGAACTTGTTTCTCGCGGTGTCTTCCCATATAGGCCTCCTCGTAAGCCCGCCGGCATTCTTACTTCACACCGGGGGCCTGTGGCCGACCCTTTCCGATTCTCCCGTTTGCTTGAACGGCAACGCTGGCGCATGATACCACTTCGCTAGTTCCACTTGCAGTTCATTGATGCTGGTGGGTGCCCGCCGGTGAAAATTTGACGTCGCGGGTGAAGGGGGCGGTCCCTTCTGATCGCGCGTAGTCACATCAGAGAATCGGAAGGGTGGGCCACCCGCCTTTCACTTCTTGCTCGCATTGTCCCTGATCCTCTTGACGGCTTCGGCCGTCTCACTCGCGTGCTCGGCTATGCCGTTTACGTCCGCGCTTACACCAGCCATGTGACCAAGAATTTTCTTGAGTGTCTCGGCGATGCGGTGCAGGTTGTAGAGGTACCCAATCCCGAGGACTGAGAGGATGGCGAGCGCCCATGCCAGGTCTTGAGTCACAATGCCTCCTGTTGCGCACGCTCGCAACTGACTGGCATCTCGTCGTATGTGCGCCCGTCAAGTAGCCTTCCAGCGCGTGATTTCCGCACTCCGCCCCACTGCTTGAAGAAGAATGGAATGCGAGATTCTCGACACTGCTTCTTGATCGAGATTGCCCATTCCCGCTTCATGGGTCTGGCTCCGTACCCGCTCTCGCCGCCCACGATAACCCAGTGGATGCCTGAGAGATCCAAAGCCCCCAAATCCTCGAGGAGCGGCTCGATCGAAAGAAATCGAACCGAAGCAGGAGCTGACCGAAGCTGTTCAATTCTTGGTATTCCGCATAGCCTGTTTTCTACACTCACTCCCCACCAGATGTGTGCTCGATCTGCCGCGAATCGTAATCGAGTTTTCAGTAGATCGCGCATCCGAGCGGAGCGTTTTGTGAGCACTTGGTATGTGTGCCAATGGGCCTTCACCATCGTGCTGGCGACCTCAGCGATGTAATCGTCTGGAATGGCCTCGTGAAAGAGGTCGCTCATCGAGTTGACAAAAATACGCTTCGGCGTTTGCCATGAGAGTGGAGCGCCCAGTTTCTCGGGGACCACTCGTAAATCGAAGCCTTGTTCAAAGGGATGACCTTCGACTCCCCGAAACCGTTCTGCAAACGTCTGCGCGTAGCAGTGAGCACATCCAGGACTGATCTTCGTGCAGCCGCGGACGGGATTCCATGTGGCGTCCGTCCACTCGATAGATGAGTTCAGGGCCATGTGGGTTCACTCCTCCGTTCCGAGATTCAGAAATCGCTGTCCGGATGCCTGAATATCCGTTGCTTTCCGCCAAAACTTTGCTCCGAGTGGGTGCCGGCTCGCGAGAACCATGAAATAGAGCAACAAATTGTTCTGGTCGCTGCGAATGTCGATTTCCCGGTCTTGAACGGTTTGGTATCCGAGACCGCGTAGTTCGTTCAGATACCGGTTCAAAATTCTACGTGCGATTTGAGAGGTCGGTCCCCCTGCCTCCACATCTTCTCGCCAGCCGTTACCCCCGAGGAAGGCGGACAGTGTTGCTCCCTCGGCCTGCGTGTACAGTGGCAGATTCATTCTGATACCCATGCCGAACTGAATCGTCATCAGGAGGTCCATTTTGCGATTGTTCACAAGCTGCTGAATCGTACGGAACTGAATCTGGAGACCCGTTGGGTCGATGAAGACTAGCGTTAGATGGTTGGCCGGCGAGGCCGCCCGCACCGCGTCGATGACGGCGTTACAGTCGCCTTCGATCAGCGAGATCTGCGACGACTTCGAGTGACCGCTGAGTCGCCGCTCCAGATTCGAGAGGACTTCGGGAACATCGACAAAGACGTACCGCGCGAAATCGCACTTGAGCGCCACGAAAGGCGAACCCTCCACCTCCTCGCCGGTTCCCCGGATGACGTTTCGACCGGGACCCGAAAAGAGATCGATGTACGATAGTTTTCCTTCCCATTTCCGACCGACCCCCCGCGTGAAGATGTTTAGGTAGCGTTCTAGGTAGTAGTTTTTGTCGTGGACCCACGGGCCGGTCAATCTCGCGGGTAGTCCATCTGCGGCGGCGACGGGCGTTTCTGGCGGTGGCAGGTGGTCCGTCCTTTCCGAATCTGCCGTTCGCTTGACTAGCGAGGTAGGCGGATGATACCACTTCGGCAGTTCCACTCGGAGTTCATTCGGGGCGGGGGCGGGAAGGTTCCAAGGGCAGCCCGTCCTACGTCAGGGCAGGCAGGACTAGGGCCTCAGGTCTAACGACCTGAGCTACATTGGGTTCCTCGTCGGTGAGAGAGACCCTTCGGCTCATCCGCCATGGCGGACTCAGGGCGACAATGGTTCGGCTCCCTCGGCATGCTCGGGACAAGTTGCGCTCACCACAGGTTCCTTGTCGGTGAGAGAGACC